>Ga0310691_10004398_pt1 | contig 15907 bp, 14 predicted proteins | sample 176DNAGHGlowgp2_FD_203887 | JGI IMG/M metagenome (GOLD analysis project Ga0310691, IMG submission 203887) | Sheep rumen microbial communities from Palmerston North, Manawatu-Wanganui, New Zealand - 1766 DNA GHGlow gp2 (v2) (version 2) | ecosystem: Host-associated > Mammals > Digestive system >...
TTAATATTGGATAATTTTCCATAGCACTTGTTATTATATTTGCGAAAAGCACTATGCTGGTTCAGATTCAAAGAATTAAGCATAATAAAAAGTTTCCATCGATATTTTTCCAGAAAGTTTTCCATTTTCATGTGAAAAATAATTTCAAATTTGGAACTACATTTTTGATAGCTTGAATTAGTCTTTCATAGATTCCAGTAATCACAGCGATTGTTCATCAGCTCACTCATGGTATCACATCGCATGCTCACATTAGCATACCTTTTAGATATATCAGAATTTTATCTCGTATTTTATTCATTTGGTTGTGTTATATTATAATGATAAAATTTTATTAGATTTATGGATTTATGATAATTTATGTTATAAAATTATCTAAAACTTTAAAAAATTTTTTAATATCTTCCTGATTATTATATAAATAAGTGCTTATTCTTACACTTCATCCTATATTTAGTGATTTATGTAATGGATATGCACAATGTCATCATGTACGTATGCATATATTATTTTTAGAGAAAATTTCTCATATTTTATTGAAGTTTTTTTCATCATTTATTATAAAAGAAAATGTTCAGATGCGATTTTTTGGATTAAAATTTCATATAAGTTTGATTTTATTTTTTCTCTTTTCAAATCATTCACATAAAATTTTAATCAAACTCTTTTCATGTTCTCGAATTCTTTCTATTCATCATATTATCTCAATGGTTTCTAATGCTTTTAAAAGACTGATAGCTCAAACTATATTTGGAGTTCAAGCTTCCCATTTGTCTGCACTATTTTGCAATGAATAATTTTTGATATCGACATCTTTTACTGTTCATCATCAAAGAATTAGTGGATTTAATTCTTTTATCCATTCACGTTTTAAGTACATCATTCATAGTCATGTTTGAGCCATTATTTTATGTCATGTCATGATTAATGCATCACATTGAATTTGTTTGACATCTACGGGGAAATGTGGCACTGACTGCGATCCGTCAACAATGAAAAATACTTCTTCTCATATTTTTTGTCTAATTTTTTCTATTTTTATTATTTCTCATGTCACGTTGGATACGTGAGACAATGACACAATTTTAACATTCTTATTAAATTTTTTTTCAAAGTCTTTCCAGTCTATTTCAAAATTGGAATTTTCATTTATGAATTCGATATCAAATCAAAAAGTTTTAGACAGAGTTTGCCATGGTAATATGTTGGAATGATGCTCCCATATTCATAGTAAAACTTTATCTCATTTTCAAAGTTTTCAACTATTTACTAAAGCTTGGGCGAGTAAATTTATGCAGTATGTAGAATTGTATGAATAAATTATTTCACTTGGCTTGCAATTTATCAGTTCTGCAAGCTTAGATTTCGATTCGTAATATAATTCTTCAGATCTTTCAGATAATGAATATAATCAGCGATGAATATTTGCATAGTCATTTTTTAAGAATTCAGAGACTCAATCAATTACAGTTTTTGGTTTTTGAGTAGAAGCAGCGTTATCTAGATAAATAAGGTTAGGATTTTTATCAAAAATAGGGAATAATTTTTTCCGTTTATTATCTTTTTTTTGAATTAGTCTTATCATTATTTTTGAGTTAAGTTATAGTATGTTGTAGTATTTGAATCTTTCTCTAAATAGTAAGAAGTTTTATTGATGCGAATTGATCATTCAACAAGTGCTCAGTTGGTAAGAATGAATGATATACTTCCTACTTGTTCATCAGTTTCTATATTATAAATTTTTCCATATCGTACAAAGCTGTTAACTCCTACGTTGTAGCTATCTAATTCAGATCTAGTGAGCTTATACCTTGTATCGAGAAATTCTATATGACCGTCTGTGAATGCTGAGTTATTTAATGCAAGTATATCAACGTATGCTTTTACATTAACTTTTCAATTATCTCATGTAGTTATAGTTTCAGAAAGTGTCTTTAGAACTTCGTCAGAAAGTTGAGTTGAATTTAAGTTATTGTACATTGTAAGTCTGACTTTTAATCTGTATAGATATGTTGCCACATCATATCTAGCGATATCAGAAGTGAATGATACTGTATCTTGAGCAGAAATGAGTCAGATTTCTATTGCTCTTTTGTAATATTCTGTCCACCAAGGATTTATGCTTTCATCTAATTTGGCTCAATCAAATAATCTAATTAACATGGCTACAAATTCAGCTTTCGTTACTATTTGATCAGGAGAGAATTTATCATTAGATCATGCCATTACTCAATATTGACAAACTTTAGTGATTGAATCTTTAAATTCTGATTGTGGATCTACATCGCTAAATTCACAATTTCATTCATTTCTAATAGTTGTTAGGTTAGTTGTAGTAGCAAATTTATCTAACATTTTAGCTACTTGTGCACGTGTAATGGTCTGATATGGCATAAATGATTCTGTTGTATTATATGATGTCATACCATTATCGTACATCCAATTTAATGATTCCATAAATTCAGAGCTATCTGTTAACTTTTCATTTCATGCAATTATGTCAAGACTTACATTTTTTCAAGTGGATGTATTATTTCAGCTTCATGAAATAATTTCATTAGAATCTGGATTAGAATTATCTATATTTGAGCTCTCTTCAGATGGAACTTTAGATTCTTCCCATTTTGATTTTAGTTCTTCTATTTGCTTTAAATAAGCATCATTATCTCATTCTAGATTACTTAAACGGGCTAAATATAATTTATATTGCTCATCTTCAATAACCATATCTTTGAATCTAAAGATTAATAGAGAAGCTTCCCATCTAGATACAGGTTGATCAAATTTTGCTAAATTCATTTCGTTAGTCAATGAAAGGGCTAATGCTTTAACATAATATTCAATCCATCGTGGTTGGGCAGATTCATTAGACATTTTTCATTCAAAGATTCTTAGAAGAACAGCTAAAAGCTGACCTTTAGTTAAATTATCGTGAGGCATATATTGTTGAGTCTTGTCATTTCATCTGAAAATTCATCGTCTACATACGTTATAAATATGTTCAGCTAAAGTTGGATCGAACATATTTGTATCTACGAAACTACAATTGAATCATTTGTCTTCTTTTGGGAATCATAATACGCTATAAAGTTGACCGATCATTTTTGCGGATTCTTCTCTGGTTAGATTATCATATGGGCGAAATTCATCAGAATTATTATATTTTGTTAGTCAATTCATGTACATTCGATATAGGGCTCTATCAAATTCATCTCATGTTAGTAATTCTGCATTAATGTTTTCTCATAATGTGCGAGTTGTTCATGTGCTGATATTTCATGTAGCTGTCGATCATGAATTAATCTCAGCTCAAGTTCATATGGTATTTCAAGTATTTACTTCACTTCATGTTCATACGATTGATCATGAATTTGTTTCAGTTCATGTTCAATTGTTGGAACCTGAATTGGCAATACTTCATGAGTTAACTGTTATTGTTAGTGTTGATCATGAGCTTTCTTTAGAATTATTTCATGATAAATATTTGTCAGCATTTTCTAAAGTTATTTTATCGTCTCCTGATGCTAGGTAGATTTCATTGTTTTTTTCATCTATTTGTAAATTGTATTCAGCATTGCTAAAATTTCCTAGTAAAATGATACTAAAAATACTAGCAAGTCAGAAAATAATTGAATATTTTTTCATGAATTTTTGAGAAAATAAATAAAAAGATAAACATTACCTAAATAATACTAGGAATATTGTTATATTTTTCAAAAGATTTTCAAATATACATTATATACTTATAAAATAAAATGATTATAACACATTGACTTTAATTAATATGTATTGTTTTTTTGTAAGAAAAATTTAGAATTAGAGTAGAAAATAAAAATATAAAGAATATGAAAGACAGTTTTTTTGCAGGATTAAGAACAATACTCCCTTTTGTATTGTTTATCTTCATTCTAGGATGGGTGTTTGGAACTTTGTTCGGTTGGATTGAAAACGTAGAACTTCTTTTCCCCGAAAAATTATTGGTGGCAATTGGACTACCAGATGTAGTGATTAAATTAATTGGTCTGCTTTTATTCTGTGTCGCTGTTTGGATAATCGGAATAATATCAAAACAACCTCGCATGAGTAAAAAATTCAAGAGTTGGTTAGATCCTATAATCACTAGGATTCCGCTTCTGAGCCATTTATACTCAATTACTAATCAGGTCGCAAGTACTTTGAGAGATACAGATTCATTTCAAAAAGTTGTCCTAGTAAAGACCACTCCAAATGCATATGAAGTAGGATTTATAACGGGAGAAAATCCACAGGGATTCTGTGAATCTTTGGATGAATCCGAATTGGTATCAGTAGTATTGCCATTTTCACCACTTACAAGTTATCGAATCCTCCTAGTTAAGCCAGAAGATGTTATCGAAACGAACGTGCCAGTTTCTACGGCTTTATCCTATATTATTTCTATGGGAGCTGCTGGAGCGACTAATTAAATTGTAAAGGAGTCCCACTCTGATTTAGGGTGAGACTTTTTTTATTTATGGATTAATCCTAGGTATAATGAGTGAATTATCTTTCAATGTTAAATAATCAATTCATTGCAATACAAACGATACCAATGTCGTAGCATAACTTCAAGTAGGCAAAAAGAATTCTAATTCTAAATCATCATTATCCCACTCAAATTTCAAATCGGGGACTTTTACAAATAATACTCTTCTCACTCATCGTAAATTATAAATTTTACAAGCCTGTTGCATTCATTCACCGAATTCTGCTAATTCTAATAGCTGATTATCACGAATACGAGCTTTACTTCATTCTGATGGTAACAACAAATTCCATCAGAGCATTGGTCAAGTTGGGAATCGTTTATTTGCATCATACAACCCCACTTCGGTAAGGGGGGATTTAGGGGGAATTTTTTGTCATTCTGAGTGAAACGAAGAATCTTGTGCTTCACCTAAGATTCTTCACTCCGTTCAGGATGACAAATTAATATCAGGTTCAAAAAAGTTCAAATCAGATTTTTCTTTCTTCAATTTCTGATAATCAAAAGGATAAATTTTCTGATTTTCATAAACAGCAGTCTTTACTCAATTCGCTCCAAACTGGTCAACCAAGATATCTCACTGCAACAAAAATAATCATTTCTCCCAGCGATTTAGTACATATTCATTAAAGTACATACTTGCATATGCCTGCAAGAGAAATCTCAAATGATATGGCAAATCTGATTCTACAAGTTTTCATTTAGCTTCATACTCACGAGCTAAACTTTCCAAACGGTCCCTAGCTTCATAAAAATTCTTCTTTCATTTTCCAAACCTCTGCATACCAAAACAATTTGGAAATCATTTTTCACTCACTTTCTGAATATTATTTTCAATCAGATTTTTTATTTCTGCTGTAATATTTCCTCTAGCTCTTAAACGAATTTTGAATTTATTTCACTGATTACTAGCTACTTTTAGTCAAAATTCATTATAAGATTTTTCTAAAATTCTGACTTTTTTTCATATAGTTTGAATGAATTTTTCTTCTCATCATATTTTAGATAAAGAACGCTGTGAAATAGAAATCCATTGACTAGTTATTCATGCTTTATCTTTCAATCATGCTATTCCAATTTCATCACGTTGCAGATGAAAGCTCTTGGTCAAATCATCCACAATATCCATAGTAGTCAGATTTTCTTTTTCAAAAAAAATATATAAGAAGTCTCATTTTCATGAAGGAATTCATTCTCATAAAACTTCTTCTACAATGAAATCTTCTGGTTTTGATTTAATTTGAAATAGCATAACATTATTTTATTTAAAATCTTTAATATTCTGAATCAAATCTGGGAATTCTTCCATATTCATATGACCCCTATCCTCAAAAACTTCAAATTTTGCACTTGGCAAAAATTTATGCAGTCTTTCTCATTGACCAAATGGGACACAAAAATCATCTTTTGAATGATACAAAAATATTTTATCACAGATTTTTTCTATTTCTGGAATTTTTTGGATATCAAAAGCAAAATCTCAAATATATGATTCCTCTGGAGGTAAATCTTTATCATCAATTAAGGCTGACACTAAATGTAATTGCTTAATCTTTTTTGGAAATCAGTTTTCTGTTAAATATTTCAGAATAAATATAGTTCAAAGTGAATGAGCAATAATAATCTGATCTTCACTCAAATATTCAAAAGTTTTTTCGAACTGAATTTTCCATTCTTTATACAATGCAATATTTTTGTTTGGCATATCCAAAAGTGCAACTTCATAATTCTCTCACAGTTCTTTTTGTAAATTATTTTTCCATTTTTTCTTTACTTCAAATGGATTATAGTCCCATTTCTTCAACTCATCTTGAAAAGCTTCACGATTAGGATAAGCATTTCATCATCAAATAAATAATACTTGCTGCATTTTTAATAATTGAATAAATTAAACATAACTTGTCATTCTGAGTACCGCATAGCGACATAAACCATAGCAAAGGATCCATAGGTGTATCGTCATCCTGAGCCGAAAGAAATGAGGCGTAAGGATCTATGTATCATTCTCTATCTACTCAATGGATTTCTCACGTTTGTTCGAAATGACTAATTTATAATTCAATATTTAAAACTTATATCATCTCACTCTTTCCTAAAAAAAGTTCACTCTTTATTCAGATTAATTTTTGATAATTCATATTCTCAAATTCTGATTCTTCTAAGCATTGTAAGAATTCATCCAAGTCAAAACTGCTCTCATAACCAATGTCAGATTGATCTAATATAGGTTCAAGAGCCTACATCTAATCTCAATTTCAATTCTGGGAAATTATAATCCATAACTTCATATCCATATGTTTTCATCAATCTATTTTCAACGATTTGTTCTCATTTCCTAGCTAAATCGTAAAGTTTTTTTCAGTCTTTTTTCTTTGCACTAAACGGTGTAAGAGGCAATTCATACTCTGGAATAAGTAAGTCTAATTTCGATTTGATATCCTCAAGTGAAAAAATTTTTCATTCCACGTTTATCTCCTCATAATAATCTCGATATCACATGTCCCATGTGTCAGATTTTTTGGAAAAATCGATTACTGTTTCATAACTCTTATCGAGTCAGATTAAATCATTCAAACTTTTGGTATCATCTCATGTTCAAATAAGCATTAATCCAGTTGCAAGCGGGTCTAATGTTCAGCTATGTCAGATTTTTTTCTCTCATAATTCTCTTTTTAGCACACGAATTACATCAAAACTGCTTATTCATTTTGGTTTATCTACAGCTATTAGCATTAAATGTAAAGCAAAATAAAAATTTGAATTATTAATATATTTTTTTTACATTTTAACAAGAAAATTTTATATTGATATTTTTCTATTGTATTATATAAATTTATTTGTATTTTTTAGTTGTGCATATTGTATTTTTTTATTTTTTAATACAATTATAATGGCAGAAAAATCTCGATTTAAAAAATTTTGGGACTTTGATTTTTTTATTTTACCTATAATTATCAAAGTGCTCATGATAGTTTGAATGATAGCTTGTATCGTGTGAGCAATTGCTATGCGAGTAAAATGAGAAAATTTTTGGGAATGATTAGGAATTCTTATTCTTGGACCAATTGGAGTTCGTATATATACAGAAATATTCATTCTTGTATTTAAAATAGCAGAAGATATTAAAAAAATAGCAAACAAAAAATAGGATATTCTGACTTAAATCTTACTCATTAATTGGGTGAGATTTTTTTATTATTCTGTTCGCAGCTCAAACTGTACCCATAGAGATTACAAAGGATATGGCATCAGCAACTGGGACATCTGTTTCAACAAAATCTCTAGGATTCAACAGCACCAAAAAACCATTCGCAGGATTAGGTGTTGTAGGTATAAATACTGAAACCAGATTATTCTCTCATATCGCATTTTCAAAATTATCCAATTCTTCTCCAGTTAAAAATCACACTGACCAAGTTTTCTCTGTCGGAAATCTGACTAATATAACCTTTTTAAATGAATTCGTATTTTGTAATGTATTTGCTGCCTGATTTGTAATTTTAGTTAATGAACTTAATAGCGGAATTTTTTCAATTAATGGATCCAAACATGCTCTAACCTTCTCTCAAATATGTCACTGATTCATTATAAATCAGAGCAACCAAATCAATCCACATAGGACTAAAAATCATAAGAAATGTATTAAAATTTCAGGTAATCCTAATTTATTTACCATTGCATCAGGGAATAGCTCGACAATATTTCAAACCCATTTTAGGATTATTCAAAGTATTCGTCAAAGTATTATAATGAACAGAATTATGGGTAAAATTAAGAGTGTTCACGTAATAAAATGGTTCTTTTTTCTCTTCTTTGATTTTTCTATTATAGTTATCATTGTTATTAAACGTGTTAATAAATTTTGAAGTGTTCTTGATTGTTAATTATATTATTTCTGATGAAGAAAACAATATAATATTGATTTTGAGAAGTTTGCTCTGGTATTTTTTCGGTATTTTTTTGAAAGATATTAATAATGGTGTAGTTAAAAATATTTTCTTCATTTTAATTCATCTGGGAAATGCTGATTATTCATTTTGATAGTTCAATCGGCTTGACGATTTTCTGGATGGTCGTGTGCATATTCATATCATTTTCAGTATCATAATTCTCACATTAATTTCGTTGGAGCATTACGAATTTGCATTGGAACTGGTAAATTTCAATATTTTTCTACATCTTTAATAGTTTCTCTATCTATTTTATCACAGACGTTATTTTTAGGAGCTTTTCATAGATATAGAGCTAACTGAAATAGGAAAATTCTACATTCAGGCATTCAGATTTTTTGAACTGCATCATAAACTTGATTTGCTAGTAGTAAAGCATTATTGTCAGCTGGTCAAATATCTTCACTAGCAAAACGTAATAAACGGCGTGCAATGTAGCGAGGATCCTCTCATCAGACAAGCATTCTTTGGATCCAATAACAAGCAGCATGTGGATCGCTGTCACGAAGTGATTTATGAATGGCTGAAATGATATTATAATGTTCTTCTCCATCACGGTCGTAGTACATTGGTTTTCCAAATGCTTTCTGGATTATTTCATCGCTAATTTTTCAATCTGTGCTTAGCATAATTGAAGATTCAAGTAAATTACAAGCATTCCTCAAATCTCAGTTGGCTAAATTTGCAATAGTAGTCAGATTTTCTTGTGTGATTTCGATATTTGGATAGCGAGAATGAATTTTTTCTTGGTTATTATGAAAAAATGTAATAATATCTTCGGGTTTCAATGCTTCAAAAACGATAACTTTTGCACGAGAAAGTAGGGCATTATTGATTGTAAAGGATGGATTTTCAGTCGTGGCTCAAATCAATGTAATCAATCCACTTTCTACGAATGGAAGTAAAGAGTCTTGTTGAGCCTTGTTTCGGCGATGGATTTCATCCAAAAATAGGAGAGTTTTTTTCCCGTATGCTTTATTTTTTTCTGCATGTTCGAGAATTGTATTCAAATCCTCTTTCTTACTTTTTACTCCAGATAATTCAAAAAAATCTGCTTGTAATTGGTGGGAGAGTACGTTTGCAATCGTAGTTTTTCCACATCCTGGAGTTCACCAAAAAATCATAGAAGGAACTTGTCAGTTTTCTAAAAATTTTTGAATTGAGAGCTTTGTTTGCTCCTGTCAGACTACTTCATCGAGAGCTGTGGGACGGAGGTAGTAGGCTAGAGGTTCGTTTTGCATATTTTTGGAGCTGGTTGGTTAAAAACTTTTTTTCATTATATGACTTTATTGACTAATTTCAATTTGGATTGAATTGATGTTTAGTAGAAATATGTAGTTATGCTTTGTTTTTTAAGTTTTATTATAATCTTGGTAGTAGAAATAGTTAATTAAAATTTGCAAATTTTTGAAAATGCATTATAATATCTATGTTTTATATATTATTGTATGATATATAATATGAAAGAACAAAAAAAAGAAAATGAAGATTGATGCATTAAGGATCATGGTCATTTAAAAGCTAAAAACATTTGACGAGATGATTATTTTATGGATATTGCTAGAGTAGTCTGAGAAAAATGTACATGTGATCGTGGTAAATGCGGATGTGTAATAGTAAAAGATTATTGTGTAATATCATCTTGATTTGCAAATGCTCCAGAATGATCAGATACATGTGATAAAGCTGGACATCAAATTATTTCTGTAATAAATAAAAATTGAGAAAGAGAGCAGCATTGTATGAGAAACAATTGTGCAGAGCAAAATGCTATAGCAGGTGCGGCTAGGAAAGGAATATCTCTTGAATGATCTACGATTTATGTCACTATGACTCCGTGTACGATTAGGCATTGCGCACACATGATTGTGGCGTGTGGAATAAAAAGAGTGGTGTGTGATAAGAGATATCAACATGCTCAAGAGGCAGAAGAAATTTTTCATTTAGCTTGAATTGATTTAGTATATTTGAACGATGACGTGGAGAAGTATTAAATTTTAATTATTATGCCAATTAATATGAAAGATATATTTTTGTCAGGAATTCAATGATCAGGGAAGTGAACTCAGGCAGATCTATTGATGGAAAAGTTTCCAGGTAAATTTAAATACTTTGAGACTTGAGGGATTTTGCGTGCACTTTCTAGTAATGATAATGCTATTTGAAATTATATTAGAAAAGCTGTGGATTCATGAGAATTGATAAAAGATGGAGTGACTGTATCGATTTTTAATGTATTTTTACAGACTGTGGGAAAATGAGATGTATTGCTTGTGGATTGAGTTTTGCGTAAGATGTGACAAACTCAAGCAATTTGTAAAGAAATGCAAAAAGCTGGTCGTGAATTTGTAGTTTTGCATTTTGATTTACCAGATGAGGTAGTTTATCAGCGTTTGGCTTCCAGAATAGTATGTGGAAAATGCTGAAATAACGCAAATTGAGGGAAAGTCTGATGAAAATGTGATAAATGCTGATGAGACTTAATTCGTCGTGAAGATGATTCAAATATTGAAGCAATTAAAACTAGAATTGAAGCATTTCACAATGAAACTGAGCTATGATTGAAGCGAGTAGAAGAAAATGGCTGGCTTGTACATATTGATGCGAATAGAAGTGTAGATGAAATCTTTGAAGATGTATTAAAATATGTAAAATAATTTGAAAAATAAAAAATCCCTGAAATTAATTTCTCAGGGATTTTCATAAAATCAGATTTATTTAATTTTAACTTTCAATTATTTCGTTAGTGATTTCTTTGGATGGAGTTTTACTTTTTTTATTCTTTATAAGTAGGAAGATTCCACCGGCAGCAACCACTAGGCAACAGATTCAGATTATAGGTCTAACAGCTAACCAAGCGATTCATATAGTAACGAATCATACGATTAATGTGAGTCATAGAGCGATGATTCAAGTTCATACTCAAATGATGTTTGCTAGGAATGGAAGTACTTTTGCTAAAGTTTCGACGAACTTGAACATTGCAGCGAATCCACAATACATAAGTAAGAGTCAGATAAATCTAATTATCCATGTTATCATTTTATTTTCTTTCTGTGCTTGTGTGAACATATCATCAGCACTTACATTACCTTGGCTGAGCAAATTTATATTTCTTCAGTTTGAAACTTTATAACTAGTCAGTTCGTTCGCCATTTGTTTTCATACTATACTAACTGTGTAAGGTTTTACAGATGAAAATGTGATTCTTAAATCTCAAACAGCAGGTTTAGTTGGGTCTAGTCAAATATAAATCTGGTCACCGTTTATATGAAATTTTTCATTTGAAGTTGCTGTGTTGTTTTCATTAGATTCTCCATATAAATAATTGTTGTTATTATCTTCAACTGTTCCAGTAGATGTATCGTTTTGATTTGATGTTCATTTGTATTTTTCTGGGATAGTAATATTTTGTTCTGATAGGTTTATAGTTTTGTAATCTGAGAGTTGGTTTACAAATACATCTGTGAGAGTGTAGGCTCATAATGTGATAGGCTCTTTTACTTGTTCTTCTGATTCATATTCCCAGAATGATGGGTTTTCGTGATTTGATGTTTGATAAAAATTATTGGAAGAAATGTGTTCATTACTCCATTTTGTATCGTAAGTATAAGTGGTTGTACAGTCTTCACTTCATCAGTAATTATCATGACATTCTTCATGTTCGTCTTCGTGCCATTGATACATTTCAACAGTCCTTTTTAGTTTTAAATTGTCTGTTGTAATTCAAAATATGCTGTCTTTTAAAGCTTCAGCATTTGATGAAGTTTCTCATGAAACATGAATTTCTTTTCATTCTAATTCAGAATTGATTTGATCGATTGTGGCTTCTTGTACGATAGATGCTCATTCTTTTAGAGCAGCTTTTTGTTTTACATAGTTGTTTTCGTTCCAAGCTAAGAGCCAGATTGAAAATCAAACTAAAATAATACCTCATAAAATAGCTTTAAAACTGTTTCCTACACGAGAACCGTAGGAATTGTGTGATGTTACTGATACACTATCCGCCATATTTTTGATGTAAAGAATAAAAATATATGATTTTAATTATTAATTTTATGTGAGAATGCAACTTGTTTTTTTGTGATTAGTATGAGTTTAGTGTTTTTGTATAAAAAAACTGAACAGGAATCTGCTCAGATTTTTAATAAAGGTTTTTTATTCAAATGCTTTAGGGTCGTAGTTTGTTCGGAGGTATTTCTCACTATTTTCAGTGGAAATCTCAGAGATTTTTAGCAGGAATCCCATCTCGTAGCATTTGAGTAATGAATTGTACACTGGGAGGAAGCAGCGAAGTCCATCTATACTTCCATTAACAAGGTCAGCATAACTGAAGAAAAGAGTTGGCCTGGTCTGTTCCTTTTCTTTGAGGAATTTTGTTAATTTTGCCTTGTCTTGTTTGTAATTTCCGTTGAATTGTAATTCATCGAAGTTTTCGAGTTCACTTTGTGAAAATGCGGATTGTCTTGGAATTAAAAAGTCAGTCGTCCCAAAGTTTGTCCAAAACATTCTTAGGATAGCTTTTATACTTTCTAAATCATAAGTATTCTCTTTGAGAGAAACTTGACCTAAAATGTATTGTATGCTATTGTGGTCTTTCTGGTAATTTATGAGAGGCCCCAGTCCGCATTCCCAAATAGAAAACAAACCCCAAATTTTCCTTTTTGCATCAGGATTTACAAAAGAACGTCCAAGTTCTAGTGTATAATCTGCATAATTTTGAGAGAAATCACTAGAAAAGTCATAATACTTAAATGTGTTTAAGCTGAATGATTTTTCGTTGCGAGCGTTTTTGCAGAGGATATGTCGATATCCAGATACAATTTCGTTGTTTTCGTTATCGATACTTACAACGTAATTGTAAATATTATCAAAACAGTCTTCTGCACAGTGGAGATTGAAAGCATTTGCAATAGCTTTCTGAATCTCACAAAAGAGAGATGGATTATCCTTCTTCTTCATATTGAATATATGGAGGATATCCTTGAATTTAGTGATTAATTTCATAGCTGTATATATTTTTGTTGTTTTTCTGATTTTATATTGTTTTTATTTTATAACAAAAATCTGTCGAATGTCAATCGTTTTAGATATATTTTAAAAATTCTTTGGGAAAATTATAATAAAAATCCAACCTTTTTATACACGTCTTCCACTTTCTTTTCTGCGATTGGGGCTACAGATTCTTGTCATTTTTTTAGAATTTTAATTATTTCTTCATCAGAAATTTCTGCATATTTCTTTTGTATTGGAGTGAGAGTTTCCATTATTTTTTCAAATAGATAATCTTTAGCTTCTTTGAAACTTAGTCATCATTTCAAATATCTAGCTCTGAGAGCTTCATCTTCTTCAGGAGTAAGGAATAATTTACATAGATTATAAACATTACATTCATCTGGATTTTTTGGTTCTTCTACTGTTTGTGTAGATGTTGGAATTTGCTTTACTCTCTTCAAAACTGATTTTTCATCATCTAGAAGTCAAATATAATTATTATATGATTTGGACATTTTACGTCAGTCGCTTCAGATTATTGTAGCTACTCTACTATCGATTAAAGGCTCAGGAATTTTAAAAGTCTCTCCATATTCTCTATTAAATTTTTCTGCAAAATCTCTAGCATATTCTACGTGTTGTTTCTGATCTTTTCAAACTGGGACATAGTCTGTATCATAAATCAATATATCTGCTGCCATTAAAATAGGATAGTTGAAAGTACCTACGCTTATCGTTCAAGCGTTTCATTTTGCGAGTGCTTCTTTGTATGAATGCATCCTTTCCATAGTTCACATAATTGTGAGGCATGAGAATACCCAATTCAACTGAGCATGAGCTGGGATATCTGCAGGATTGTAGATATAAAATCTATCTAAATCTGCTCCACAAGCTGCATAAAGTTTTACAATATTTATAGAATTTTGTCTAATTGCATTTCAGTCGTGAAGCGCAGTCAATGCATGCATATTTGCGAGAAACATAAATATTTCTGCATCAGGATTTTCTTCTGCCATTTTGAGGAATGGAACAACAGCTCAGAAGTAGTTTCATAAGTGGATTTGACTATCTGTAGGTTTAATTCATGTTAAAATTCTTTTGGACATGGAAATGTAATTTGAATTGTAAAAACTGAAACGATAGTAGGAAATTTCAGATTTTTTTCAAGATGTGATTTTATGTTTTGTTATGAAAAGATGGAAATTTAAAAAAAGTCCTCAAAAATTTGACAAAATGGGGGGGGGGAGTATAATTAAGCATTCCTATTTTATAATTCTATTATATCACAAATGAAAAAATTGATTAATCTGATTGCACTAGTAATGCTAATGAGTACAAATGTTTTAACACCATTTAGTTATGCACAGGAAGAGACTCCAGAAGTAATTCCAGAGAATGAAGTGGGAAATGTTGAGGAAGATACTTGAGAATCTGGGAAAATTTTAGAAAATAACGAGGAGACTCCAGAGATTAATGAAAAAACTCCAGAGACGAATCCGGAAGAAAAAGGGGAATTAGAGCAAGGAAAGCAGGAGGAAGAAACTCCTGAGAATGTCTTATCAGATGCTCAAGATGATGTGGATGCTCCAACAAAGGATGAGAATAAAAAAACTGAGGAAAATGAGAAATTATTAGAGTGTGATGAAAATCTTAAAAGTAATGAAAATACACTAGAAAATAGTGCATTAGTTCAAGCTAGAGAAATAAAGATAAATGAAATAGATTTGAATAATTTTGTGCAAATAGTAAGAGAATGAGAAGTAATATCAACATATACATGACTATCACAAGCAATTAATGAATCTGAAAGTGGAGATGTGATTAATATAGTGGAAGATATTTCGGTTTCAGAAGCATCAGTACTATCATGAAAATCATTAACAATAAACTGAAACAATCATATAATTACAAGAGAAGCAGATATTACTACATTAGCAGTAAATGAAAATAGTTCATTAAAATTGATAGATATTACAATTACAGATAATGCGGTAAATTTTGCACCAAATAGATATGATTCATTGTTGAGAGCAAAAACTTCAATTTCGTTATGTCCATGATGAGTGAATGAAACAAGGAATGAAAGTGGAGATGTGACAGCATCAGCATGTGCTACAGAAAATGTAGATACAGCAAAAACGAATCCTCAAATCTATTCAGTGTGAAATATTTATGGAAATAATTTAACAATTTCAAATAGTTTAAATAGTAAATGATCAGCGGCTATAATTGTAGAAAAGTGATGAATAGAAATGATAAATTCAAATTTTATACATAATTGAGCAAGTGGATGATGACGTGGATGAGCTATACGTGTATGACCAAATAGTGTAACAAATATAGTAGATGAATCACCAATTACTAAAATTTTATTTTCATGATGTTTGTTTGAGAACAATTATTCGAGTGCTTATTGATGAGCATTAGCATTTCATTATGCTCCGGAGACTATAACAAT
>Ga0310691_10004399_pt1 | contig 15906 bp, 7 predicted proteins | sample 176DNAGHGlowgp2_FD_203887 | JGI IMG/M metagenome (GOLD analysis project Ga0310691, IMG submission 203887) | Sheep rumen microbial communities from Palmerston North, Manawatu-Wanganui, New Zealand - 1766 DNA GHGlow gp2 (v2) (version 2) | ecosystem: Host-associated > Mammals > Digestive system >...
ATTCACGGACAATTCGTGGCAATTCACGTTTTAATAGATTCACGGAAATTCACGTTGAAATATCTTTAACGCAAATATATCGTGAATTATCCGTAAATTAACCATGAATTAAAATGTTCTTATACCCATAAAAAAATTACGAGAAATTCACGGACAATTCGTGGCAATTCACGTTTTAATGGATTCACGGAAATTCATGTTGAAATGTCTTTAACGCAAATATATCGTGAATTATCCGTAAATTACCCATGAATTAAAATGTTCTTCTACCCATCAAAAAATTTACGAGAAATTCACGGACAATTCGTGGCAATTCACGTTTTAATAGATTCACGGAAATTCTTGTTGAAATATCTTTAACGCAAGTATATCGTGAATTATCCGTAAATTAACCATGAATTAAAATATTCTTTTACCCATCAAAAAATTTACGAGAAATTCACGGACAATTCGTGGCAATTCACGTTTTAATAGATTCACGGAAATTCACGTTGAAATATCTTTAACGCAAATATATCGAGAATTACCCGTAAATTAACCATGAATTAAAATATCCTTTTACCCATCAAATAATTTACGAGAAATTCACGGACAATTCGTGGCAATTCACGTTTTAATATATTTTGCAGCCATTTGTTGACCTCTTAACCCCCAGAAAAGCCAAAAACTACCGATGATTTCGACATTTTTCTCATTTTCAATAAACACAAATCATCCGTAAATCAACCACGAATGAACCATAAACAAAAAAACCTTTTATTTCTGAAAAAATTATTCTAATTATTTTAATTTCTTTCCTAAAAATACGTACCAACTTATTTTTCAATCGATTACTTAACAATAACATCGCTCTTCAATTAATGCCCATTCGCGTTCGTTTGTTGACCCATCCAACCTTGCATTCGTTACAACTTAAACGTCGAGGGCTCGTTTGCGTCACAACGAGCCTTCGGCGGAAGACAAACGAAGGCTCGGTGATGAAGCAACGAAGGTTCGGTGGATTTCTGCGTTCAAAATAACGAATTTGCGATGACGAATGAACGAAAAGTGTAAATCTAACAAATAATTCTGTCAATTTTATAACATTCCCCCCAAAAAAATCAGAAGAAAAGATATAAAAATAAAAGATTTTGCTTAACTTCGCGTCCGAAATTTTGCCCACACGAACAAATTAGTGGAAAAAAGAGGTGTTTTACCCCAGAACCATCAGTGAAGTTGATTGGGAAGAGGACAACCGATGTATGAGATAGAGAACACCTACTTGTGGGAAGCACATTGAGAGAATGAAAAGCCCTGCTTAAATCTATTAGTCATTGATTGGAAAAGGAGAAAACGATTGATGACGAAAGACAGGAATAAGATAACCCAAGCGGTTCTTTCCCAAAAGCTACAGAGTCATTAGCCCCATAGTCTTACCACCACCTTATATAATTATAGATAAGAAAATCATTCAATATTAATTAATCTTTTTTGTTATGTTCAAGAGAATTATTTCTTTGTTTGTGCTACTGCTCACTTTGTGCAGTAATGCATGGGCAGATGTCAGTTGGGATTTCACAAATTCTAACGATCACAACTTAAGTAAGAATGGTGTCACCTTGTCCGTAAACGGCTGGGAATTCAAAAACGGAGCGTTGCAAGCAAGATGGGGAGATGGTGGTGCCACACTGACGATTCCTGTCAATCAGGGACAAACGATAACAATAATCTTCTCGAAGCCCTCCAATGGTAGGTATGAATTTCATGTAAGTGGTGCTATCAGCGAGACAGCTGCTAAAGACATTGAATATACAGATTCGTATGTTGCACAGTATATAGCTACTTATAATGGTAACATTGTCATCACTTCTGGAAAACATTGTTATAATGCAGATAAAAACTATTGGACTTCACCTTATGGCTTAGTGACAAGTCTTACAATTCAGGACCAGAACAATGTTATCCAATTCGTAAAGAACGGTAATCCTGTGACTTCTGATGTGGCAGACTTTATTGGTTTGAATTATCAGGAACCTGTGCTGATGGGTATAAAAGATGGAGACGTAGTTACTTATGATATTCAAGCAATTGAAGGAGGTTCCATTGCATCCATAGACAGAGGAACTGGCGACTTGATGTTCACCAACTGTGGTAAATGTAAAGTAATTGCAACCATTAACAGAAATGGTCAAACGCAAACAAGGGAATACACGTTAACCATCCAAGCTGACGATGCCACTTATGAAGTGGATGAATACACTTACACGTTGACAGGCAATGGAAAATTGTTGGAGAATGTGGTAAGGAATCAGGTCCCAAAAATAACCATGTCGTTTGGTAATCCAGAACTTTCGACTCCCAATGCAACGATGGTGAGAAACAACGATGGTGGTAGCACTCCTGTAGCTACAGTTCTCGACCAAAACGGCTGGCGACAAGTGTCGATGGAAACCGTTCAGCAGGATGGTGTCGACAAGCAAAAGCCTCACCAAGGTTCATTCTACGTATTCAAGCCTGAGACCAGTGGCTTATTGACCGTTGAAGGTTTCTTGAATACAACTTCCAATACCGCATACTTTGTTGATGCCGACAATTTGGCTCCTTCACGTGAGTCCACAACGGAGTATCTGACATCCTTGGTTGACAAGACATGGGGTGGAATTGGTGTGGCAAGTGAATGGGCAGCACCAGCAGTTGAGACAGCAGATGGTGACTATCAGCAAATGCGTGAGGTGTACAGTAATAGTAGAATATTTGGACATGGACCACAAATCACACATAGAGTGACAGGAGTGCCAGCAGGCACTTATAAAGTTACTGTGTATGCTAATGCAATGCTCACTCCTGACCGCGGTATCAAACAAACATCTGGTAATAACTTAGCTACTTTGGATGCATATGTTGATGAGAATCACAAAGGAGACGATGTAGCTGCTATAGCATGTCAGTACAATTATGATAACGACAAGGTAGCAAAAGTGCGTTCTCAAGTTGCCGATCGTACAACAGAAAATGGTTTATATACTATTAATGATGTTGAAGTTGGAGAAGACGGAATACTTACAATACAATTTATGACCACTACCTTTAATGGTGAACGAGGTGTGAACTGGATTACTATCCAAATCAAGTCGATTGAAAGGACGGACGGCGGTACCAGCACAACCTCTTGGACTCCTCTTCGTGAAATTTCGACCACAGACATTAATGAAAAACAAACGACAGCAGAGATTCCTGTGGAGAAAGGCCACACTTATTATCTCTATGGCAATACGCCAAGCACGAATGGTGGCGGCTGGCTGACTTATCAGCTTCATTCGTTCACATTCATTCCAGGCATCAGCTTTAAAACATGGTCTTATGTGCTGGGAGAGGGTGAAACTGAATATACTCAAACTGTACAGGGAGGTATTACGGGTGTCACTTATAGTGGAACTGGCAGGGGTGGTCTCGAAGCAGATGTGGATCCAAGCACCGGAAAAGTCAGCAACTTCCGAGGTGATGGTGGTGCTATTATCGTGACCGCCACGAAGGGCGATGAATCCGATTTCTACGTGATTACCAAGCCATACAAGACGCACAAGTGGACGTTTACCAACATGAATTACACAGCAAAAGGAGAAGACCATGTGTGTGACTTAGCAAATGATTTCAAGCTGGACGGTAGTCGTGACTGGGGTGTGAACTACAAGGTGCGTACCTATAACGAAACCACAAGAAACCTGCAATACATCAATGTGCCTGTAATGACAAACAACACGGCTCTCAGTGGTGAAAACGCTGCCTACATCGGCGCAACTGCTGGTTTGGTTGTTGAAGCCAACAGTAAGTGCTTCGGTTCGAATGCAACAGTGCCTAATTTATTAGATGGCTTAACTGATGCACAGAAAAATGACGCTGCAATCGTTGACCAAACACTGAGAACGATGTTGCAATACACAAAGGAAGATGTTCAGCATGACGGAGGTGTTTATTCAACTGATATGATTACATGGCAGAAAGGTGCCAAGATAATTATTCCATCCTTGAAGGCAGGACAATACGTACGTGTCAAATGGGCTCGTTATAATGATGACAAGGGTGAGTTCATCCAAGTGAAGAATCTTGCTGATGCGGAGGGAACTCGTATCAATCGCAACATTCGTTCGTGGTCTGTTCAAGATGTTGATGGGAAAGTGGACAATTATGGCTACACGGTGTTCAAAGTGATTGCATATGAAAAGGTACTTGATAATGATAATGTAGCTAATGGTATTGTAAGTGTAAGTTTCGAACCTCAGGACAATGGCTGGACGAATCTCTATTCGATTGAAGTGGCTGATGAGTTTGAGAACTTGAATTATATAGTAAGTGGTGAAGTTCCTGCTGGTAAGGTTGTTACTGACACAGACCTCCGCTTAGCATATATGGTTGATAATTCAACCGGTGTTTCTGATTATGCACCTACAAGCTTCACTCATGAGTATGGCAAATCGAGCACATATCAGTTTGCAGACCGATACAAAAACAGAAATGGCAACATTGTATTAAACACTCCAAGTGTCCCAAGCCATTCTCAGTTTGGTTATCATGTGAGGTATTCACTTCAAGGACTTGATGGTTCTTCTACTCTCATGCCAAGTCTGACTGCTAATGTGACTTCCAATAATGGTAATGGAGTGAAAGGTCGCAAGAAAGCAAATGGCACACCAACTGCAACATCAATTACAGAGGGTGGTTTGTTAACTTATGCTGGCCAGGGACAGTGTGTTGTTGTTCAGAAAGCATACGAAGGTGAAACATCGTTGGGTGAAACTGAATACGTCTTTGACATTCAGCGCACCATCATCACTATCACCCAGGATGTGGACATCACTTGGGACTATCCTTACACTTGGGACTTCACGAATATCTCTAATGAGACATTGACAGCTATTGGCGCAGCTAATGATGGTACAGGTAATGCTAACTGGCAGAAGAATACTGATGGTTCTTTCAAAGCAACAGATAGCTTCAAGAACACCTTCGTGCAGGGTGGTATGCTCTCAAGCACTGATACTTACGAGAATTTAGCTACGGACGCAGAGGCTAAATCCGGCACAGGCAACAGAATCTCTGAATACGAAGGTCTTGGCTTCCAGACTGAAACAAACGCTGCTTCGTCTGCTACAGGTCTCGATTATATCGGTATCACGGTTCCAACCGACAAGCCAGGAGAACATGGTGGTGCAGGTGGTATGGTTATTGGCAATAAGGAAACTACCATTGTGGTTCCAGACGTACCTGCTGGTATGAATGTCTATGTACGCTTAGAACCTCAGGATGGCGCAAGCGTGAACGTGGGTGGAACAACATCAGAAGACTTCACAGACGGCAATGAGAAAGTTTATTCCACTCAAGTATCAAAAGAGGGCAACGTGGAACTGAAGCTCAAGAATGTAGTAGTGAAAGGTATTGCTGTGAGCGATTTCAAGAAGACTTGCTGGTTCCGTAACGGAGAAACCCATGATTATTTCAACACAGACAGCCATCCTCTGCCTATCGACTATACGCTGACGTTATATTACACGAACAATGAGATTCTTGCTTATCAGGTAAATCAAATTTCAGATAAGGTTGCCGCGCTTGGTATGGTTGAGAAAGGTCCTGAGAACACGGGTTATGTTGTTTCCACGACATACAATGATGACAGACCAGTCCAGCGTCCACTCTTCGTGCCATGCGCTAATGACATCAAACGCAACATGACATCAATCTGTGATTATTCAAAGAATCATCTCCTGTCTCACGTAGAAGACGGAAAGATTGAAGGTGGAGATCGTGACACAGAGCATTACGACTACTATGTGCTCACCAATATCTATAAGCAGGTGAATGATGACGACGAGTTAGTTGGTCCATCCAAGACGGCTACGGTGCCAGGATTCTATCGCGTGGTTTCAACAGATGATTCTGAAATGTATCGCTATCGTGCATATCTCAAGTTGCCTAAGTCAACGAGTGGTTCGGGTGTGAAAGCAATTCCTCTCTTCGACTTCGATGGTGAACTGGTGGATGCAATCGACGAAATTCCTGCTATTGCAACAAATGGCATCGACGTGAATGGCACTTTCTACACGCTTCAGGGTATGAAGATTCAAGGCTTGCCTAAGCAGGGAGGCGTTTATATCCAGAACGGCAAGAAAGTAATGGTGAAATAATTGAGATGGAAAAGGTGAAGGAGTGAAAGGGCTTTGGCTCTTCACTCCACAGCCTCAACTTTGATACAATAATTATAATCAAAAATGGACTCAATCATGAAGGCAAGATATATTCAACCAGAGATTGATATTCTCAAGGTTTATGGCAAAGAAGCAGTAATGGATCCTTCACTACACGATGTAAGTGTGGGAGCAGGTGCAAATGCAGGAAATGGTGGTGGTCGCGATGTCAAGTTGCGCGATGATGCTTTCGACGACAAAGAAATCACCTACGGCAACATTTGGTAAGAGACTCAAACTTAACGATAGGAGGTCAACGGATTCGCATGAGTCCGTTGACTTTTTTATTTCAGCGGAGGATAGGAAAGGAAAATCTCCTATACTCCATGACTCCGTAGAATTGGATGTAGTTTTTTAAAAAATGCACGGTGCATTTAGCAGTTTTTAAAGAAAAGTGCTAAACGTATTGTGCAATTTTATTATCTTTGCGCTTGAAAAGAATAAACAACATATAATGGAAGAACTCTACACCACCTTTCGACTTCAACTACAGAGAACATCAACGGAGTTTGTCAGATACCTTCATGACAAGATTGACTGGCAAAGTAGGCTCATAGCAATTCTCGGCTCCAGAGGAGTCGGGAAAAGCACATTGATACTTCAGCACATCAAACTGCATGAGAATTTAGAAGACACTTTATATGTCACAGCTGACGATTTTTACTTTTCGACCCATCGCCTGTTCGACCTCGCCAAGGAATTCTATTTGGAAGGTGGCAAAGCGTTGTATATCGACGAGATACATAAATACAAAGGATGGTCGCAGGAAATCAAAAACATCTACGACCAAATGCCCGACCTGCGAGTTGTGTATTCTGGGTCTTCCATTCTCGACTTAGAGAAAGGAGGAGCAGACCTCAGTCGAAGAAAAATCGAGTATCTATTGCCTGGGCTCTCTTTCCGTGAGTACATCAATATCAGCCAAGGATGGGATTTGCCGTCTTACACGCTTGAAGAGATATTAGACGGTAAAGTAGATTTCCCAATGGGGAAAGAACGTCCCCTCAAGCTTTTCCACCAATACATGAAAGAAGGCTACTATCCTTTCTTTTTGGAAGGGAGTTACCGCTTACGTCTGCAAGGGGTCATCAAGCAAATTGTGGATGAGGATATTCCCAACTATGCTGCCATCGCACTTGCTTCACGAGCTAAACTGCGGAAACTACTTTATATCCTTGCTCAGAGTGTTCCCTTTAAGCCCAATTACTCGAAACTGGAAAAAGACCTTAACATCAGTCGCAACACTCTTCCCGACTACCTCAACTATCTTGAAAAAGCAGGACTGATTCTTGCTTTGCGTGATAATGTTACAGGACTGAAGTTATTGGAAAAGATTGAGAAAATTTATCTGCAAAATCCTAACCTCGCATACGCTCTTTGTGAAACGACACCCGACATAGGCAATATGCGTGAGACTATTTTCCTTGCATGGATGCAAACCAATCACAAGGTTACTGCATCAAAAACATCTGATTTCGAGATTGAAGGTAATACATTCGAAGTGGGTGGTAAGAACAAAGGACAGAAACAATTAGAAGGCAATCCGAACGGGTTTGTCGTGAAAGACGATACTGAATTTGCTTTCCGCAATACCATTCCTCTCTGGATGTTTGGTTTCATATATTAAAAGGGGCATTTTTTGTTTCTACTTAGTCATAACCTTAATCCAAATGGTAACTTAGGGTTAGGGTTATCGTTAAGCTTGTTATCAATTTGTGTCCATTTGTTGATCGTTTTTCGTGTTTGTTCTTTGGGAGTTTGATGTTTGTTTTGTAACTTTGCGGCGGAAAGATGTATAATAAAGATTAGGAGGTAGAGTTATGTTAGGAGTTAATTCACCAAGAGAACGGATAACACCTGAGTTTTCAAAAGAGATTCGGGAATCTCTCCGTCGTGCTATGACTGGTCAGCTAAACGAGAAAGAAAAGGCTGCTCGTCAAAGGCTAAAGGATAGCGAGAAATACTGGACGTTGGAATGGAAGGGACTGCATTTTTAGGAAAACTCGTTTCTTTTCCGCTAACTGATTTTCAGTGTCTTAATACTTTTACCTCTGGTATTGAGTCTATGGACAGATTCATCAGAGGTAATTTTCGATTGAGTGTCGAGAATCACTATTGTCAGGCGTATGCTGTAAAACTCGAAGAAGAGATTGTGGCCATCTTCGCTCTTAGTTTCGATTCTCTCGATTTGGACTCTGACGATAAAGAAGAACTACAGTCTGGCATCTCTTCAACTGCGTCACCAGATGTTGATTATAATTATCAGGAAACATTTTATGCTAAACCTCGATACCCTGCTATGGATATTGCCTACCTTGCTATACAGAAAAAATGGAGAGGCAAACATATTGGGGATTTCTTGATAAAACAGATTGCAGATTTGGCGAGAAGGCAGACGTTAGCGGGTTGTCAGTTCCTTACAGTAGAAGCACTTGCGACAAAAGAGTATAGTGCTGTGGGATTTTACGAACGCTGTGGTTTTGCACCCAACGAAATAAAGAAACCCTACAAAGATACGATTCGGATGTATATGACTTTATACTCCAAAGATGAAATATAACTCCATAACTCCGTAGAATTTTTTTCTCTACGGAGGATAGGAGGAAGGGAGTATAATCAACCTTAACCTTAACCATAACCTTAACCTTAACCGCCATCCGGAGGGAAACTTAGGGTTATCGTTAAGGTTAGGGTTAAGATTAGGGTTATCGTTAAGCTTGTTATCATTTTGTGTCCATTTGTTGACAAAAACTACATGAGTCTGTAGTGATAAATATCCTTGTGAACGGTTTTCACGGAAAATGGGGACGATTTTGAAAGAGGGGTGTTGGGGAAATGTCGTAAATTTGCAGCGTTATCGGGAAAATGTATGTCAACTAAATAACTAATATAACTTCAACTATGCAAATGAAAAAGAACATTTTCTGGGTTCTCATGCTGTTCTTGGTAAGTCAGGCAGCGATGGCTCAACGCTTCACGGACAATCTGGACCGCGGACTGGTAGTGGTTCCGACGGGTGCTGCTGGGAGTAGCAAGACGAATCTTGTCACTTGGCGCAGGCTTGCCAATGAATACTTCGACGTGAAGTACAATCTCTACAAGGACGGTTCGCTCCTGAAATCGGGACTGACAACCACCAGTTATGCTGACAACAGTAACGGACTGCCAACAACGAAATACCAAGTGGCTGCCGTGGTGAATGGTGTGCTGCAAGCAAAATCCACAGCCGTCACTGCATGGAATCAGTATGTGTCTAAAACCGAAAACACTCGTTGTGCTACGGGGTATCTCGACATCCCACTGGCTGCTGTGTATAGCCGTTCGGGGGAGGACATCACCGACCACTATTCTCCGAACGATGCCGAGTTTGCCGACTTGGATGGCGACGGTCAGTTGGAAATGATTATCAAACGACTGAACACGGTGGATGTAAACGGTGTGAACTCTGGCATAAAGGATGCGAAAGGGAATGACATTTGGTATCTCTATCCAAAGAGTTCTACTGAATTCAACGTGATTGATGCCTACGACATCAATTGGCAGACGGGTGCAGCTACGTTGCTTTGGCGCATTGACTGCGGTCCAAACATGGTGAGCCACATGTCAACCGAAACGAACATCATCGCTTACGACTGGGACGAGGACGGCAAGGCGGAAGTGGTGCTTCGTGGTGCTGACAACATGATTGTGTATGGCAGCGACGGAAAGACTCAGCTTTGGACGGTGGGTGACATGAGCGTCAACACGCGCGTTAATTGGGCCACTTCTCGTCAGTCGGACGGCAAGAGTCTGGCTGGTCAGACATACACATACTCTGGGGCTGAATACTTTATCTATATGAATGGACTGACTGGTGCGCAATACCAGTTGACCGAATATCCGCTGAAGCGACTGGAGTCGGGTGAGACGAACTTGAGTTCAGCTTGGGGCGATGGCTATGGTCACCGTTCGAGCAAGTATTTCTTTGGTGCGCCAGTCTTGGATGGTCGCAAGGCGAGCCTCTTCATGGCACGTGGTATCTACACGCGCCACAAGATGATTGCGATGGACTTGAACCGCAACACGCACACGTGGAGCACTCGCTGGACATGGAACTGCAACAACAGCAAAAGTCCTTGGTATGGCAATGGCTACCACAACTTCATTATTGCCGATGTGGACGAGGACGGACGCGATGAAATCGTGTATGGTTCGATGGTGATTGACGACAACGGAAGGGGTCTCAGCACAACGGGCTACGAGCATGGCGATGCCCAGCATGTGAACGATTTCGACCCTTGGCGCAAGGGCTTGGAATTCTTCGGATGCTTGGAGGATGGGCCATTCTACGGATTCAACTATCGCAACGCCACGACTTCCGAGGTTTACTATAAGCACACAGCAGGAGGTGACGATGGTCGTGCCATTGCAGGCAATTTCATGAACGACTACCCAGGCAGCATGGGTCGTTCTGCTTCTCATGGCTTGATTAGTTGCACTACCGACCAAGATCTCACCGCCATCAGCGATGCCATCCCATGGGGCGAATGCAATTTCCGCATCTATTGGGACGGCGACCTCTGCTCCGAGATTCTCAACTCGCCAGGCACGGCAAAAGAGGCAAAGGTGGAGAAGCCAGGCGTGGGACGCTTGTTCACATCGAGCGGATGCAACATGAACAACGACTCGAAGAACAATCCTTGTTTCCAGGGAGACCTCATCGGCGACTGGCGCGAAGAAATCGTGGTGCGTTGCGGCACGAATGTGCGTGTCTATACCAGTGGTATGGGCACCAACTACAGCCTTCCTTCCCTTTGGTTCGACCACCAGTATCGTCAGGCGATGGTGTGGCAGATGATGGCATACAATCAGCCTCCTCACATCAGCTATTTCCTCGGTGAATCCGAAGGCTACACCACGGCTCCACCTCCTTATTCCATGCAGGACCGCACAGAGATTGCCAACAACGGCACGATTGGCAGCACGTACAACGGCAAGCAAATCATTGCCTGCGAAACGGGCAACATGACCATCAACGTGGAAGACGGTGCAGCTCCGTGGGTGTTCTACGACAATGCTCCTTCGTGGGTGCAGGGAACGGACGTGAACGGAACCTCTGGCACGAAGGTAAGAACCGATGGCAGCATCGGCGTGTCGAACCTGCCTACCATCAACTATGCCTACTACACCCACACGGTGACGGGCGGTGCTTTCACAGGCAAGATGAACCTCGTGAAGCAAGGCGATGGCACATTGGTACTTCCAACAGTAGAGCAGACCTACACGGGAAAGACCGACATTTGGGCTGGAACAGTCGAATTCAACGGAAGTTTTTCGAAAAGTCCTGTATGGATGAACCGCTTCACCACGTTCAACACGAATGGTGGTACATTCAACGGCGGCTTGACAATGGAATATGCCTCTACGCTGAACGTAGGTGGAGAAGCGGAACAAAGCATTGGCAACGTCACCGTGAGCAAACTGACACTGAACTATGGTGCTCGCGTAGTGATAGACGTGAACAGCGCAAGTGATGTTTCGCAGAACGACCAACTCACGATTGGCACACTCGTCATCAACACGAAGGACTGGGAGAACGGTCCTCAGTACAATGCTCCAATCCTGCAAATCAATGCCAAGAAGAACCTTGCTGGAGGCAGATTCCCACTCGGCACGGTGAACGCAGTGACTGGCGACCTCTCGAAATGGGTGATTGAATGCAGCAAAGCACCAGCAGACTCCTACTTGGAACTCGACGGCACGACTCTCTACCTCGTCACAGGCGAAGCACAGATTCTCGAAGAGCCAACACTCGCCATCACCAACATGGTGCAGACAGGCGACTACTTCTACCCTCAGATTTCAATCGCTGAAGGAAATGAAGGCGTGGAAACAACCATCAGTGGTACATTCACAAACACAGCTGGAGAGACCAGCAATGTGTTTGGGTCGATTTACAGCCAAGACTACGAAAGCGAAACAGCCATCACGGGTTGGACCATTGCAGCCAACCAATCCAACCTCCTCTCGTTGGGCAATGACGAAACACATGGCAACCATCTCGCCGCTTCTACAGCAAATCAAATCAACACTCGCTACGCATATACGAACTTGAATGGCGTGGATGTATCTACTTGCAGTCAGTATGTGGTTGAATTCGATTTGTCATTCACTTCAGGAAACACTGATGGAAGTGAGTTCTGCGTGATGAGTAAAAACGGAAAGAAACCTACCTACAATTGGGACAACTACGCTTCCATCAACACCAATGCCAATATGCTCTTCGATTTGACCGTAGGTAAAAACTCCACTTCCTACACCATCAATGGCACATCAACCACCACTACACTCAAGAGTGGCACTTGGTATCACATCAAATTACAGGTTGACCAAGCAGAAAGAACTGTTGCATGGAGCATCGACAATGGCGACAATGGCAAATTCTCTTTGCCAGAAGGAACAAGCACCGAAATCGACGGTTTCTATTTGGTGGCAGGAAGATATAATGCCGCAATTAAGCTGGACAACATCAACATCTCCTCTGCACTGTTCAACTCCTTCACCTTCACAGAGCCAGGTACGCTCAAGGTAGTGCTCGAAGCAGAAGGTTACGAAAGCAGCGAAGCCACTATCGAAGTGCCAGAGCCATACGTGAAGAAGTACGAGTCGCCTGCATACAACGAAATCGCAGCTGCCGACGTGGCAACGACACTGGGCGAAGACTACTGGAACGCAGAATCGGTCACAACTCGCTGGGCGAACTGGAACAAGACGAACGCTATTTACGGAGCAGACTATGTTGCAGTTCAAGGGAAGAGCACAAGTGGATACGTCGATAAAGACAATGTCGTTTCCATCAACTATGTGGGTTCTCAATACCCTACATTCCTGCTCGAAGGCTTCGGCATCGGTCACAACAAAACGAATCAGCCTGTCGTGATTTCTGCCGATGGATTGGGCGATTCTTACTCGATTGTCTATTACAAGGCAGACACCAGCTGGGGCAAGGACGCTTCCTACGACGAAGGCTACCAGTTTGCGGATTCAGAAGGCAAGTGGAGCTACAGCATGTCGAACAACACTTTCTGCAAGATGATTGCTTGGGTGCGCGAAAGCCTGAGCGTCACTTACGAGATGGGCGATGTGAACATGGACGGTTCGGTTGACATCAGCGACGTAGTATTGCTTGTGAACTACATCCTCGGCAGTACCACCGATGCAGAAGCACCAGGCGTGATGAAGTATGGCGACATGGATGGCAGCGGCGCAGCCGACATCAGCGACGTAGTTGCCATCGTCAACAAAGTGCTTGGACAGTAAGACGTCACAACATTAAGAGTCTCTTAAAGTAGTCTCCTAAAGAAATATACTAAATTGGCAAAAATTTTATTTTTAGTCTATTTAGCCGATTTGGCTACGCCGAGCTAAAGGTTCTTTAGGAGACTTTTTATTTTGCCAATTTAGTACGTTTCTTTAGGAGCCCCTTTATTTTTTAGCCTATTTAGCCGATTTCTTTAGGAGACCTTTTATTTAGCCGATTTAGTACGTTTCTTTAGGAGACTTTTTATTTTGCCAATTTAGTACGTTTCTTTAGGAGACCTTTTATTTTTCTGCCTATTTAGCCGATTTCTTTAGGAGACCTTTTATTTTGCCAATTTAGTACGTTTCTTTAGGAGACCCTTTATTCGTGAAAATTTGTGCCAATTTGTTGACTCGTTTTCGTTTATTTCCCTTACCTTTGTCGATGAATTGGCAAAAAGCATCTTATGAAAGAAGAAAGCACCTTGACTCGCTCCGAGCAGCAGTTTTTTGAAATCATGCGAGTGGCACTCCGCCACCAGACCCGCCTTTCCTCCCCGATGACGAGGGAAGAATGGCTCACCGTGGCAGAAATCTCACAGAAGCAATACGTGATGGGCGTGCTGCTCGACGGCGTCAACCTCCTGCCAGCCGAGCAGCGTCCTCCGTTCGACGTGCGGCTCATCATCCTCTCGAAAGTCGCTGAGATAGAAGACCGCAACCGCTTCATGAACCCCAAGTGCGTGGAAATCTGCAAGCACTTCGCCGATGCAGGATTCAAGACCGTCATCCTCAAGGGGCAAGGCGTGGCAACACTCTACGACCAACCCCTCCACCGCTTGTCGGGCGACATCGACATCTGGGTGAGCGGAACGAAAAAGGAAATCCTCAACCACGTCCGGAAATACAAAGAACCAGAGGAAGTGGAGTACCACCACGTGGATTTCAACATCCTCGACAACGTGGAAATCGAAGTCCACTTCTTCCCTACCTTCTCCTTCAACCCCGTTGCCAACTGGCGAGTGAAGCGCTGGCTCCGAACCGTGAAGATGGAAGACGTGACCCGCATGGCGCAACTGCCCGAAGGAGCTGGCACCATCCCTATGCCAACCCATGAGTTCAACGCTGTCCACATCCTGCAACACGCCCTGCGCCACTTCATCTACGGCGGTGTCGGTCTGCGCCACATCCTTGACCACTACTACGTGCTGAAGGCACTCCATGCAGAGCACCCCGACGACTACGACACGGTGAAAGCGCGCATTGTCAAGACCTACAAGCAACTCGGCATCACCACCTTCGCCCAGGCGATGATGTGGATATTCAAGGAGTTCCTCGGCATGGACGACAGTTGGCTGCTCGTGGAGCCAAGCAAGGAGCATGGCATCTTCCTCCTGAAAGAGCTCATGCAGATGGGCAACTTCGGTTGGGAGGACAAGCGCAACGAGTCGGAACTCACCACCGAAAACCACCTCGACCGTACCCGCATGAAAATCGCCAATTCCCTCCGCTTCTTCCACTCCTATCCAGGCGAATCCATCGGAAGAATGTACGTACTCACCAAGGAATTCGTCCTCTCCCACCTCGGCCTCAGCAAATGGGGTAAGAATGTGGAATGAAGAGTCAACAAATTATCACAAATAGAAAGGTCTCCTAAAGAAATGTACTAAATCGGCAAAATTTAAATATTTAGTTATCATTAAAATAATTAATTGGTATGTTTTATTTAGGAAAGAAATTAAAATAATTAGAATAATTTTATCAGAAATAAAATGTTATTTTGTTATAAACAACACCTAATTTTTGGAGTAATTATGATAATTATTCTAATTTCTTTCCTAAAAAATCATGTCATTTATTCCAAGTTATTATTTCATTGTCCCTTAGTCTATTTAGTCGATTTCTTTAGGAGGCTTCTTATTTCGTCTATTTAGCCGATTTGGCTATGCCCAAAATATCTTTAGGAGTCATCAAATTGACGAGCGTTAGTTTGTCATTCAGCGAGCGTTCGTTTGCATGTCGTTGAACGCTCAAATCCAACACGACGAACGCTCGTGCGAATCCTGCATCCATTTTTCCCGATTCTTCATTCTTCATTCCTCATTCTTCATTCCTCATTTCCTTCCTCATTTTAAATTTTTTATCATTTTTTTACCGAATAGTAACATCATTTCTAAAAAAATCATTAAATTTGCAGCCGAGGTAGTGCCTTTTCAGTTTTTTTCGATTTTTTGACAGCCGAGAGTACTTCCCTTATATTATATAATGTGTAGATTGAGAATAATTTCTAATATATTAACTAAACTCAAATCAACATGAAAAGAAAAAGATTACTTTTCGCTGCGATAGCACTCATCGCAGGTGCGTTGAACATCAATGCACAAGAGGAAGACTACACTTCCTATTTGAC
>Ga0310691_10004400_pt1 | contig 15905 bp, 16 predicted proteins | sample 176DNAGHGlowgp2_FD_203887 | JGI IMG/M metagenome (GOLD analysis project Ga0310691, IMG submission 203887) | Sheep rumen microbial communities from Palmerston North, Manawatu-Wanganui, New Zealand - 1766 DNA GHGlow gp2 (v2) (version 2) | ecosystem: Host-associated > Mammals > Digestive system >...
AAAAAAGAAATAATAAGTAACCATTCTGCGAAAGGGTTTCTGTAAACTCAATAAAATGCATCAGCCCATCAAGACTTTGATCTTGATGGGCTTTTCCATGAGATTTTGTACTGATGTTTTTAACACCTTTCGGTTCATAATCCCTGTTTCAGATAAGTCTGTATGTGCAGCCTTTGAACTTGTTTGTGCCTATCTCGAATCTTTTGGGATCTACTCTTACGGCAAGTTCGCTCGTGATGATGAAATCCTTGGTAATATTAACAAGGAACTGTTTATTCCCTGATTCGACAAGATAATAAGATGAATTATTATTAAGGCTGTCCGCCACATTCAAGACACCGGGGGCCACAATCAGATCGAGCAAAGCTTCTTTTTTGCTCAGTTTCTTCCGCCTTATCAGCGGTATGATCGCATCTGCATCCTTGAATTTTGCAAAACATGCCGCATCTTCCCTGCTCCTGCAATTTCCAGTTTTCTCAAACGAGGAAAGATCTAAGGGCTCTTTTGTCTCGCTGAAGCTTAACTTGTTATCCTCATCAAGAAGGTAATCGATACTGACGCCAAGGAGTTGCGACATGGCTTTGAGATTGGTAATATCCGGCATGCCTTTGTCAGTCTCCCATTTTGCAATGGCAGAACGGGACACGCTCAGTCTCTCGGCAAACTGTTCCTGAGACAGACCGGCATTTTTTCTTGCATCTCTTAACTTTTCACCAAATGTCATATTGTGCCTCCACCGTACATAATTATAGCAGTAACAGCTGCCATTCCGATACAGAACAACGCATAGATCGACATGGGCACGGTCAGGAAGCATTCTCTGCTCCCGGCCTTCAGCACATTCCAAACAGAACGGGAAAAATCCGCAAGTTTTATCCTGTTATCCTTTTTCAGAAGAATGAATGTCACGGTTATAAGGGCAATGATACCCAGAGCAGCTTCTGCCATACCTCCGTAATCCTTGTATTCGGGAATAAACGTCAGCAGGAACGAGATCGCATTGTTGAGAAAGTGCAAAAGCATGGTGTAAATTATCCTGCCGGTCTTTTCGTAAACACAGCACATGAGAAGACCCATTCCGAAAGCAAATAATCCCTGTGTCAGGTTCTGGTGCATCAATCCGAAAAGGATTGAAGAGAAGACCGCCGCAATGATCTTTCCGTGCTTTCTCATGTATCCGTAGATGACTTTTCGGAAGGCGAATTCTTCGAAAACCGCCGGAAGGACAGCGATGGTAATCAGACCGAACAGCGGTGAATATGACATTCCCTCATCAGGAACAACGGATAACGATGATAAAGAGAAATCAACAGCACCTATAATGAGATTCCAGATGATCAGAGCAAAAAACGCTGTCGGCACTATCATGAAGCTCTGCTTTTTGTTCTTTTCCGGCTGAACCGTATTTTTGCGTGTCACCAGATAAAAGATGCCGAGGATCATCACATTTGCAATGAAACTGCCGATATCTGATCCTATCAGCATGCCGTGGTCAGTTATATTGAATATATACGAGACGGCGGCCACGAAAAATACTGCAGTCTGAAAGAACACCTGCCCCAATATCAGAAGCCATGTAATCTTTTTTGAATCAGTTCTCATGTCATTTCTCCCGATCCGAATACAGTTATTGCATCTTCAATAAGCTCTTGGATCTTGGCATCCTTGTCTTCTTCCAAAAACCATGTTCCGTCTTCGCTCATTTTTGTTCCGTTCTTATCAGCAATGACGTAATAAGTGTTTTTGCTCGTATTGTCTACTAAAGATACGGTGATCATTGGATCGCTGTATCCGTCTGTCTGACCGAAAGAGAGCATTACCTGGCAGGGAACGCTTTTGAAAGCTTGGGGTTCTCCGGGATCGTAATTATAGATGGATACGCTGTTTGAGATTTCTTCATCTTCTTTATAATCTTTTTCTATGAAATACTTCTCTCCAAACTTATATGCACCGATCGAGCGGTTGATCTGGTCCCAGCCGCATTCAATCCGGACTGTGCTGACAGCAGGCTGATCAGCGCCCGTATTTTCGCTCATACCGCATCCTGCTATCGTGAGCCCGGTGAGAAGAACAAATGAAATTACTAAAGATTTGATCATGTGATCATTCATGTGTGTCACATCCTTTCCTGAGGTTTGATCCAAGTCTATGACCATGCCTCCGTGACACACAAGAAACGGGCTGTAACAACGCTGTTACTTTGCGTAACAGTGCTTATTTTGTTGGCCAAATGGACGGCAAAACCAGCGGCGGCGCCGTTCATTTCGCCGTTCAAACAGGCGTTTTTAGGCCAAATGGACGGCAAAACCAGCGGCAGCGCCGTTCATTTCGCCGTTCAAACAGGCGTTTTTAGGCCAAATGGACGGCAAAACCGACGGCAGCGCCGTTCATTTCGCCGTTCAAACAGGCATTTTTAGGCCAAATGGACGGCAAAACCAGCGGCAGTGCCGTTCATTCCGCCGTTCAAACAGGTGTTTTTAGGCCAAAAGGACGGCAAAACCAGCGGCAGCGCCGTTCATTTCGCCGTTCAAAAAAAAGGCGGCGCCTCATAAAGACACCGCCCTCGACTAAAATTACATTTAATTCTTACGCTCTTTCGCTCAAGACCTTTTGTGCTCTGTCCTGGGCGATCTTCACGACGGAAGCGAGGTCCTTCTGGCCGAGGAAGTAGGCCGGCATCTCCTCGTAGAGGATGATGCTGATCGCGGCGTCTTCGGAGTCTATTTTCGCGGCGTTCGAAATGATCTTCTCCATGTTGTCGATATTCTTATCGGAGAAATGCCCGTAAACGGGGCCGCTGATCGGCGTTGACGTGTTCGAGCGATTGTCATCGTTGTAGTAAGCCACCGTTTCTTCCGCGCTCTTTCGGAATGCGGCGCGGCTTATGACGAAATCATCGCTTAATGAGAGCGAATACATGACTTCGTCGGTCATGAGGAGCTTAACGAACTCGACGCAGGCTTCAACGTTCGTGGCCTGAGCTGAGACCGCAACGGAATTCTTGACGCTGAACATCGGGCCGCGGCCGTCAGTTGAAGGGATTCCCAATATCGTTTGGTCACTGTCTGCATCGATTATGTTCATAAGGAAAACTCCGATACCGTTGACCGTTGCGTAGTAACCGGCCGGATATAGAGCCGACGAATCACTGAAGAAATCGTCATTATCGTTATCGGTCTTCGGTTTTTCCATGACGTTATTCTTGACGTAATCTGCAAGCTCAGCGAATTCCTTGCCTGAGAAATCTGCCTTGCCATCCTTGATGAACTTGTCGCTCATGCCGTTAAAGAGTTTGGTGAAGTATATCGCCTGGCCAGAAGTTATTGCGTCCGTGCCGTTCAATGGACCCTTAAGAAAGGCCTCATATTCCTTGGTCGTAAAGCCGACACCGCTGCTGCCCGCATATTTGGCTTCAGTCACGATGCCTTCGATCCCGAAGCAAAGCGGCATCTGGTAAAGCGCGCCGTCGACCTTCGATCCTTCAATGATGTTAGTGAAATACTTATCCTTATCAAATGTTCCGGTGTACTTGGCAAGATCAACGAGATAATTGGGATTATTGAGCTGGGCCAGACCGCTTACATTCATTAGGATGTCAGGGCCTTCGCCGTTCATGATGTCCATTGCAAGCTTGTTGCTGAGGTTCGCATTGCCGGAGAGCGCAAGCAAATCGCTTTCGTCCTGGTTGCCGGCATTGCCGTAATTGATCCTCTCATCGCCTGCGTAGCGGCTCGAAAACTCGATGAAGTAATTGCCGTTCGCAGTGTTGAACTGATCAATCGCATCAGAGATCTTGTTTTCGACGATCCCATAAGGAGCATAGAGTTCCAGGACGGTCTTTCCCGCATGAGGGTTCTTGTCCGCCTTTGTCAGCTCAACGATTACGAAGGGCGGCTGTGTTATGTTTCTGAACTGGGTCCTCTCATATGTTTCGCCGCACAGAAGGATCGAATCACCCGAACAGCTTCCGATCTGAAGATCAGAAAGGACAGCCCTGCTCTCGCCGCACCAGCTGTAATTGAATACTTCCTGGGTTGTCTTATTATTAAAGTCTGCCTTGAAAATTCCTGCGGAAGTGCTGTAATACAGATTCCCGTCGGCACCCGTTCTTGACGATTCAATGTTATCGAAATCGAGCCATTCGTATTCCTTGGCATCAAGTTCTTTGAAATGTCCTGACGTAAGATCGACTTCCAATATCAATCTGGCGTCACCGTCGGTATGAGCAGGAATCAAGGCCTTATCGTCACCCATGTAAATGACCGTGTTGACATCCCACACGCTCTTGCCTTCGAGCTTAAGATCAACAGTTCTTTCCTGTCCGTCCGGCCCGTCGATCTTAAGAACGTAGTGCTGTTCTTCTTTACCCGCACTGCCAATGCTGATCCTGTATGGACCGGTATAAAAGGTGTTCTCGATGAACAGATCCTTTGAAGGCTCAGTCTTCCTGCTGTCTACGACCGAACCCGTGGAAGGATCTAAGATCTTCTCGATATAGCTTGGATCTCCGGTACGCTCATCGAACAGAGTATACAGGACTTTGGCAGTGCCGTCTGAATAAGACACCGACTGAATATAGACCGTATCCTGGAAATCCTTATAAAGGTCTATCGTATTCTTAACCTGCTTGGAAGCTCTGTCCACGACGGTAAGCGTGGCAACAGAATTCTCCATGGCGCCATAGCCCACATAGATAACACCGGGCGTAGACATGGAATCACCGCGCGTAAAGATAACTATATTATTCTCATCTGCTCCCGCCAAGGTTGAATTTGCGAGCGGGATATTCTTACTCTGATCGATCGCCGGAATGATCTCCGTCTTAACGGAATTGAACCAGGGCGAATCTTCCGCGATCTTCCTGCCGGGCCTGCCACCGCTAACGGGAGTCGTTCCGCCGCCGTCCTTCTTATCGCACGCTGCAAATGATAACACCATCGCGAAAATCAGCGCAGCCGAAACCAATCTGAGACTTGATCTCTTCATCTTACTTTCTCCATTTCCCCACTATTTTGTCAAAAAATATTGTAGGGCTTCGGAGAAAATAAAGAGCCTCAACATTTAGGCAATTTTCAGGTATTGTCGGTTGTCCGGGCTGCTCTGATAAGCTCGTTCAGTTAAGGATTTTGTGCAGCAAGACGGATTCCCACCCGTGTCAAAAGCAAAGACGCCTTTACTTCGGGTTTCCGTCCGCATCAAACACCGGGATCTTCTCAAGGAACTTGATGTCATCGCGCTTTGCCGCGTCGCCTTCTGCGAGTGCGGCGATCTTGCCTGCGACGGTGCCGCCGGCGATTTTTACGAGTGCTTCCATCGCGCGGAGTGAACCGCCCGTGGATATAACGTCATCTACAAGAAGGATGCGCTTGCCCTTGATGAGGGCGGCGTCATCGCCTCCGAGATAGAGCTTCTGAAGACCGTTTGTGGTTATGGATTCATCGTCGACAGAGATGGGATCGGGCATGTAGTTCTTGACGCTCTTGCGCGCGACGAAATGCTTCTTCATGCCGGCCTGCCTTGCCATCTCGTGGCACAGCGGAATGCCCTTTGCTTCTGCCGTTAAGAGGTAATCGTAGTTTTCGCGCGGTACGAGCTTTAACATCTCCCTCGCGCAGGCTTCCGTGATCTCGGCGTCGCCGAAGCAGATAAAGGCCGCTATATAAAGATCGTCGGTAACTTTGCAGATAGGAAGATCTCTCTTAAGCCCTGCGATATTGATCGTATAATACTTTGCCTTCTCCACGTCCGGTCCTCCCGCGAAATAAATACTTGAACAGGAAGATTATAACATTTCCTTTGGCCGTCACTTAACCCGCCACGCCAAATGACTTAACCCGCCACTCGCAGCATTAACTTACCCTGCCTCGCCGAATGAGATGCTCTTCCTTCCGACATGATCCTTGATAGCCTCTGCGATGAGCTTCTGGCCTTTGACATTCGGGTGGATGCCGTCGTCGCAGAGATAGTAGGAATAGTTCTTCTTTTCAAGGAAGACGGAAGTGATGTCGATGACGGGCACCTCGTTTGCGATCGCGAGCTTGAAGATCTCGATGTTGTAGCGCTCGTGCCAGTTCGTGATGAACTGCTTGTTGCCGCGCATCCACTGAAGGATGTTCTCTGCGGATAAGCCTTTCGAGATGTGGTCGAAATAACGCCCGGAATCGATCGGCGGAAGCGACAGCAGAACGGGGATCTTGCCGAGCTTCTTGATCTCGGTGATCATGGCGGTATAGATCGATACAAAGTCGTCGATCGTGCTCATCGGAAGGTGCTTGGCTTCAGGATCCTCAGCGACTTCCTTCCAGTTGAAATCGCAGTCGTTGCCGCCGAATTCGAGCACGACATATTTGCCGGTCGACATCCTTATCGTCTCTAAGTGGCGCTCGAAAACGCTCTCGCCCTTCTTTATCGTGCTCCCGAACTTGGCCTTGTTCTCGATCTTAATGCCGAACGATTCCTCGCAGATCTTGTGGAAAGAACTGTCGGTCACCTTATAGTGCTCGTTCTCCAGGATCACGCCCTTCAAAACGGAATCTCCGAAAGCTGTTATCGTCTCCATTTTATATCTCCGCCGGATATCACCGGTACTTTCTAAATCTATAAAATCGTACTGCCGGTACGATTATATCAGATTCCGCCTACCATAGACATCTCACAGGCATCCGGCGCGCGCCCGCCGCCTGCAATTACCCATAAATCGCCTTATAATGCACTTTTGTCTGAAATCTTGAGGAGTATCGTATTACCATCGCTAAATATGGTTAGGAGAACAGGAATATGAAGAAGACAACGAGACACTCTACAGCATTGGTTCTTGCGCTGATCTGCGCATTGACGATGGCGCCTGTCACTGGCTGTTCGAGCAACACGAATGCAGACGCAGATACCACAGCAGAAGAGAGCACGACCGCGCCTCAGGAAGAGACGACGAACGGAACTCTGCCTGATACCACATCTGACACGGCCGCAGCGCAGGGCAGGCTAACGGAAGACCAGGCCTGCGAGGCTTTCCATTATTTCATGATCGAGGGCCTTATTAACCTCAATTCTCCGGTAAGAAGATACTGGTATCGCGAGAAGACAGAAGGCGACGTTGTGACCTTCTGGTTTACGGGCAATAACCTGAACTTTCCTACAAGACTTGATATGAATCTTGCGACCGGCGAGACTGTCGCGAGCGCTTACGAACGCAAGGGCGCGGACCTCACCAAGATCGACGATCCCGGCGTCTCCGAGTACGACTTCAACGCATGGGATTATCTCAAAAATCCACCTTCGATAGACAGCGCCGCGAATGCAAAGGACATGCAGCAGTACATCGGCAAGAACATCAAGGATATCACCAAGGAATACGCAGATCTGGAATTTAAGCCGGACCAGGATCATACCGGCTGGGTCAATAAGGATCTCATGTTCGATACGTACGGCCAGGATAAAGAGACCGTCGAGTATGTGCGCGTTTACGGTGGCGCGGAATTCAGTATATACGGCATCGTTCCCGGCATGAGTTCTAAAGATGCTATTTCATGCGCAGTTATAGGCGGCGCAGGAAGCATGATCACAGGCGACCCCGCGACGATCGACGGCGACGGCACGCTCTACTTTTTCGAGATGGGCGACGGCAACACGCTCGAGGTCCTCCTCACCAAGGACGGCAAAGTCAATTACGCCGGCGTCATAAGCGTGAACATCAAAGACAAATTCGTCACGGATATGTAAATTGCTGCAAGTTATAAGTGCAAGGGCTGCGTTGATGCAGCCCTTTATTTTTGGGTGGGTGGCGAGTTTTTCGAATACTTGGGAGACATTAGAAAAAACGCGAAAATGTTGCTCTTTGTGTCCGTCCAGAAGGCAACAAATAAGGCAACATTGGCATTGTTGCTCTCTATGTTGCTCTTTTTGTCCGCCTGGAAGGCAACAAATAGTGCTTCTTCCTGCCATTTTATTGAGACAGAACTATCATTGTGATTATCAAAATCAAAAACAAGATAATTGCAAGTTCCATCCGGCCAAACAGGGTATAATCCTACGACATCTGAACAATCCTCCTTCACACCCATTAGATGAACATGGAATAAAAGGATTGAACCAATTCTTTAGTAATGACTTCTTCTTTGATGCTTGTTATCTGCTTCTTCGTGGTAGGCATCCATCAATTCCTGTAAATTCATTTACATTACCTCCTCGTCGAGAGCCTTTGTTATCATTTTGCTTTTGGGAAATACAGAAGCATATTCTTGTATCCGCCATATCTCGAGATCGCAGATTATCTTTCTGTAGTGAATTAGTATTTCCTTGTAGAGATCGTACGGCATACTGTTTTTTGCCCGGAGAAGTTCAATGAGCATTCGCTCTTTATCATAAACTCGGATATTAGCTCCGTTTTCTTCTTTTTCTTCAATTCCAAGATGTAAAATGTCTTCTCTAACATATATCTGTCTGACTCTCTTATCTGTTAGCTTTGCAGCCTTTGATCCGGTTGCCAGATCGTATTTTTCAGGAATAAGATTTGTCAGTCCATGGACATAAAATGCGTATTCTCCGGTCAAAACAGCATTAGGATACTTCTTCATGATTATTCCAAGCTCCGGTTCCCGTTGGTTGGTAGAGTATATTCCTTCTTCCAACTTATAAACAGCTCCATTAGAGACTGCTTGAGAAAGTTTATATGCATTACCAAATTGAGTAATTGCCTCTTTATAAGTTAATATCATTTGTGTAATCCTCGGTATTTTTTAGCATTTTACCTGTTTTTACTCAAATATACTTCAAGTTAGATTGTTCGTCAACGCAATTCTCGGTAATTTTATGACTTTTACCGATATATACAATAATGTTGAAATATCAAAAAGAGACTTATTTCTCAATATATAACGCAGGTTCAAAATTAGATTTTTGCAATAAAGTCAGGGGATTCAGCGTTTTTACCGCTAAACTAAAATATGATAAGAGTGCTTTTCGTATGTCACGCAAACACTTTCCGGAACTCGGTGATGTTCTTGCCGTTCTCGGGGCCGTATATTGCGAATCTGACTTCGTCGAAAAGACTCCCGTACTCTTCATCGATCAGGATCTTCCTGAAATACTCCGCAACGTCCTGAGGCTTATTTCCAAAGGCGCCGCAGCCCCATGCGCCGAGGATGAGATTGCGGTATCCGTTATCTGCGGCGATCAGAAGAAGTATCCTGATCCGCCTTAGCATGGTCTCCTCAACGAGGCCTGCGGAGGCAAACAGTGCCGCGCCTCTCTTATTGGGAGCGGGAACCGTGATGACGCCTGCCGTAAAAGGCTCCGCAAGCAATTCGAGTCTCGCGTTGCGGAATACGAGCACATTCGGAGACAGCAGCATGTAATCCGATTCGACCATTCCAACGTGTGTATTGTTGTAGCGGTACATTTCAGAAGCCTTCGGAGAAGAAATCGATGCATAGAGCGTGCTGCATCTGCAAAGTGCCTCCTCCTGGGCATTTGCGCCGAGCTTAAATCCGCCGCCCGGATTATGTGCATTGGCAAAGTTCATAACGAAGGGCCTGTCCATGTCATGTGCCGCTTCGAAAGAATCCGAGTTGACTACCTTGATCGTGCAGCTCTTACCTCCCTCCGGAATTGCAGCATATTTCTCAAGAAGTTTTGCTCCGTCCTCCGGAGTATACACGGTGACTCCGGTGTGCTCTTCTTTGCTGAACACAACCTTCCTGCCGTTCACTTCGTAAGCTCCGGCTTCCGTGATCTTTATTGTTTCTTTTGCTACGTCGATATTATTCATAGGCACCGGCCCTTTATTCATAAGAACTCACCAACTATTATACTCTCACTCCACTTTCATGCTTAAACACCAGTTGCCGATCTCGGTCTTGGCAGCGGGGCCCTTCATGTGGTCGAAGCACTTAAAGCCGTTCGATCCGTAGAATTTGGTGTTGCCGACGGAGTTCGTGATCGAAGACAGCGTTCCGCCGCCCTTCCCTCTGTTGCTTCAAAGATCGAATTATGTTGTCTGACACGGAAAGATCCAAAGGATCAATAAAGATATCCCCAAAGTTACAAAATCAGTTTATCTTCTTCCAAACCAAAAGTAAATCAGAATGCCTTGCCGCGCCTGAAGGATTTACAATTGGTAACGAAAAATGGAAAATCGTTGCCAAATTATTGATTTTCGGGCTATTTTCCACATTTTGGCAACGAAAATCGAAATATCGTAACCAAAACGTGACCACCCCGTTTTCGCATCCGGAAAAGGACTGTCCGTTATCTTGACAGAGCACCAGAAGCGCGATGCGTAGCGCTCGAAAAAGCCACGCCTCCACCCCACGCTCCCGCCTCAAAAAACTGTCCCATAAACTGACCCGCAATTCTGATAGACTTTAGGCAGAACGAGACAGAGACACTGAGACACCGCGACACAGAACGAGACAACGAGACAAAGACACAAAAACACAGACCAACAAGAAGGGGCGCAAATGGACAGGATCTACGTGGCGATCGATCTTAAATCTTTCTACGCAAGCGTTGAGTGCGTAGAGCGTAAGCTTGACCCGCTGCAGACAAATCTCGTCGTGGCAGACCCCACGAGGACCGAGAAGACCATATGTCTTGCGGTCTCCCCTTCACTCAAGAAATACGGCATTCCCGGCAGAGCCAGGCTCTTCGAAGTCGTGCAGAAGGTCGAGCAGATAAATAACGACAGGCGTTACAAGGCGCCTGGCAGAAGGCTTACGGGCAAGAGCATCTGGAGCTTTGAGTTGGAGCGCTTTCCGGAGCTTGAAGTCGACTATGTCGTGGCGCCGCCGCAGATGGCGCATTACATGAAGGTCAGCTCGCAGATCTACGGCATTTACTTGAAGTACGTGGCGCCGGAGGATATTTTCGCGTACTCGATAGATGAGGTCTTCATTGACGCGACGAGTTATCTGGACATATACCACCTGAATGCGCACGATTTCACGCGCATGCTGATAAAGGACGTGCTGCACACGACGGGCATTACGGCGACGGCCGGGATCGGGCCTAACATGTTCCTCTGCAAGGTCGCGATGGACATCGTGGCAAAGCACATTCCGGCAGACAGGGACGGCGTGAGGATCGCGGAGATCGATGAACAGAAGTACAAAGAGCTCTTGTGGGAGCACACTCCCCTCACCGATTTCTGGCGCGTCGGAAGAGGCACCGCTTCAAGGATCGCGAAGATCGGTCTTTACACAATGGGCGACATCGCAAGGTGCTCGCTTAACAGGCAGAGCTTAGGCCAGCTCTATAAGTTGCTGGGCAAGAATACAGAGCTTCTGGTCGACCACGCTTGGGGCATCGAGCCGACGACCATCAAGGACGTTAAGGCTTACGAACCGGACAACAACAGCACGTCGACCGGCCAAGTATTAAAGGAGCCCACGGATTACGAGACAACGAGGCTCATTGTTTGGGAGATGGCGGACACCTTATCGCTCGATCTCGTCGAGAAAGGCATCGTCACGGACCAGATCGTGCTCACGATCGGATACGACCGTGAGAGCCTTGCAAGCGGCAAATACACGGGCGAAGTCGTCACGGATTACTACGGCAGAGAGGTTCCCAAGCACGCGCACGGCACGATCAATCTGGGCAGGCACACATCTTCGACAAAGCTCATAACGGAGGCGGTCATGAAGCTCTTCGACGCAATCGCCGATCCTGATCTTCTCAGCCGCCGCCTTGGGATCGCCGCGTGCAACGTCATTAGCGAAGACGATGTTCCCAAGCTCGAAAAGCACGAGCAGATAAGCATCTTCGACTTGGGCAAGGAAGAAGAAGAAACCACGGAGCAGGATGAGAGACTAGCCAAGGAGCGCGCGCTTCAGGAAGCGATGCTCGAGATCAAGCACAAGTACGGCAAGAACGCCGTCGTCAAAGCAAAGAACTTAAGCAAAGGCGGCACGGCGATAGAGCGCAACGGCCAGATAGGCGGGCACAAAGCATGAGCAAGTACGACGACATAATCAATCTGGAGAGGCCCCGGTATATCGATCTTCCGCCCATGTCGATGCACGACAGGGCTGCGCAGTTCTCACCCTTTGCAGCGCTTGTCGGATATGAGGACGCAGTCGAAGAGACAGCGCGCCTCACAGACGCTAGACGCGAGATGCTGGAAGATGAGATCGCAGAATTGAACAGGCAGTTAGCAGAGCTCACGGAAAGACTTCCTGAGCGCCCTAAGATACGAGTCACGTATTTCATCCCGGACAAGAAAAAGGACGGCGGCAGATACGCATCCAAGATCGGCAATGCAAGGACGATCGATCAGTATAAAAACGCGATAGTTTTTACCGACGGAGAAGCGGTTGCGATAAAGGATATGTACAGCGTGGTGTTTATTGAGGAGGCGGAATAATGCCTGCGGCAGAACGTTGACTGTATAAGGCCGTGATGCTAAAATCATTTCAAGAAAGCATGGTCTGCAAAGACGGTTGCTTCCGAGATAGTTTTTAATAAAACCCTACCCTACGGAGTGTCAGTCTTTGGGTAGGGTTTTTCATTTGCGACGATACCTGGAATCCAGATACTCAAATGCCTTGAGCAACAGCGAGACAACGCCGATCAGCAAGCTGATCACAGTTATCACAAGAGATAGAATCTCATAGTCTGTCACTTTTGGAACCTCCTTTCCTTTTACCTTTTTGGACGAATCCAAAAAAGCAAGTAGTACTCGGAAGGTAACCGCCCCAATTTAGCAGGCCATGCCACTAATATTGTATCGGCAAATGCTTCATTTGTCCTTCGATTAATGGGACAGAATGGTGTGTGTCAGACTTATTTTAAAACTATTTTTTGAAGTGTCTTTTGAAGAAGTAATAACAATGTGTTTTGAAGGTCTGAAATGCGTTGACCATCAACAGCCGCGATGCTAAAATCAGTTCAAGAAAGCATGGTCTGCAAAGATGGTTGCTTCCGAGTAAGTAGATATTACCTCACCCTAGAATGACGGTCTATGGGTGAGGTGTTTCATTTGCGCTTATACCTTGAATCAAGGAAAACCCTACCCTACGGAGTGTCAGTCTTTGGGTAGGGTTTTTCATTTAATCACCCACGCGATTCCCTTCGCAGTTCTAAGCTCCGGATCGTTGAAATGGCCGCCCTGATTCATTTCAAAACGCACGTCGTAGCCCTTGGCTTTATAACGCCCAGCTATGCCCCGCGTTTTATCTTCCACAGTCGCCATTACGGGATTCTTAGTCTTTGCTTCGCGGTCGCCTAATGAGAGATAGATCTTCGAAGGAGCAGAAGCAAATTCATGTTCAGAAGCAAACTCGTAAAAGCCCGGAAACCACAGTGAACCGGAGCACGATGCGCACCCGGCAAAGAAGTCAGTCTTATACAAAGAATAAAGCGCGAACAAGCCTGCCATCGAATAACCGGCGATGTATATCGCGCGAGGCTTTAACCCATACTCAGAACACGTAGCAGGCACTATCTCATTAACAAGTTCAGAGACATATTCATCTGCCCCGCACCCGAAATCACCCTCGCCCTTAAACACGGCAGGAGCCTTCCACGGCGACAGAGCAGAATTCCAATCAGAAACATTTATAGCAAGCAGCGAATACGGCACACCAACAAGCTTATCAAGTTCAGATGCAACCGCCTCCCCTTCATCGCCAAAGCAGTTCAGCACGACCAGCGGGGCATCAGAAACAACACCATAAGAAGCATCAGAAGCAACACCATAAGAATCCTCAGACACACCATCAGAAGAGGCACGGCGCAAAAGCTTAACTTCCCTTCTCATATGACTCCCCTAAGCATCTTCTCATCGCAGTCGAAATGCTTGCCGATCTGGGCGGCTATCAATGCAAAAGATTCTGAAGGCGTCTCTTTGTAGCGCGAAGTCACGTGCTTATAGCCCCACTTGTATTCGGGCGGAGTCATTATCGCGACGGCCCAGCCGTACTCTTCACCATGCTTATTAAGGCGCGGCCTGAAGTCCTTGACTATCAGGTATGTCTGCATCTGGAGCTTGGTGAGCGTGCCTTCGAAATTCTTCTCGCCGCCTTTGCCAAAGCCGCCCTTCTCCTTCATCTCGTTGGTGTAGAGCGAGGAAGCAAGACCCACGCCCTCAAGAGAAGAAGGATTCACGTCCCACATATCGACGCCTGAGGGCACGAAAAGATCCATCAGGAGCTTTTCGCGGTAGCCTGCCTTGCCGTCTTCGTAGCGCGCGTCAAAATCGTAGCCGTCGCGCCTGTAATTTGCAAAATACGGAAACCATTTTTCCGAGATGAACCCGGCACGGCCACCGTAAAACTTTCCGTAAGCAACTTTACCGGTGCGTGCGAGCACGGCTCTCCACTCCCACGGATCGACGGCCTCATCGCCGCACCACCAGTCGGAAACGGCGGTCATTTCCTCAACAGAGAACCCTGTAACATTGTTACTAAAGAGCGGCAAGAACCCGACAGACTCAATAATGGAGAGCAGTTCACCGCTGCTGCGGATACAGCCCTCATCGTCAGCGTCAAGGCCCTGCATATACCATTGTCCGTCGAGCACATACATCAGGATCAGCCCTCTTTATTTCTCTTTCAGACGCTCAGCGTTTATGATCAGATAGAAACTGTTGTAATTGGCAGAATATGAACCGCCAATGATGCAGAAATTGTAATCGCTGATCATGTGCATGACGCCTTTATATTCAGCAGAATTCGTCGGAATGAAGTTGTCAGAGAAACTCTCTGCAAGCTTTTTCTTGAATGTCTCAAGATAGCCCTCGCAATCTTTTGTGTTGGACGTATCATTAACAAAATAGATCTCGTAAGTCTTGCCGTCACCCTTATTCGTCTTGATGATCACCTGATTAAACTCAACGCCTTCAATGGTGATGCTTGCCGAATAGTAGTAGTTATTCTTATCTGCCTGCTCATTGTCCAGCTTTACGCCAAAAAGGTCTTCGACCATAGTCTTGACACTGTCCTTATCAAGGCCCATGCAGTTGCCGAGCTTTGTCATTGTAACCTTGAAGTCATCAGCCGAAGCATCAGAAGAACCCTCAGCGCCTGATGTATAGACATCGATCCTGAACTCGTTGTTGCCGGCGATCCCGTAGCAGTCTACAGCATAAGTTACGGCAATATCCCTGCCGTTGTGCTCCCACACGAGGCACTCGCTCTTAGCTGCTTTAAGGTCAGCCGTATCGATCTTCTTTGTGGATTCGCCGAACGCAGCATTAAGCTTGGATGTTATCTTCGCATACGCACCTTCGGCATCGTAATTCATGTCGGAAGCCGCACCCTTTGCCTCTGCTTCAGTCGAAGGGATAAGCTCTTTATCTCTAACGGCGAAAGTGATCTTCGTCACGATATCGTTTTCCGTCCAGAGATAGATCCTCTTGAATTCATAGCCTTCGATCTTATAGCCGCCGTCAGGCATCATGATGCGGTGGCTCTTATCGCCCGAGAAGGCCGCGCCGCCATGCATAAACCCGTCAAGGTCATGCCCGAACAAGGCATCATCAGTCTTCTGATCAATGAGCTTATCGGCAATTGCCGTTGCACCTACGATCTCATCAGCTTCATGGAGCTGTCCCCACGGATCGACAGTCGGCTTGGTCGTCGCCTCAGTCTCTGTAGTAGACGGTTCCTCTGTCTCTGTTACGACAACAGCTGTCTCATAGGTGGTGTCTTCCGTGGTGTTCTTGCCCTCTCCGTCGCACGATGCAACTGACAGCGCGATCGCGAAAACAAGCCCTGCAGATACAATACTTCTTAACTTTTTCATCTCATCTATCCTCCCTTTATTCCTTATGCGCGAAATTTACGCGCCACCTTTTATAGAATAGCAGATTTAAAATATAATTTACACTTTTTAGTGCGCTCAAGAGCGCCCTCCTGTCCATAGCAAAAGAGCTGTCTCTTAAAAGAGGCAGCCCTTCATTCGCATCA
>Ga0310691_10004405_pt1 | contig 15897 bp, 13 predicted proteins | sample 176DNAGHGlowgp2_FD_203887 | JGI IMG/M metagenome (GOLD analysis project Ga0310691, IMG submission 203887) | Sheep rumen microbial communities from Palmerston North, Manawatu-Wanganui, New Zealand - 1766 DNA GHGlow gp2 (v2) (version 2) | ecosystem: Host-associated > Mammals > Digestive system >...
ATCGCCATGGCCCAGCGCCTGGCCCGCATCGCCCGGGTCTCGGTGGAGGAGCTGGGCAAGGAGCTCTTCACCTCCGCCGGGGTGGACGGCAAGAGCGCCGAGGAGCTTTTCCGCACCGACTACAAGCAGTTCCACATCGCCGAAAAGAACCTCGGCGTGAGCCAGATCACCTGCGTTGGGGCGGACGCCTACCTTGCCAGGAAGCAGGAGCTGCTGGACTTCATGAACGAGCTGCGGGTCAAGAACGAGTTCGACATTGTGATCCTCATGCTGACGGATGTGCTGAGCGAGGGGTCGCACCTTCTCTATGTGGGCAGCGATGAGATCATGCGCCAGGCCTTCAACACCGAACCGAAGGACAACGACCTCTTTATCCCCGGCATGATGTCAAGAAAGAAGCAACTGATCCCGACGCTCACCGCGCTCTGGGGCTGATCGGAAGAAACCATGAAGATTACCAAAATGCACGGGGCCGGGAACGACTTCGTGATCGTGGATAACCGGGATGGCTCCCTGCCGCGGGAAGCGCTGCCCGTACTGGCCCGGCGGCTGTGCACCTTTCACACCGGCGTGGGCGCGGACGGCATGATGGTCGTCATCCCGGCACAAAGGGGCGGGGATTACGGTATGCTCTTTTATAACGCCGACGGCAGTCTCGGCGAGATGTGCGGCAACGGCGCGCGCTGCATCTGCCGCTGGGGCCATGAGCACGGCCTTGCGGGCGAAACACAGCGCGTGGAAACCACGGCGGGCCTTGTCGTGGGGGAACGCATCGACCGCAGCCGCTACCGCGTGCGGCTGAACGACCCGTCAATCATCGACCTGCACCGCACTGTCCGCGTGGACGGTACGGAGTACGACTGCGCCTATGTGGAGCTGGGCGATCCCGGCATCCCCCACGCCGTGGTGCTTCTGCCGGACTGGGACGAGCGGGAGAGCGGGAGCCTTCGCGCACTCGGCGCGGCGCTCCGCTATGCCTCCGCGTTCCCGAAGGGCGCGAACGTGAGCTTTGTAAAGCTGACCGGCCCGGACATGGTCAAGGCCGTCACCTATGAGCGGGGCGTGGAGAACTTCACCCTCGCCTGCGGGACGGGCTGCGGCTCCATCGCCGCGTCGCTGACGCTGAAGGGCCTCACTTCCGGCGGGGCGGTCAGGGTGTCCATGCCGGGGGGGGAGCTGTCCGTCAGCCTCACAAACGACGCGGGCGTGATCCACGACATCTTCCTCACCGGGCCGACCTGCCGCGTCCTGGAGGGAGAGATCTCTGACGAGCTGCTGGAGGGCCTATGCACGACATTTTAAGCTATCTCGCCGCGGAATACGATCCTGTTGCGATCATCCTTTACGGCTCCTTTGCCGACGGGACAAGCAATCTCTTCAGCGACTATGATGCCCTGCTCATCACCGAGGGTGGGGAGCGGCGGCACGATGACCGCTTTGTGGACTTCACCCAGCTTGACGTTTTTGTCCATCCGCTCTCGGACTTTCAGGGGGAGTATGACCCGGCGGAGTATGCGAACATCTACGGCGGACAGATTTTGCTGGATCGAAACGGTGTGGCGGCGGCGCTGCTGGACAAGGTGGCGCGCTGGGTGGACAGCCGCGCGAAAAAGACGCGGGAGGAGCTGGGCTTCAACGTGTCCTGGTGTGAGAAAATGCTGCGCCGGGCAGAGCGTACCGATGCCGAGGGCTGCTTCCGCCGCCACTGGCTCCTGGTGGACAGCCTTGAGATTTACACCGAGCTTCGCGGCTGGCCCTATCTTGGGCCAAAAAAGGCCCTGTCCCAGCTTGAAAAGAAGGACAGGGCGGTTTTCACGCTCTACGAGAAAGCGCTGACACAAAACGATTATGAATCCCTCGCCGCCTGGGTGGAGCACATCCGGGAGCGCTTTGAAAAGGGACAGAAGAAACGCAAAAATACTACTCGCAGATAAGCACAATTCCCGGATAAACCCGTGAAATAACACGGATTTATCCGGAAATTTTCTGTGCCGTTGAAGGCGATGACAAGCGGGCCGATCCGGAGAGAAGGGGTACTGCCCCAAAGGGCAAGAGAAGCTGGCCTGGGCCATTGCCCCCACAAAGTTCTGATTTTACGTTTTGCCAAAGCCCTGTTTTGCTTAATAGATCAAAGAGAAGTGTTCCGGCTTGAGCTTGTACTTGATGCCGGATACAAGCCCCATCGCAACATACATCGTCACCATGGACGAGCCCCCGTAACTGAAGAAGGGGAGCGTGATCCCGATCACCGGGGTGATGCCGATGCACATACCGATGTTGATCAATGTCTGGAAGGTCATGGCGGCGGCAACGCCCATGCAGATCAGCATGTCGAAAAGCCGCCCGCTTTTGAGGCCGATGCGGACAATATGGACAATAATGATCGACAGCAGAATGACCACAATGATGCAGCCGATCATGCCAAGGTTTTCGCCCACGACGGAGAAGATGAAGTCCGTGTGTTTGCCGGTGAAAACCGTGGTGCGGTGCCCTTCCTCCACGCCGGTGAGACGGCCGGAGGCGAGGGTCAGCTTGCTCTGCGTGGTCTGCCAGGTAATACCCCAGCCGTCGGGGTCGATGCTGGGATCGTAGGGCGCGATCAGGCGCTTTTTCTGGTAGTCCTTGAGAAAGTAGTTCCAAAGCAGCGGAACTGCCGCGGCCACTGCCGCACCGCCCAAGGCAAACCAGTATAGGCGCACGCCCAGGAGATAAAACATGGTCAGGAAAATCAGCATGATGACCGTGGCGCTTCCCAGATCGGACGAGACCACGATGATGAGACCGAAGACGATCACAAAATGCCCCACCATCTGCACGACGGAGAAGAAGCCGTCGATATCCTCATGCTCCTTGATAAAGGTCATTTGCCTGGCAGCGACGATGATGTAGAGGATCTTGATAACCTCAGCGGGCTGAATGCCGATGCCGGCGAAGCGGATCCACGCCTTATTGCCGGTGCCGTCGTCCTGACCGAAGATGACCAACGCCACCAGCAGCATCAGGTTGATTGCGCACAGCAGCTTCCACTGGGCGCCGAGGATGTCGGCGTCAATGTAGGTGAGTACGATAAAGGCAAAGATGCCGAGGAACATGGAGAAAACCTGCACGGCGATATACTTGGAAGGAGCCGACATGTTCCAGCCGCCGTTGACCATGCCGACAACGGCCTTGTTGATCATCAGAATGCCGAAGATCGAGCAGATGGTGCAAATGACGAGCAGAAAAATATCCGCCCGCTGGAAAAACTGCCGGACAAAAGGTCTGAGCTTGTTGATGCGCAGCGCCTCCTTTCCCGAAAACACAAAGCGTATGTTAGCACGAACTTGCTCTTTACGCAAGCGGGAATAAAGTGGTATAATACCACAGTCATTGATATTATCACAAAAGCGCCCCGCGTTTGTTAGAAGAGTGTAAAAACCGTGCGGGGCCCGGGAGAGAGTATGTCTGAATTTATTACGCATAATGAGCGCGAAACCGAAGAGCTCGGCGCGCGCCTGGCTGCCGGTCTGCCGGGGGGCGCGGTGATCGCCATGTACGGCGATCTCGGCGCGGGCAAGACGGCCTTTGTGCGCGGCATGGCCCGGGGCATGGGCCTTGACTGCCGCGTATCCAGCCCCACCTTCACCATCGTCAATGAGTACCTGGGAAAGCGGGAGCTGATCCATTTCGATATGTACCGCCTTTCCGGCGCGGATGAGCTGTTCGACATCGGCTGGGAGGATTACCTGAACCGCGGCGCGGTTTGCGCCGTGGAGTGGAGCGAGAACGTGGAGGACGCCTTTTTCGGCGACGAGATCCGCGTCACCATCGAAAAGCTGTCCGACACGGACAGAAAAATCACCATTGAGGGGGCGGAAGCATGCTGATCCTGGCATTTGAATCCACGGCCAAGGCGGCCTCGGCGGCGCTGGTGCGGGACGGAAAGCTCGTGAGCCAGTACAGCCAGTGCAGCGGCCTGACCCACAGCCGCACACTCCTTCCCATGGGAGAAGATATGCTGAAAAACGCGGAGCTCAGTCTCGGCGACGTGGACCTGATCGCAGTCGCCCACGGGCCCGGCTCCTTCACCGGTGTGCGCATCGGGGTGTCCATGGTCAAGGGCCTCGCCTGGGCGGGCGACAAGCCCTGTGTGGGCGTCTCCACGCTGGAGGCCATGGCCTGGCACGGCCTTTCGGCGGGGGGACTCATTTGCCCCGTGATGGACGCGCGGCGCAGCCAGGTCTACAACGCCCTCTTCCGCATTCAGGATGGCAGACCTGTGCGCCTGACCAAAGACAGAGCCATCGCGCTCGAGGAGCTGGCGGAGGAGCTGAGAGCTTACGGAGAGCGGGTCTTTCTCGTTGGTGACGGGACGGAGCTGAGCTTCCGCGCGCTGACAGAAAAGGGCATTCCCTGCGTGCCGGCCCCGGAGAATCTGCGCATGCAGAGCGCCTGGGGCGTGGCCATGGCCGCGCAGGACAAAGAGCCCGGCAACGCGGACACCCTGCTGCCGGTATATCTGCGCCTTTCCCAGGCCGAGCGGGAGCGGCAGGAGCGCCTGCAGAAGGAAGAGTTGCAAGGAAACGCTTGACTTCTGCCGGAAGGTAGTATATCATACCCAAGATAACGGAGTTTTTCTGTATTTCGTAGCGCAAAAAGATTAAATTTCATCAAAGGAGAAGCAATCAATGAGCAAAGTATGTGTTTTCGACCATCCGCTGATTCAGCACAAGCTGTCCATTCTCCGCGACAAGAGCACCAGCGTCAAGGAGTTCCGCGAGCTTATTTCCGAAATCGCCATGCTGATGTGCTATGAGGCGACCCGCGATCTGCCCCTGGAGGAGATCACGGTCGAAACTCCCGTTGCTCCTGCCAAGTGCAAGCGTATTTCCGGCAAGAAGCTGGCCGTGGTGCCCATTCTCCGCGCCGGTCTCGGCATGGTGGACGGCATGGTGAGCATGATGCCCAACGTCAAGGTCGGCCACATCGGCCTCTTCCGCGATCCCGCCACGCTGGAGCCGGTCAAGTACTACTTCAAGATGCCCCCCGATATTGAGGAGCGCGATGTCATCGTCGTCGATCCGATGCTGGCTACTGGCGGCTCCGCCTCCGCGGCTGTTACTTTCCTCAAGGAAGTCGGCGTCAAACATATCAAGCTCATGAGCATTATCGGCGCGCCCGAGGGTGTTGCCCGCATGCAGGAGGATCATCCCGACGTGGACATTTTCGTCGCAGCGCTGGACGACCACCTGAACGATCACGGCTATATTGTCCCCGGTCTGGGCGATGCCGGCGACCGTATCTTCGGCACCAAGTAAACAAACCGAGACGCCGCTTCCGGCCGGAGGCGGCGTCTTTATAATTCTTAAGCCCCGGCGGCATTGTTTTCCATACAGGAGTATGATAAAATCATATCGGCAATAGGAAAATACTGACGCCCTTTAACGGAAAATGGAGGATATAGGAATGGCAGATTTTGAAAAGATGAACGACAAGGAGCTTGACAGCGTCGCGGGCGGCTACGGCGAAGGCAGATGGGTCCAAGTCACGGGCCTGCGAACCGGCTATCTCGCCATGAGAACCCAGCCCTGCTACGACTACAACAATGAGATCCGCGGCAGCGAGAGCTACAACGGACAGATGCTGCAGATCACCGGCGGTTATACCCCCGGCTCGGACGGCAGAACCTATGCCTGGGTCTACAACCCCAGAACCGGCGCCAGCGGCTGGGCCAACGCCCAGTACCTTTACTGAAAAGTGAAGAGTGAAAAGTGAAGTTGAAATACCGCGCAGTGGTTCCGCAGCTTCACACCGTCAAAAAAGCTTCCCGACACGCATTGTGCCGGGAAGCTTTTTATATCACATCTTCTCCGCCAGGAGCTTGAGGATCTGCACGGCGTTGGAGGCTGCGCCCTTGCGGATCTGGTCGCCGCAGCACCAGAGGGTGAGACCGTGGTCGTCGGTCAGATCGTCGCGGATCCTGCCGACCCAGACGAGGTCCTGATCGGTGGTGTCCAGCGGGGTGGGATAGCAGCGGCCCTCATAGTTCTCGATGAGGCGCACGCCGGGATAGGCGGCGACGGCGGCTTTCGCGGCCTCAACGCTGACCTTATCCTTCGTGTGAAGGGTGACTGCCATGGAGTGGGAGCGCATGACCGGCACGCGCACGCAGGTGCAGTTGACCTTGAGGTCGGGGCTGTGCATGATGCGGCGGCCCTCATTCTGCATCTTCATCTCTTCCTTGGTGTAGTCGTTGCCGTAGGGCGCGTCGATGAAGGGGATGACGTTCATGGCGATCTGGGTGGCGAAGGTCTTGACCACAGGCTTTTCACCCTTGGCGAGGGAAGCCATCTGGTCGTTCAGCTCGTTGATGCCGTTGGTGCCCGCGCCGGAGACGGCCTGGTAGGTGCACACGACCATCTTCTCGATGGGGGAGAGATTGTTGATCGCGGCGACAGCCATCAGCGTGATGATGGTGCAGCAGTTGGGGTTTGCGATCATGCCGTGGTTTTCAAAAGCGTCCGCGCCGTTGATCTCGGGGACGACCAGGGGCACGTCAGGCTCGAGACGGAAGGCGGAGCTGTTGTCGATGTAGATGGCGCCGCTCTTCTTGATGGCGGGGGCGAAGCGCTTGGACATGTCACCCTCGACTGCGCCGAGGACAAAGTCCAGACCCTCGAAGGCGTTGTCGTTGGCCTCCTGGATGGGAACGTCCTTGCCCTTGAAGGACACGCACTTGCCGACGCTCTTGGCGCTGGCGAGGGGGCGGAGCTCATTGACAGGGATGTCGTACTCGGCGAGGATCTTGAGCATTTCCTGACCGACGGCGCCCGTGGCGCCAAGAACTGCGATATTCAAAGCTTTCATTGTATTTCCTCCTTGTTATCAATCAATTTATCCTGCGAAGCGTTCGTATATGACACGGATCGCTTTCTCAAAGTCTTCGTTTTCCACACCCACGATGATGGACAGCTCGTCGGCTCCCTGGGCGATGGTGCGGATATTGATGCCGCTCTTGCCCAGTGCGTGGAAGAGCCTGCCCGAGGTGCCGGGGCGGGAGGTCATCTTGCGCCCGACGGTGGCGACGAGGGAGATACCCTCCTTCACGTTCACGTCATCGGGACGGACAGCCTTCTGAATGTCCGCGATCACGTCATACACGCTGTCGCCCAGCGCTTTCGTGGAGGACACGAGGGCAAAGCTGTCAAGGCCGAGGGTGATATGCTCCACCGGCGCGTGGTAGCGGTCGAGGATCTCCAGCGCCTGGCGCAGGGAATCGCTGGTGTTCATGCTGCGTTTCTTGACGGTGAGGATGGTGAAGCCACGCCGCCCGGCGATACCGGTGATGAAGCGCTCCTCCTGGTCGCTGATCTCCTCCACCTCGTCCACGATCATGGTGCCGGGGTCCTGGGGACGGTTGGTGTTGCGGATGTTGAGGGCGATACCCTTCTCCTTGACGGGGAGGATGGAGTCCTCATGCAGGACGGAGGCGCCCATGAAGGCCAGCTCCTGAAGCTCGGCATAGGTGATGGTGGAGATGGGGGCGGGGTTATCCACGATGCGCGGATCCGCGACCAGGATGCCGGACACGTCGGTCCAGTTTTCGTACACGTCCGCGTCCACCGCTGCCGCGGCCAAGGCTCCGGAGATGTCACTGCCGCCGCGGGACATGACCTTGATCTTCCCGGTGGGGAGCCTGCCGTAGAAGCCGGGGATCAGGATGCGCTCGTATTTATCGAGGGCATCCTTGATGGCGGCGTAGGTCTTCTCCCGGTCGATTTGCCCGTCAAAGCCGAAGAACACACAGTCGGCGGCGTCCACAAATCTATATCCAAGATATTCCGCCAGCAGGCGGGAGGTGAAATACTCGCCGCGGGAGACCAGCTCGTCCACGCCCATGTACTTGTCGAGGCGGGGCAGGAGCTTGTCAAAATCGCCCTCTACGTCATACTGAAGGCCCAGCTCGTCGCGGATCTCGGCGAAGCGGGAACGGATCGTGCCGATAATATCCTCACAGCTCACGCCGTAGGTAATGTGGGCATGGCAGAGGTACAGGAGATCGGTCAGCTTGTGGTCGCTGCTGTCGCGCTTGCCCGCGGCGGAACTGACCACGATGCGCCGGGCGGGATCGGCCTCAATGATGGCCTTGACCTTTTTGAACTGTGAGGCCCCTGCAACGGAGGAGCCGCCGAATTTTGCAACCTTTAACATTTATGCCTCCATGGCGGCGAAGAAGATGCTGCCGCCCTCCTTGCGTACAGAATCAGCCAGCGCGTGCATGGCGGGGACGGAGATCGGTTCGATCACGCCGCGGACACATTCCTCATCGCCGCGGCACTCCTTGAAGGAGAAGCGCGCGGCCATGTCCACATCGACGCGCACGTAGTAGGGGTGGACGCAGGCGGAGTTGTCCGCGGTGACCTTGAGGCAGGCGGGGCGGAACATCTCCAGACTGCCGAGACCGCATAGATCGCGTACCACGGCGGAGGCGGTGGGATAGCGGCCCGCGCCCTGGCCCATCAGGACAATGGCACCGGCGTTCTCGCCGTTATATTTGGCCATGTTGAAGTTCTTCACCACGGAGCACTCCGGGGCGTTGGCCGGGAAGAGCACAGGCTCCACATAGGCGTAAACCGTCGAACCGGCAGGGCCGCCGGAGGTGATGAGACGGCAGGTGAGGCCCCTGCCCTGGAAGTCTGCCACGTCGGCGGCGGTGATGCTCTCAATGCCCTCGCGGGAGAAGCCGTCCACAGGCAGCTTGTCATAAGCTACCGCGCAGGCCAGCATGATCTTGCGCAGCGCGTCGAGACCCGACACGTCTGCCGTGGGGTCAGCCTCGGCATAGCCGAGTGCCTGGGCCTGTCTGAGCACGTCGCCGTAATCCTTGCCCTCGCTCTGCATGGCGTCGAGCATAAAGTTGGTGGTGCCGTTAAGGATGCCGCCCAGGGAGAGTATATTGTCGCTCTGCGCTGCGATGGCGAGGTTGTGCAGGAAGGGCACACCGCCGCCGCAGGCTGCCGAAAAGAGGAAGGAGACGCCGTTTGTACGGGCCAGCTCCGCAAGCTCGATGCCGTGGGCCGCAACCAGGGCCTTGTTGGAGGTGACGACATGCTTGCCCGCCTTCAGCGCCGCCGCGACATAGGCGTTGGCCGGCTCAATGCCGCCCATGACCTCAGCCACCGCACCGACCGAGGGGTCGTTCACAATCGCGTCGATGGAGGAAACCTTAAAGGACTGATCCTCCTTGCCCGGTCTTACCAGAACAGGCCCCGGCTCCAGCCCGGCGCACTTTTCCAACATCTCATACACGCCGACGCCGACGGTGCCAAAACCCAGAATTGCAACTTTCATCTTGATCTTCCTCTCTGATGTCCGTAAAATAAGGACATTTGTCTTTAGAACGGCGACAGTTTACCACATGCCGCGCCGGATTACAAGTCTTTTTTTCAAAAAAATTTGTCAGAATTGCGGCAAAATGATGGGCTGTCGTTGGTGTTTTTAAACAGAAAAGGCCCGCCGTACCATCACGGCGGGCCTTGGCGGCGTTTAATGCTGCTGTTTCAAAGCCTTCTTGTTTTCGTACATCTCCGCGTCGGCGCGGTCAAAGACATCCTGAAAGCGGGTGTCCACGCCGGGGTAGTAGTCAGAGAGACCCGCGGCGACCACCACGCCGCCGGAGCGTGCGCGCTCGGCGTTTTTGGCACGGAAGTCCGCCATCAGCTCCGCCCGCCTGTCATAGTCGGAGGTGCTGAGAATGGCGGCAAACTCGTCGCCGCCGATGCGGTAGACGGGGCTGTGATGGAAGGTGGCGCAGATGGCGGCGGAGCCTGCGCGGATATAGCTGTCGCCCGCCGCGTGACCCATGGTGTCGTTGATCTTTTTCAGGCCGTTCAGGTCAAAGACCGCCACGGCGAACATGGTGTCGGGATCGACCTCAATATAGCCGTCCCACTGCATTTCCGCCTCAACAAAGGCGCGCTTGCTCTTGACACCGGTGAGCGCGTCGCGGCTGACAAGCTCGGTCGCCCGCTGCAGGGCGCGCTCCTGGGCCTGGTCGCGCCGCACCCGCGCGTCGATATTGCTGAGACCGAGGACGATATGCGGATCGCTGCGGTCCTCCATACGGGTGGCCTTCATATGGACGTAGGTGGGTACACCGTTGATATACATGCGGTATTCCAGGGCGTAGCTGCCCGTTTCGTCCAGAAGCTGCAGGAGCGTGGCCTTGTCCAAGACCTCCCGCACATTGTCCCGGTACTCCTTGCACACGTCGGGCAGGAAGCGCTCACGGCTGACGGCGAAGAAATCCTCGCCCCCCTGCTCAATATCGAGCTCCCGGTCGGTCTCGGTGGCGTGGTACTCCACGAAGCGGTCGGTCTCCGTGTCAACATAGAAGATCAGAAAATAGTCCGATGAGAGGGCTTGGGCAATGCCGGACTTGACGCTTGCCGCCTTTTGGCGCTGCACCTCAGCGGTGACATTGCTGGTGCCGATGACGATGTGGCGCGGGTCAAGGCGGGTGGCCTTCATCAGCACGTACTTTGGCTCCCCGCCGAGCATCATGCGGTAGGGGACGGAGAAGCTGCCGTGGGCGTCGATTTCCCGGAGGATGTTCTTCTTTGTGAAGACCGCCAGAAAACCGGGCAGATCCGCCGGGTGGACAAAGAGGGGCATATTTTTACGGCTCAGCTTGAAAAAGTCCGCGCCCCGCGTCTCGATGCCGAGCTTTTTGAAGCTGTCCTCCGCACTGAATTCAATGAAATAATCGGTCTCTACGTCCACATAGTAAATGAGGAAGATGTCCTGCGTCAGGGCCTGGGCAATGCGGGAGAAGGACTCCAGGCTCTGCCGCTCCGCCGCAAGGCGCTGCTCCTGTGTGATCTGGGCATCCACATTGCTGACGCCGACGATGATATGGCGGAAGATGCCGGTCTCGGCGGGGATGATCTTCATGCGGTAGTAAAGGGGCTTGCCGTTGATTACCAGGCGGTAGTCCATGGACATGCTGCCGCGGGTCCGCAGCGCGTTCAACAGCGTGGGCTTGGCCAATGCGTTTGCGACTTTCTCCCAGTCCTCGCTGAACACGGTTTGCTGGATATTCTGCTGGCACTCATCAAAGAAGTTTCTGCCGCTGGTCTCCATCTCCAAAAGCTCATAAGAGCCCTCCGAGACATACTCCAGGTAATCATCTGTCTCAATATCGACGTAATAGACGCTCTCAATATCGCGGGAGAGGGCCTTGGCCAGACCCGTAAAATCGGGGGTGAAGCCACTCTGCTCCCCAATGCGGCGGGCGGAGCGGATCTGCTCGTCCACATCCCGCACGCCGATGGCGAGCGCTTCCTTGCCGCTGCCATCCATATGCACGGCCTTCAGGCTGTGATAGCGGGCCATACCCTCATCTATGTACAGGTAGATGATCGAGAAGGACTCCTGCTTTTTCAGCGCAGACAGGAGCGTCTTGCGCCGCATGGCTTTGCCGAGGCGCACCCGGTCCCCTTCATACACGTTCTGCGCAATCACCCGCGCAGCGTCCGCAAAAAAGTCTGTACCGCTCTTCAAAAGCCTGAGATCGGCGTATTTGCCCGGAGAGCTGTATATCCGGTAGTGGTTATTGTCGAGGTCGATATAAAAGATCCGCTCATAGCCGGTGGACAGGGCGTGGACGAGCTTGCCGAAATCGAGCGGAAACGCGGGTTCGATCACGCTGTCGTCTGCCTGGTCTGTAGTTTCAGCCGGATTGTCGCGCATGACTGTCATGGCGCTCGCCTCCTTTCATCCCCTCTGGGAGGGTACAAAAGACTATTATATATCCTATCATATTTTCAAATAAATTGCCAGACAAAAAAGAAAAATATCGCTCCCCGGATCATCTGATCCGGGGAGCAGGGAATCATGACTATATTACTCGTCTTTGGGGTCTTCCGATCGTTCCGCCTCGGCGGGAGCCTCTTCCGCCTCAGCGGGCGCTGCCGGGGCCGCATCCTCGGCGGGCGTGGCCTGCGCTTCGGCGGACTGGGCCGCTTCGGCTTCGCCGTCGACCATGGAGATCTTCTTCGCCGGGCGCTCGATGGTCTTGTCCTCGCGGGCCTTGCGCGCCTCTCTCGGGGGCATGGGCATGAACTCACCGTGCTCGAAGAAGTAGTTGAATTCCTCGGCCTCCATTGTCTCGTTTACCAGCAGGTATTCCGCGATGGCGCGCAGCTGATCGGCGTGCTCGGTGAGGATCTGCTCGCACCTGGCGCTGGCCTCGTCGAAGATATTCTTGACCTCCTCGTCGATCATACCGGCAGTCTCCTCGGAATAGCTCTTGGTCTGGCCGAAGTCACGGCCGATGAAGATGGAGTGACCGGAGTTGTCGTAGCTGATGGGGCCGAGCCGCTCACTCATGCCGTAGCGCATGACCATGTCGCGGGCAAGGGCGCTGGCATGCTGGATATCGCCGGACGCGCCGCTGGAGATGTCGTCCAGGAAGAGCTTTTCCGCCGTGCGCCCGCCGAGAGCCATGACGATTTCCTCAAACATCTCGGACTTGGACTTGAAGTTCTCCAGATCCTCCTGGGGACGGAAGAGCGTGAAGCCGCCCGCCGCGCCGCGGGGGATGATGGTGATATAGTGGACGGGGTCCACATGCTCAAGAAAGCGCCCCGCGATGGCGTGGCCGGATTCGTGATAGGCGGTGAGCTTTCTGGCCTTCTCGCTCATCTTGCGGCTCTTCTTCTCAGGGCCCATCTGGACCTTGAGGATGGCCTCGTCGATATCCTCCATGTTGATGAAGCGGTGCTTGCGGCGCACGGCCAGCAGTGCCGCCTCGTTCATCAGGTTCTCCAGATCCGCGCCCGCAAAGCCCGGGGTGCCCTTGGCGATGGAGTTGAGGTCCACATCCTCGGCAAGCTGCTTGTCGCGGGCGTGGATCTTCAGAATAGCCTCGCGCCCGCGGATATCGGGCAGGCCCACATAGACCTGGCGGTCAAAGCGGCCGGGACGCAGCAGGGCGTTGTCCAGGATGTCCGCGCGGTTGGTCGCCGCCATGACGATGACGCCCTCGTTGTTGCCGAAGCCGTCCATCTCAACAAGCAGCTGGTTCAGAGTCTGCTCACGCTCGTCGTGTCCGCCGCCGAGGCCGCTGCCTCTCTGACGGCCCACGGCGTCGATCTCGTCAATGAAGATGATGGCGGGGGCTGCCTTCTTGGCCTGCTCGAACAGGTCACGCACACGGCCTGCGCCGACGCCGACATAAAGCTCCACAAAGTCGGAGCCGGAGATGGACAGGAACTGCACGCCGGCCTCGCCCGCGACGGCCTTGGCCAGCAGCGTTTTGCCGGTGCCCGGAGGGCCGACAAGCAGCACGCCCTTGGGGATGCGCGCGCCCATGGCAGTGTAGGCCTTGGGGTTTTTGAGGAAGTCAACGATTTCGCTGAGCTCTTCCTTCTCCTCGTCGCAGCCCGCTACGTCGGCGAAGGTCTTCTTGTTCTTCTCATCGCTGCCGAGACGGGTGCGGGCCTTGGAGAACTTGGTGATCCCGCCGGCTCCGCCGCCCGCGCGGGTCATCATGAAGTACCAGAGTACCATGGCCCCGCCCATGACAAGAATATAGGGCAGCATGCTGGCCCACCAGGGAACAACAAAGCCCTCGTCATAGTTGTACTTTTCAAGGATGCCCTTCTCATACTGCTCCTTGATCAGCTCACGGAAGTCCTCATAGAAGACACTGAAGCTGAACAGGTCGTAGGTCACTTCCTCCGTGGGCGGTTCCCCGCTGTCGGTGCGGACCTGGAGGATAATGGTGTTGCCCTCGGTGGTGAAGGACTTGACCTTCTCCTTCTGGAAGAGGTCAACCAGGTCGGAATAATTCTTGAGCTCTTTGGCGTCTGAGTTCCCGGTCATGGTGAAGATGACGGCGATCATGATCGCAATGAGCAGGACATAGAAGCCCAGGTCTCTGGCGCGTTTTGAATTCAAATTACAGTCACTTCCTTAAAAGTCAATTGAAAACGCGGTTTTCAATTGATGGTGTTTCCGGGGCGGCAAAGCTGCGCCCAAAAACATATTAAAATATTTCCCGGAGGAAATTGGATTTACGAATAAATCTCGGGCTTCAGAACGCCGATGTAGGGCAGATTCCGGTAATGCTCGTTATAATCCAGACCGTAGCCCACGACAAAGGCATCGGGCACCTCAAAGCAGGAATAGTCGGCATATACGTCGGCCTTGCGGCGGGCGGGCTTGTCCAGCAGGGTCACGATGGTGATGGAGGCGGGGCTGCGGTTCATGAGGTAGCGCTTGAGATAGCTCAGCGTCACGCCGGAGTCCAAAATATCCTCGACAATAATGACGTGGCGGCCCTCAATGTCCTGGCTCAGGTCCTTGTTGATCTTCACCGCGCCGGTGGAGCTGGTGCCGCTGTACGAGGAGACAGCCATGAAATCCATGGAACACTTGATGTCCACATGGCGCATCAGGTCGGCCATAAAGATGAAGCAGCCCTTCAGCACGCCGACAAAGATGGGGTCCTTGTCCCGGAAGTCTTCCGTGATCCGTTTGCCAACCTCAGCCACCTTGGCCTCGATCTCTTCTTCACCGATGAGGACGCGTTCAATATCGTTGCGCATTTTCTTTCTCCTGTTTTTATTTATTTGTTTTCAACCTTAAAAAAACTGAGCTTCAAGGCACGCTCGCCGATTGTCGGCACAGCTCTCTCGTCGATGGCGAGACCGCGCACGAAAAGCGGCCCGTTCCCGTCCCGCAGGACAGGGCAGGCTTCGCGTTCGGCGCGGGTATAACCGGCCTCCTTGAAAAGCGCGCTCAGCTTCTTGCGCACACCGCGCCCGGATGGGCGGACGCTGTCGCCGGGCATTCTGCCCGTGCACAGGAGATCGGTAGATAATATCTCATATTTGAGATAAGAAGTCTTGAACAAGTCGTGAATTTCTCCCCGATAAACCGTGAACTGCGTCACAAGGCGCAGCCCGGCCTCCGGGATCAGAAGCGCTTCGCCGGGGATCACGCGGCGCGCGGGCAGCGTAGTTTCGCGCGCTTTATGCAGATACAGCCGCCCCTGTTCCCGCCGCAGCGTCTGGCCGGGGAGCTGTAGGACACCGTATTCGCTGCTCTGAATAAAATTCAGCACGGCCTCCACCCGCTCCATGGACTGACCGGGGATGAGCTGCCGTACCACGCGGGAAGCGATCGCCGGGTGCAGCGCCGCAAGCTCCCGAAGCGGCAGACTGCCGTCCTGAAAATACGTCCGGATAAAGTCCTCCGCCAGGGCGGAGAGGCAGTCCTCGTCCTGCCGGACGAGGCGGGCCGTCCGCGCGGCGGCGTCGGAAAAGCGGGGGTTCAAGTCCCGCAGGAGCGGGACAATGCGGTGGCGAATCAGGTTGCGTGTATAGTCGTCGCTGAAGTTGCTGCTGTCCTCTACATGGGGGACACCATTTTCACGGAGATAATCCTCAATCTCCGTGCGGGAGACGTGCAGCAGCGGGCGCAGCAAAAGACCCCGCTGCGCGGGAATGCCGCCCAGCCCCGCCGTGCCGCTGCCGCGGGTGAGATTGAACAACAGCGTCTCGGCATTGTCGTCCCGGCTGTGGGCGGTGAGGATGCGCGTGGCGCCCAGCTTCTCCGCCGTGCTGAGGAGAAAGGCGTAGCGCAGCTCCCGCGCCGCCTCCTCAAGAGTCAGGCCCTTTTCGGCGGCGTGCCCCGGCGCGTTCCCGTGCCCGAGGACGAAGGGAATATCGTGCTCTCTGCACCAGTCCTCCACAAAGGCGGCGTCCCGCAGGGATTCCGCCCCGCGTATGCCGTGCTCAAAGTGGGCGGCAGTCACGTCATAGCCGCCGGTATACAGAAGGTGCAGCAGGCACATGGAGTCCGCCCCGCCGGACACAGCGCACAGGAGCCGTTCGTCCTTTCCGGGGGCGG
>Ga0310691_10004406_pt1 | contig 15896 bp, 15 predicted proteins | sample 176DNAGHGlowgp2_FD_203887 | JGI IMG/M metagenome (GOLD analysis project Ga0310691, IMG submission 203887) | Sheep rumen microbial communities from Palmerston North, Manawatu-Wanganui, New Zealand - 1766 DNA GHGlow gp2 (v2) (version 2) | ecosystem: Host-associated > Mammals > Digestive system >...
ACAGACGGTTGCACCTCAACGTTTTGGTCATCGTCGTCAAAATCGCAATCAGTCTTGTAAAACTTGCCGCGCCAATACGACGTCCACGTGTTCCCGAAATCGTATGAAATGAAGATTTCCAACCCGAATTTGGTGTCAAATGCGGCATCGGCAATCATCTTGTATTCATCGGCAACAAACGTCAATTTCCCGGACAATTTGCGCCGGAAAAACTGTTGGCCGCTTTCCTGCTCCGCATCAATGGCCAAATCGTCCTTGTAAATGGGGAATACGCGATGCGCATCCCCGTTTATCGTCAATTCAAATTTGTATTTCGGATTCATTACGATTTAATTTTCCGGGTCAAATTCTTGTAAGTTATAATCGTTGCGCCGTGCCCATCAACATAGCGTGTTTCGTCGCCCTGCTTTCGGATTGCCGCCACATCCCTTTCCAGGCCGGACACATCCGTTTTGCCGCCAATCATTTGCACGGCATAACCGGACATCGCGGCGTTTGCACGTTGGTATTTATCGCCGAATGTCCCGTCATTAAATGCGTTGATGACATCCGGGATTAACTTACCATAACGGCGCGAATTGCGCTTGTTGATAACGGCAAAGTATTCGCCGCCCTCGGCCCTGCGCCGCGTCCCGTCCGGCTTGCGCCCCAAATCAATGTCGTGGCCGCTTGCGTGGCTTCCGCCCTGCAACAATTCCACGGTTCCCTCGCCGTATTCCTCCGACTGCTGCGTTACCTGGACCGCCTTTGCTTTTGCAGCCGCAAAGGACGCCCACATCGTAGCAATGGCAGCGACCGCAAGGCCAGGCCCAACGGCGGGAATCTTTGATAACGACGCCCAAATGTTTGCGGATGCCGTTATAAGGGACGATGCTTGCGTTATGGAATCTGCGGCCAATTGCGCCCGTTGTGCTTTCTGTTGCTCTTTCGCCGCATCTTCCCGGCGTTTCTTCGCCAATTCCATTTCCTTTTGAGCGGTCGTTACCTCATTGGCATAACCATTGTTCCGCGCTTCAATTTCTGCGTCCAAAACACGTTGCGCCGCTTGCACCTGGGCATCAGCCGCCGCAACCGCCGCTTCCGCCGCCTGGTTCCACGAATCAACAATGGAACCGATGGAATCTTGCACGGCATCCAAAGCCGTTCCCAATGCCCGTTGTTGGTCCGGGTCAATCTTCACGCCCAAAACCTCATAAATGTTGTTGTAGCCCGTTGTTGCGACCTCTTTTTTGATTGAATCAATCGTCTTTTTAATGGCAGCAACCTCGGTTTTGGTCATTTTTTCGGTGGCCTTTTCATTGATTTCCAAAATTTTTTCCAATCGCGCCTGCTCCTGTTGCAACCGGAAAATGGTCTTTTGCCTTTCGTTCCGGTCCAACATAGAAAATTCCTGTTCTTCCAAATCCTGTTGCGCCGCAAGGTCACGTTGTGCCAATTTCACATAAAAGTCGGAACGGAATTTCAATGCTTGCGCGTCGAATTTCGCGTTGATGTCCTTTTCGTCTTGGCGCAATTTTTCCACACGGTTTTTGTTTTCAAACAATTCCAATTCCCGTTGCTTTTCTATCGCCGCAATTCGCAACGCCAACATTTCATTCGTCCCATCTTTCGTTGCAGAAATCTGTAATTGAATGGTTTGCAATTGGAATTGCAGATACGCCCGTTGGTCGGCAATTTCCTTTTTACGCGCATCTTCCGCATCTTTTGCCGCTTGCGCTTCTGCTTTCGCCTGGTCCTTTGCGGCCTTTTCGGCGTCCTTTGCATCCTGTTCCCGTTGTTTCTTTGCAGCAGCCGCCGCGCTTCGCTCTTTCGCCGCCTGTTGTGCAACAAGCGAATCGCGCATTGTGTAAATGCGCCGTTGGTCATTATAAACGGCCGCCGTCGCTTCATCATAAGCGACTTGCGCATCAACATACGCTTTCACTTGTTCGTCGCTTGTAAGCGAATATTGTTTTGCAAATTGTGCAAATTGCTTAACGGCATCGCTTGTCCCGGCAATCTGTGCATCCAACGCCGCCGCCGTCCTTTCAAGATTTCGATAAACATTTGCATCGGCCGACGAAACGTTATCATAAAGCGTTGCCCGCCGTTCAACGGCTTGGTTGTATGCCTGGGCTTGCTTGATTAAATCTTCGTTGAGATTGTAATTTTTAATGTTCGTGGCAAATTCTTCCTGCGCCCTTTTCCTTTCTTCCTCGCTTGCAAATTCCCTTGTGTTCGTTATCGTGAACAGGTAATCCAATTGCGCATCACGATTGCGCCGGGCAGTTTCCGTTTCCTGTGCATAGATAGACGACATATTTTCCAAATACTTGTTTGCCGCCGCAATTCTTTCCTCTGTCGTCAAATTTTGGTTGCGCATCGCTTCCTGCAACGCGGCGTTCTCCTGTGACAAAGACGCCCGGAGCAAACGCGCCGAATTGGTCCGTTCGAACGTTTCGTCCAAAACCATTTTCAACTCACGGCCGGCCCTGGCTGCATCAGCCGCTCCGCGAATAAACAAACCGAAATCAACGGATGCAACAGATTTTTTGAACAGTTCCCACGTTGCCGACCACCCGGCCATATCCGCATCCAACGCGTCGCCGCTTTGCTGCGTTGAATGGACGGACGATTGGAACAATTTGAAAGCCGCCGTAACTGCGCCAACGGCACCAATGATTGCCCCCAATGGAGTTGCGAGCGCACGCAAAACACCCTTGAACGTATTAACCGCCGTGTTGGAATCGGTCAAGACATTAAGGAAACGCCCGTTTACGCCAACCAAACCACCCAACGCCCGTTCATATTGTCCGACCTGCAATTGCGCCTTTCCGGTCGCCTTTTGCAATTCGTTCATCCGTTCATAGATGGCTTTCGTTTCCGCTTCCAATTTCCGGCCGAATTCCGTGTTTTCGCGTTCGGCCTTGGACATTTCGTTAAGCGCAATTTTGTTCAACCGGTATTGCGCGGAAAGTTGTTTATAACTCCCCTCTTTTGCCGCGTTTACCTCCGTCAACAACTTGGCAATTTGGTTGTATTCCCGATTGACGGCGTTTAACTCCGCTTGCGCCTTTTTCGCATTTAACAATTCATCGTCAATCTTGTTGTATTCGGCCAACAATTTCTGCGACGCTTCCGTGGAAAGAACTATACTTTTCCTCTGTTCCTCGCTCGCTCCGGAAACGCCCTGCATCCCTTTGGCAATATCTGCCGCCGCGCCCTGGATTTTCGATTTGGCGTTTTCGTATTCCTTAATCAGTTCGTCCAACTGCGAAATAAGGTCCGTAATTGAATTGTCCGGCGTAATCAAATCGCGGTAATATATCGGGTTCGGATTGTCCATAACTTATTTTTGTTAAAAAGGCCGTTTTTCGGCCGCGTTCGTTCAAAATGGTAAATTGTATTGCTCCATGCTTTAACGGCCAGAATTCGGCCGCTTTTGCGCCCTTTCTGCCTGTTTCGCTTTTTCTTTCAAGAATTCAAACGCGTTGTAGAATTCCAAAACCGTATATTTCTTCGGCTCCACGTGCAATTGCTCCGACAGGGCCAAACAAAGGTTTTCAAATTGACGGTCGAATTGGATTTCCACACCATCGGAGCCGGAAAACGTCTTTGGCTTCGTGTATGTCATTAACGCCGTGGTCAACTTTTCCACAAGTTCCGTCCCGGCCGGGTCCGGATTTCCCGCAACTATGCCGTTCAAGATTTCCAACGTCCGCCTGCGCACGATGTCGTAATACTCTTTCACATCGGAATCGTTGAACAAGCCCGGGAAATACAACATCAATTCCCCGTCAATTTTTTTTTTGACCGCATCCAAATGGGCGGTCAACTCTTTGTGCGGAATGTCTGCAAACAATTCCGTCAACTTTTCCAGGGCTGCGTCCGAAATATCGGTACAATCATTTCCGTCAATCTTTGTAACCAGGGCCGCAAACGCCCGGTCTTTCGGGGATATGCCCGATTGCACCAAAAACACGCATTGCCGCAAGTTTTCCAATTCCTGTTGCGCCTTGTCTGCTTTCCCGTCCGCAATGAACCGGCGCGCCCTTTCAATGCGATTGTCAAATGCTGCGATGTCTGCACCAATCCCGGCATCAATCAGCAACAATTTTTGATATTTGTGGAACCTTGCGACCGGCAATTCTTCGATTGTGTCGTAATATTCCACCGTGTGTTTCCCAATTTTTGCGACTACCATAATTCACGCGTTATAACTGTCGTACATAACGGCGCGGCCAATAACAACCATTGACCAACCACCACGGACAAAGTTAGCGAAATAATTACTGCGACCCACCAGGAGCAACAGAATTTGCACGAAAACAATTTGTACAAAAAATCGTTCGGCGCATGGACCTGTAACCACTCAATCCATCCCCATTTTGCCGCAAGGCCCAAAAAGAAAGCCGCCGACAATGCAATGACGGCAACCCACGAAATGAATTCTACAATGTTCATACGAAAAACCAAACAAGCGAACCAAACACGAAATAAACCCATTCCGGACGGTCGCACGGGTTATCCAGGTCCACGTCTTTCGTGTGCGACCTCTTGTACCCGATGCCGAACAGGAAATTATGTGCAATCCATTCCATTTTTAGCGAGAGCAAACTGCGTTTGAACACGGACGTTTCCCCGCCGCGCTTTTCCCGCAAATCACGCAAAAATGGCGTCATATTGCGCTTTTTAACGTCATAGGAATTGTATATCTTCAAACAATCCTGCGTCAAATGGTACTGAATGTTTTTTAGTCCAAACATAATTCTTCGAATTCTAATGTTCCATCAAAACGAAAGCCGGCAAACGGGTGCATCAAAAATTGATTGTCAATTTCCGAAAGCGAATAGCCCCTGTAAATGTTTTCGGCCCTTTCATAGATGCGGTTTATAACGATGCGGCCGCCTGTCAGATGCCACCCGGAACGGCCATTCAGCACACGCAAAATTTGGCCTTTTAGATATTCCGTATTTCTGTTCGTCGCTTCATTATACACCCGTGTCAAGTCAAACCACACGATAAGGCCGAACGGTGCCCGGATTTCTCGCGCCCACGGGCCGGCATCTATGGTTTGCGGGTCGTCAATTTCAAAGAACGAGAAATTCCCGATGTGCGAATCCGGGGACGTTTCGATATAATCGTTTTCCCCGTGCCCGTTCCATCCGCCGCAATAGACGTTCGGCGTTACGATGCGTTTCCCGTTCATCATCTTCGTAAGACGTTGGGCGCGGCCGAAAGCCACATCCAACCACGGGATATTTTCCACAAGGCCGTTTTGGATTTCGCCAATTACGCGGTCCAACATTACCGGATTTTCGATTACCGGCGCAATAGTGTCAATTGCCATAAAGTCGTGTTTTTAATTCCTGCATCAATTCTGCGTATGCGCCACGCTCAACAAAGATAACGGACCAATTCGACATCATCAAACCAAATGTCGAAATGCCATATTTCGCAACAATTCTTTTGGCATAATCCGTCATCCCTACAACGGCCACGGTCTGCGCATCGAATTGCACTCCCAATTCATCGTGAAACCGGCCGTTAATATACAGGTTTGGCGCATCCGGGTTGCGTTGCGCCGTGTACGGATACGAAATGCCACTTTTCTTCCAGGCCGCGTAACGGGACGCCGATTCCGCACTATTGAAGAATCCGCCCGGCTTCAAATCTTCGGAGTAATACGGGCGGATGTCCTCGCCGCTTGAAGAAAGGCCGGAAAACAATTGTTGCTTTTGCAAATCCATTATGTCGCCGGGGTGCTGCACAATAATGTCGCGGACCATTTCGCCGGTCTGCAACCCATCCGCAACGCCCTGGACGCGCATCCGCAAGTCATTTAGTATTCCCATTTATCCGTTTTGGCCTTTTTTAGCCCGTTTTCGGGGCATTAAACACAAAAGATATACAATTTATCATCTCCGGCGCAAACGCCCCAAATTCGGCCCTTTCTTTGAAATTTAATTACGCGGTGCGATATTTTACACCGTGGTTGTTGCATTGTAGGCAAATGCGGTCCAGGCCGCGCGTGTCAAGCGACAACGCCCGGTATGCCTGTTTCAACTCATATCCAAGGCCGGACGCCCTGCCTTGCGGTGCGCCGTCAAGTTCATACAACAGTTCGTCCCGGGTCACGTTTACCTGGTTACGGTTCACACGAACATCCGGGTTCATCGCAATTGTGCGCAAGACGGTTTCGGCAACTTGCTTTTGGATTACGGTTGCAAAGATTTGACGTTGCGAAATGATGAAATCCGACAAGTCGCAACCAACGGAAATTTCCAAGTTCATCCCGTAATTCATCGTGTTCGTGTACCCGATGCGCCCTATATCGAACATTTCGGGATATTGCGCCCAATCTTCCGGCGCGTGGATGCTGAACGGGGACACCTGCAAATACTTTGTCATTTGCCGCCACGATTCAATCGAACCGCCAAGGCACGTTTGGCACGGCTCCACGGACCAATCTTTCGAAACGTTCAACGCTTCCATACCGTTCGGCAATTCGTTTTGGTTGTAACACAGGAACCACGCACCGCCGGCGTCGTTTCCGTCCCCGTCCTTGCCTGGAATATAAGGCAAATAAATCGGTTCTTTCGGGGTAAACCATTGGAATCCGCCATTGGTGTTCGTAAACTCCAATTCAATTGTTTTCATCGGCGCAACCTGCGACGAATGGAACAGATATAGTTTTACCGTCCCCGTGGCTCCGACCATCTGCAACCCGATGCGTTCAATTTTCGTTGTTACGCCCATAGAGCGCACCGGCACAATTTCAAAGCCGACAATCTTTCCCGTTGGGTCAATTGTCGCTTTCAGCCGGGCCGCACCGTCAAAGAATGTGCGCCGCTCCAACAGATTGCGCGTTTCCTTGCTCAATTGCTTGTCCTGGATGAACGTTTGTATGGCCGTGTTGATTCCGTCCACGGTCAATTGCCGCACAAAGTCGGAAACCATATCGTATTTGACCCAGGCACCGGCGGAACCCGAACCGAAATCGTTGTTGAAATCCTGGTTAAAGTCACTTGCGACCGGCTCCGAACCTACGTTTGCCTGGTTTGCAATCCACACAATTCCATTGTTCCGCACCTTTGCGCCAACGGGATAGTAATAAATCGCATTCCAGGCCGGATAATGGAACAGATAATCGTCCGGCATTATCGAACGCACATTTGCCAACGTGCAAAGCGGGTGCGCGCCTTGGAATGTCAATCCGCTTTCGCTTTTGCACAATGCCCGGTCAATTTGCTTTTCCGGGTTGTAATCTTGCGCCCACCCAACAACGTGCATCAGCGCGCTTTGTATGTCTTGCAATCGTAACATTTGAGTTGTTAAATTTCGCTTAATAACTGAAAAACGGGGACGGGGTTAATTCGACCCGTCCCCGCGAAATGATGGTTTGGATGTGCCCGAAATTACTGCACGGCTTGCGTGTACACCGGGTTATCTTCGCCGTTCACAACCTCCACGGGCTGCGCAAACGGATTGGCGGTTCCAGGCGTGGCAACCTCAACTTTGATGATGGGGTTTGCGACGGTGGCCGGGTCACTGTTGTAAGCGACCAGGAACGCGATGTCCACGGAGAAGCCGAAATATTCCTTGACGTTGCAAGTCATATCGGCGGACGCGGCACCGGCAATTCCGGATTGGTCGCCAACGGCGGTGTAATAGTGGGAACCCACGGGCAAGTCAATGAACGGCAGACGCACGACGTCCCATTCGTGGAAATTCGCGCGGGTGCGGCTCAACGCTTCGCGGTCCACGCGGGTAAGGACGCCCACGTTACCATCGGCCACGATGTAACCGGTGGCGAAAACGCCCTGTTCGTTTACGATGTTGTTGGTGTAGTGGAACACCTTGTTGTCGTATTCCAACCGCTTGTTGACGTCGTTGTAGATGTCGTGTTCGGCCATCTTGCGCACAAGGGAATCGAAGCCCGCGCCGCCGATGACGTGCAGCAACTCCGGATAGGCGTTTGCGCGCATAATCGCGTTCATATCCGACAAGAACTCCATCCGGGCGTTCCAGGGAATCTGAACGGAATTGGCCGTAACGGTGTAATACAATTGGTCCTTAAACACCTGCGTTTTGTTCGCTTCCAGGGCGGCGATTGCCTGGACGTCCATTGCGGTTGCAAGGGCGCGGCACACCTTTTCCATCTTGCGGGCAAAGTCGTGTTCGTAGGAAATTTCATTGTTCCGGTACAACTGCGGAACCATCGTGAAACCAACGGCCAAAGTGACCCAATTCACGGTGTACAACGCGGACGTGTTCTCGTCGTCTGCAATGACGCAGGAACGGACGTTCGAAACGGTCACGTCGCCGTCATAGTTGATGACGGGCACCTGGACGGTGTTTCCGATACTCTCAAATGCGCGGTCGCGCAAATTGGGGTTGATGATGGAATTGGCGGCGTTGGTCTGCTCAATGAAGAAATCCAACGCGCCGTATTCGAGCGGGCGGGCCATATTACGGTCAAACTCCGGATTTTCGACACGCCAATTTTGCAAACGGGTTGCGATAAGTGACATAATGAAAAATGTTTTTAAGTTGTTAATGTTTGCCGGATTGACCCTTTACCCGGTGTTGTTGTTGCTTTTGAAAAACGGCCGCAAAGTATGCTTCTTTCGAACGCCTTGCGGCCTTATTTCGGTTAGCGGATAGGCAATGCCTTGATAGCGTCTTTATTGTCTTTCCACGCCTGGGCCATTGCGTCCGCAAAGTCTTTCGACCCATTGATTTTGCCCTGCGCCATCAACTGCTTTGCAATCAATTCGTGGGCTTCGTCCTGGGTTTTTGCGCCGGAAATATCCACGGTCCCGGCTCCGCCGCCTGTTCCTGGCCCGGTTTCCTTGCTCCCGGCCCCGGTCTGCTTCCGGCCCTCGTCCAAAACACCCATCGTTTTGAGTTCGGCCGAGATAAGTTCGGCAGCCGTGTACGGTTGCAAATTCGTTTCCGGATTGCGTTTCGGCGTCCCGTTCTCCATAAACGCCAACACCTTGCCACCATTCCCGTTGTCAATGTATTCCGGGTTCATTCCCCTAACCTTGGAAATGGCTTGTTGCAGCAATACGGACGTAACAGATGCGGGCAAATCGGCCTTGAATTTAATTCCGGCGGTTGCCTTGGCAAACTCCCCGTCAAGTTTGGTAGCAAACATCGCTTTGGCGTGTTCCGCTTCTGCGTTGTCAAACTTGGTTTTCAAAGCCGTGTATTCGCCGGTTACGTTGGCCAAATCCGCCTTGGCTTGCTCCAAAGCGCGTTTGGTTTCCGCATCCGCGCCACCTTTCGCAATGATGCCGTCCAACCTGGCTTTCTCTTTTTCCAGGTCAGCGACCTTTTGTTGCAATTCGGCGGCATTACCCGCTTGACCCTTGATTTCGCCAATAACACGTTTGGCGTAATCATACGTCTTTTCGGTCCCATTCTTGGCGATTCCGGACGCGGCCAAGATGTCCGCATCCAATCCGCCATAAATTTCGCCGGTCTTTTGCCCGATAACGGCCGTTTCGTCGTTCTTGGACATTTCGACAATCGCGGTTTTCTGTTCATCCGTCAAGCCGGACAATGCGGCATTGGCGTTCAATAGTTCGGTTGTAAGTGCCATAATTCTTTCTCCTTGAATTTTTGGTTATGCTTTTTATCGTATCGCACAACGGAATTTTACTCTCGTGAAATGGTGCCGATTACGCCGGACGACATATAATAAACAGAACCCAATACCCCGGCCTCATTTACCTCCGCTCCAAGAATTTTTGCGAGCGAGCCGTCATCGGTCCTAAAAATGCAATCCATAAGTGTTCCGGCCTTGAATTTTTCTTCCAAAGCGGGGAATTCGGCGGGTCCGAGTTCGTCAAGTCCTTTTTCTCCGACCTCGATGTACAAGTGGTCTTGTTGTGCAATCTGTGACATAGTTGTAAATGTTTAATTGTTGTTACTCTTTTTCAGTTTTTGCGGGACGGCCCGGTTTCTTGGCCGGTTCGGCCTGTTCGGTTTCGGCCTTGGCGGCCGTTTCCTGCTGCGCCTTTTGTTCGGCGTTGGCGGTTTCACGTTCCGCAAGTGCTTTGGCAACGGCGGCGGCAACGGCGGCATCGAACTTTTCCTGTTCGGCCTTTGCCTTGGCCGCTTCCTGTTCGGCCTTTACTTTTGCGGCCGTTTCCTGCTGCGCCTTAATCCAGGCATTCGGGTCGTGCAAAATCGTAATCGTGTAACCTTGCTTGCGCAAACTCGCACGGATATGTGCTTCGAACGACTTTTTGCCGAATTTCTGCACCCTCGGTTTCGAAATGCGCTTGCCGGTCTTTTGGTCGAATTGCACGACCTCAATAACGGCGTGATAATACCTTTCTTCGCCTTTCGGAACAATGTAATTGTCCGGCGTCAGATTTTCAATTGCGGTGTCCCGCCCGTCTTTTGTAATCATACGTCTTTGGTTTTTTTTGTTATACATTGGCGACCGGTTCCGGTTTCTGTTCATCAGCATACCGGCGGAATTCCGCCATAATTGTTGCAATCTTCTTTTGGTACGGTATCGCGGTCCCGAAATCCAAAATGTTCGTATTTTCCCGTTCAAACCGCCGCACAAAGTTAGGAAAATTTAATTTAATGCGCAGGTCCTGTTCGGAAACCAAATTTTTGTCGAACAATTCGGTAACCTCTTGGCGCGAAAGATGCCGGAACGGTTCCAACTCCGACAAAAGCAACATCCGTCGCAATTGCGTTGGGTCGTTCCTGTATTCCGTTTCCAAAATTCGGTTCTGCATCATATCCAATTCAGATTCCGACGCGCCCGATTCTTTTGCGGCTGCATATCGCTTGCGCAATTCGTCCGGGGAATACAGGAAGAATTCCGTACCGTAATCAATTTTCGCGGAAATGAAATAACGCCCATAACGCAACCGGCACACCGTTTCGTCAACCCATTTTTGCGCCGCTTCGAAGCCACGTTTTACACGGTTCAACACCGTGGTAACGCTTTCGAAATTCGCTTGCACCTGCTGTTCGTTGAACGCATCCCGGTTCGTTACGATTTCTTCCTGGCCCACGACGGCCGTAATGATTTCTTCACGCAGCCGTTTTTCCTCCTCCACGTTGTAATCCAGGGCGTTGCGGTCAACCGTCAACAATTGTACCGGGTTGCGCAAATCCGGTTGGTTTTCATCAGCGTTCGGCACCGGGATTTCTACGAAAGAGCCGGCCCCAATGATGCGTTTGTTACCGCATTTCGGGCACCGCAAGAGCAACCCGGCCATATCAATTTTATAATGGCCTTGTTTATCTCGCAGGAACCCCCCGTCGCAGTAATCCCCGTTTTCCGCGTTCGTGAAATCGCAACTTTGCTCATATCCCGAAAGGATGGGATATGCGCCCATAAGGTCCAATTGACGCTTTGAAATGTGGAAGAATTCGAACCAATCCAGGCTTTCCAATTCGGCGGATAACGGGGATGCTTTCACGTCCGGTTCATCCAACGAAATCGGCTCATTCCAAAAGAAACGCGCCGGGCAATAACCCAAATCGTGCCGCGCTTCCACTTTCGGCATCCCGTTAATCGTTCCCGTGTGCTTGCGGTCATCCCAAACCCTGTACGTTTCGTCATCCAGGACCACGATTTCGTCACGACGCCGGAATACGATATAATCCATTTGCCCCGTGGTGGCGTCCGCTTTGTAGGTTATGACGTCCTCAATTGGCAGCCAATAGAAATACGGCTCCGGCAATTCGCTTCGCTGCTCCCTGGGGACATCAACGATTAACACGGAATTGATTTCCGATTTGAAGAATTCCCATCCTTTCGTTGACCAAACCTCGGGTTCGTTCAATTTGTCTTGGCGGTAATTCTCCCAATCGGCGCGTTGTGCTGAATTGACGAATTGGTAATTGAACGCCGGGTTGCGCCCGTCAAAAATGCGGCTCAATTTGTCAAAGCACGTTTCCGTTATCTCATTCGTTTTGATGGGATAACGGAAAAGTGCCTTGAACAATACGAATTTGTCGTGGGGCAAGATATTTTCAACCATCGCCAAAAATTGGGTCAATGGCAAAGAAATGTACGGGGCGTTGAACGATGTAACGCGCTTAACCGTGTGAAATTTGATGCGCATTTGATGCAATTTCGCACGGCTCAACGTCGCAGACCGTTTATTTTCCGCAATCTTCCTTTTTATCTGTCCTACGTCGTAACCCATAGTTCACAAATTCGAATTTCGATTTTTCCGGCAAATGCCAACCGCCATTGCGCGGCATCCGCAACAACCGTTCAGCGTGGGAAAATTCAAATCCCCTGGTAACGCCGTTTGCAACCAACGTTACCGTGGTCGTCTTGGCGTTCATGCTATTGGGCCGGAATCAAATCCGTCAACGGGTTGAAATCGGACGGCGTGACAATTGCCAGGTCGTCGGAATAATTGTCCGGGTACTGCCAAGAAATCGCGTTGGAATCCTTGGCGTCGAAATTCCCGTGAATCTTCGACCCGATGAACAGGGCGCGAATCGGAATCGGATAATAGGTTGTTTCCGTTTCCTGGTCCTTGATGGCTTCAATTTTCCCGTTCTCGTCGAAAAGGAAAACACCCAGGTTGCCCGCGTTTGCTTCGCATTGCAACTCTTTCATTGCCTTGATGACGGATTGCGGGATGGAACGCAGGGAACCGTCGAATTGGACGGGGTTTCCGCCGAGAACCTCGGCAATTCCGCCCAGGTCGTCGTTGCCGCCCGACGTCATACGTGCGTCACCGCCGGAATCTGCCGGGGCATTGATGTACGGGGAAACAACAACCTTGGAACCATCTTCGGCGGCCAACAATGCGGTCCAAGATGCTTTCAGACCAATTGCGGCGGCGGCCGTGAAACTGTTACGTGTTCCGTCTGCCTTGCGCAAACGCTGGAACGCTACTTTTTGAATTTGGCCGAAATTTTCCGGGCAAGTGACATTCGGAATCGTCGAAATTGCGGCGGCGGCCGGACATTGGCAAATCAATGACATAATGTTTTTTTGTTTTAATGATTAACGCTTGACGGCTGACCCTTTGCCGCTTTTCGCAACAAATGTAGTTATTTTTTTGAAATCTCGCATTTTTCAATCGTGAAAACAAAAAATGCGTAATTCCTTTACTTTTTCTTTCACGGCCCGAAAATGGGCCTAAAATCGCGTCAATGGACCACGACGCCACGATTTGCAGCATTGTACGGGCGCACGTTGCCATCGGCAATTTCCTTTTCATAAATCCCGGTCAATCCGTCCGCATCATCATCGTGTTCGTTTGCGTCGAACTTTCGAAGAAATCCCGTCAAATGCTTGTGGAATTTCGGGAACCGGCTTTCCCATCCAAACGGCATAATGATGTGTTGATTTACGAACGGGGCATTTGTGACAATCCGGCTTTCCTTGTTCTGACCCTGGTAGAAAGGAACAGTCAACGCCCGAACTTTTCGTTTTACTACCTTTTCGAACTGCGACCCGCCATTGTTCGATTCTATCCACGCCTTTTGCGTCCCATTTGTGTTTATCATCCTGGGCACGGTCACGGTCGTAACATCGGTTGATTCGTCCGTATATTCCACGTCCGTAATGAGCGCAAACAACAATGGTTCCATCCGGTGTTTGCTTTCGTTCCAAATTTGATTTTCGGAACGATAAATGTCATAAGTGGCAGCGAACAGGAAATCGTCGCCCTCGTCTGCGACATCAACATAGCAACCGGACCGGACATATTGCCCCCAATCCGATTTTTCCACCCACGTTTTGAATGGTTGATACAGATATGCCGTTGCGTCCCCCGGGTTCCCCTGGAACAAGCATTGGAAGCCCAACGGGTCCAACTGCTTTTGCGCCAACAGGCGTTCCAGGGAATGACGATTGCCCCACAATGGTTGCCCCGCTTCACGCCCGTCTAATTCCGTCGGTGCACCTGTCTTGATTGCTTCAAAATTCACAAGCACCCACGCCCCTTTCGGCACATTGTCGAAATCGGACCATTTTTCCGCAATAACGACTTTTTCCGATTCAAGTATTTTCCCGATGATGTCATCCGGATGCCAACGGGTAAAGACGACCAATTGTTGCGAATCATTGTGCAAACGGGTTTGTGCAACCTTTGTAAACCAATCCCACGCGGATTCACGGATTATCGGCGAATTGGCTTCCTGCGAATCTTTATACAAGTCGTCATATATCATAACGTCAACCGTCTTTGAGGTCAACGAGCCGCCACGACCCACCACGCGCAACGAACCGGTATGCCCCACGATTTCGAACACATCAGAATTGCGCAAGTAATTGTTTGCAACAGTTACTACGTTCGCCCCGTTCAATTGCGTTTCCGGGAAAATCGCCCGGTATTTATCCGAATCAATAATCCGTTGTACGTCCCGGTTGAAATCCTTTGCGATTGTGGCCGCGTATGAGCATATACAGACCCGCAAATCGGGGAACAATCCTAACATATCCGACGGCAAAAAACGGCTTGAACCCTGGGAATTATGCGTGGGTACAAGTTCATATCCCGCAAGATATATTCCGCCATCAACCTCAATACAATTTACATTCGCGGTCCCATATTCGTTGACGGATTCGATAAAGAAACGTTTTTTATCGTCCCGGTCAGAACACGTCTTGTTTTCTAAACGTTCCTGTTTTCGCGGAATGTCAAAAATTCTATCCGTCCGGTCCGGATTAAACATTATTCGAACCTTATTCCCGCAATCTTTCCCATAAAGACGCGCAACGTACGTATGCCGCGTTGGCTTATATCCCAATGTACGCAACAACACGTAAACATCGTTCGCCAATTGACCGTCTTTTTGGCAAAATTCGCACGTTCCACGCGTATTAACGCATCCGTCCGTATCCATCAAACCACGCAATAATTCGCGCCGGCTTTCGACGTCCGCCAACAGGTATTCGAGCGGTATATGTTTGTTTCGCAACACGCCTAAACGCCGCAAATCTTTGGTTTCTAATCCGCATAAATGAACGCGAAATGCGGTTTTGTCGGATTTGATTTGAACCGCGTATGGCATTAAATGTTCAATATCTTCCGGGCCGCAAGAAATCCACTTGTCACGACTATTCCCATCGCCCAACCAAAGACCCAACAGATACGGCGAAACAGGCAAAGAACGTTTCGGCATATCAATGATTGCATTTGCCGGAATATATGGATTGCGCCGGTTCCGTCTTGAAAATAGATTTTGCGTTTCAACGATTTCCCGGACGCGTCCTTTGTGGTCGTCGTGGTCCGCGTACACGACCCATTCGTGTTGACGGGCCGCAATCAATGAGAATCCATCGGCGAAACATACATATTGCGATTCGCATTTGTAAACGCCACTATTCCATTTGACGCGGCGCGGCTTTCCATCTTCTCCAAAGACAAAATCCCCAGGGCATAAATCGCCGTGACGTTTCCATCCTTTCGTCGTTAATACCGGCGTATCTTCACGCAATGCTTTTCCGTGCTGCGGCGGTGCCTGGATGATTAGATTTTGAATTTTCCGATGCGCAAACAGGTCAAGAACACGATAATAAGCGACGTGGAACGGCGTCGGTTCGAATTTCGGGTCCATATATTCCGCAAACCACAAAAGGTTGCGCCGTGCCCCCTCCTGTAAAAACAATTCCGGGTGTTCCGATAACGCCCGGGTTATTTGCATCGTATCAACGTCCATTTCTTTTCAGCCATACAAATGTCGCAGTTATCTTTCGGGCACCGGCCTTTGTGAAATTGCGCTGAAATTCGCCGGAATCAATATCCCTTTTGAAATCCTGCAAATCCCGTTGCGCGGCCAAATCTGCGTCGGAAACCTCCAATATTATTTCAATTTTCGCTTTCTGCATAATTAACTCGGTATTTGATAGTTGAAATTTGGCCAACGTTTATTCATAAACGCGATAACCGATTCAACGACGGCCA
>Ga0310691_10004410_pt1 | contig 15890 bp, 14 predicted proteins | sample 176DNAGHGlowgp2_FD_203887 | JGI IMG/M metagenome (GOLD analysis project Ga0310691, IMG submission 203887) | Sheep rumen microbial communities from Palmerston North, Manawatu-Wanganui, New Zealand - 1766 DNA GHGlow gp2 (v2) (version 2) | ecosystem: Host-associated > Mammals > Digestive system >...
ACTGTCAGTCTGAACAGATCGTACAACAAATCAAACAATCCACCAGGGACACGTCCAGACCAACTGACAACACCTGGTACACAAAAAATAAAAGGGGTTTGATAACGAAGATCTGTCCTTCTCTCCAAAAGTCGTGCCAAAAACGCAGTCCTCATTGCAAAAGTCATATGACTTTTGCAATAATTACTGCAAAAAGGATAGGAGTTGGAATATCGATCATTATGCATGTTCTTATAGAAACGGCACCATGTATACCGGAATATAATTAATACCGTTCTCCCACTTATAATCTTTCGTATGGACAACGTATTTCTCACCTATACGACTACTGAACTTATTACAGAACATATCCAATGACTTGTGGCCTCTGTAGTTTCCTGACTTCACCTCCAAAGGACAAATCTTGTTTCCTTCCGAGATCAAAAAATCAATTTCATATAGATGATTAGATGAATCACTGTCCATCGTGTAATAGAACAGATTGTTTCCCTTGGCAACAAGCATCTGGGCAACGGCATTCTCGTAGATATAACCCAAATTGGCTTCGAGTTTATCTGAAAGCAACTTATTATAAATTGTATTCTCAGTATAACTCTTATCCCTGAAAGCCAGTGTCACAAACAATCCGACATCGGATGTAAACAACTTAAATCTGCCCGCGTCCTTTTCTAGAGCCATCCCGACTCCGGGATTATTAGCATGATATGCAATATTAACCGTATAGGAACTCAGCATATCAGGCAACAAGTCACGTATCTGTCCCGAACGGGTTCCTTCTCTCGCGCTTGATAATACATACCGCGAGGCATTACCGCTTAGATTCGCCGGTATAGCATCATATATGTCACCAGCCAGACCGGAAGCATTGATCTTTGTAAAATCTTCTTCGTAAAGATCTACTATGTCTCTTTTGACCTCATCTACCGCTTTCAGGTTATTCTGTTCTAAGTATGTCGCTATAGCCTGAGGCATTCCTCCAACAAGCATATACAACCTAAAAGTTCGCATAAGATTCCTGTGGATAGAGTTTCCTGCAGGCATCTTTTTTTCCAACAGCATTTTAATCGTTTGGGCAGAAATCCTGTCATCGATTGCCCACAAAAACTCCTCGAAATCCATTGGATACATAGAGATCTTATGCTCTTCGCTCGGAATTAATATATCCTTCGTGTTCTTTCTGATAGATATCAATGAACCTGTCTCGATATATTTATATCTGCCATCAGCTACTAGATATTTGATGGCCTGCCGTGCTTTAGGCATTAATTGGACTTCATCAAAAATGATCACCGACTCTTTCTCATATAATCTGGTTCCGGTCAGCTGCTGCAACTGCAAAAAGAAATAATCCAGATCATAAGTATCATCGAATAAATCTTTGATTGCCTTGCTGGTGTGAGCAAAATCGATCATGATATACGATCTGAATTCTCTTTTTGCAAATTCTTCCGCTATTGTGGACTTACCAACTCGTCTCGCGCCCTTGATCAGCAAAGCGTATTTATCGCTCCGGTCTTCCTTCCACTCAAGGATCTCACCATAGATCTTCCTCTTAAACACTTGTTTTTCCATGCTTTAATCCACCCTTTCAAGACGAGTATAGCGCAAATCCCCGTTCGTGTAAACCCATTTCATACGCAAATCCCCGTTCGCACAGTGCATTTTTTCTACCAAATCCCCATTCAGTCCTCTATCGAATGATCACTCAACTCACCACTGCCCGGAATCTGCCACACTTGATTTTGGTTATACTTTAGGTTGCCCCCCGATAATGAAGTCAATCCAAAATGGAAGAAAGGACGGATAATAACAGCAGCCCGTAAAGGCAAAAGGTAAGTCAATATAGCTCGCGGCAATAGTGCTCTCCTGCTCTCTTGTCGGCAGCGCTTTAGGCGCAGGCGGCGTGTCCTTAGTCAACAGCCTCCTGTCCAAGCCCGACATGCGCATCGAAAGATCTTTTGACGGTCAGCAGAAAAACGACTTCCCGGGCAGACCTCAGGACGCCCCACAGGGCGCACCCCAGAACGGGCAATTCCCGTCAGCTGATCAGAACAACAACACCTAACCCTCTGATCCCCTGCACACTGTACGTCAACAGATCCGGACCGGCCGCAAGGCCGGTCTTTTATTGAAAAGACCCAAATTCTTGTCTATCCGTGCAATTTTCGTCAAAAAACTGCAACATTCGTCAGAGGTCTTGCTTATTCCTCTGATGTATTCATAATGCAGATAGATGATGCTGCCAAAGGAGTAAGAATAATGAAAGACAAGCGCTTCAAGGACGATTACGATCTGTTCGACAAGATTACAGTATATGCAATGATGATCCTACTCTTTACACTCTTCTTTCTTGCAATTTACGTCAATATCACAACCGGTTTAGCACCTCTAAAGCCATATATCGAAGGGGCATTTCCCCCTTTTGGATAGGATTGATGATCATAGCAAAAACCCTTGCCGGGATGGCTTCCGGCAAGGGCAAAAGGGAAATCTCATAGGAGGTTGATATGAAATCTAACCTATCCATCTGAATAATAGCATATGATGTTATCCATTAATGGGACAGTTTATTGTTTTTTCTCACCGTTAATTGCAAAACTAAAGTTTGCTTTTTCCTAACTTTACTTTAACAAACTGAACACTTTTAATTTTCTTCATGTATCTTCCTAGATATCTCTGTTAATCGTTATCACTGCGGCAATGGTATAATAACCCTATCTGATTTGACTGGAGGACGATCATGGTCTATGAGATAAAGGTCGGAATAATCAAACCGGACAAGCTGAGAACATGGAACGAGAACCATGAGCCGTTTGATATCTTAGATAACCCGAGGGATATAAATAACATAGACTGGACCGAATTCTTAGTAGCTTCCCAAAAGCTGTTTACTGAGAAAGTTACGGTCGACTGGGGAAGCTTCGCCTTCAAGGCGACAAAAGATCAATTGAAGCAATTAACAGAAGACTACAATGCTAAGATCGCCGGACTTGACGGTCTTCCGGATGAGAATCTGGGAGTCGTATTTATCGAGATGAGTTAAGGACACTAACATGAAGAATCAATATGTCGGCGACATCGGCGATTATGGCAAGTACTCCCTGCTCCGTGCATTCTTGAATGCCGGGGTTCGTGTTGGCGTTAATTGGTACCTGACGGACGATGACGGTTCAACAGACGGAAAGTTTAAAAACTATCTCAACAAAGAAGCGTTCCGGGATTATGATCCTTTTGTATTTGACAGCCTGAAGCAGATAATCGACAGCGATAACATAACTGTCGATGCCGTCCAGAACAGTGATATCCTTCCTCGGGCAAGCTTCTTCGCAGAGCGTCTCAGTTCTGAAGGAAAACCCCAAGAAAGAGCAAGCAAAAGAAAAGACTGGTTTTATAACAGCACTATTGCTCTTTGCGATTCAGAACTTGTCTTCCTGGATCCTGATAACGGCCTGTTGGTAAAAGATGATCCGTCCACCAAGGGCACGGAGAAATACGCTTTGCCGAGCGAAGTAAGAACTTACTGGAATGATAATCATAACGTTGTTTACTACTGTCACCGCGGCAGAAGGACTGACGAGCAGTGGCAGGAATATATGCGTGTGATGCGCAAGACCATGCCAGGCACGAGGATCATCGTTCTTACATACCATAAGGGTACTCAAAGGTCATATGTGTTCCTCGTCCGTAAGATGCATTATGACAAGTACAGGAAGATATTAGACAAAGTAATAGATAACTGGAAGGGCGTGTTTACGGACGAACGCATAGAGCACGATGACGCCGCTGCTCCCATCTATGATCGGGATTTTGTCATCTATAACGAGCGAAATATAAAACTCTCCGGTTCCATCAAGGACGGCTGTCTGCATCTGGAATCATATGTATATGGCGACGCTTACGACAGTGAGAAGTATTATGATCTGACTCGTGAAGACACGCGAAAGCTATTCTCCTTAATGACTTGCGATGAGTTTATTAGACACTGCAGAGAAGAAAAGATAATGTGGATGGAGCATTTCTTTGAGGAGAATGGGATTAAGTACAGGAGTTATTGTTGGTAGGATAGTTCTGTCCTACCCTCCTTTGTTACCCCATTGCTTCTCCTATGTCTTAGCATCACCTATTATTTCCTATGAAAATAAGACCACAAGAATACAATGACAAAAGTCAAACTGATTATAATAAGTTTCTCGATGATCTAGTTGGCGATGCTAATGTTATTCCTGTAAAGTTTTAGTCTTTGACCAAAAAGAGTATCAACAAGATCGCGAGTGTGGATTGATTGGGAAAAATGGAAGGTGACGATATCGTCACCCTCTTCCATTGTCTTATGTATTTTTCTTGATGATCTCATCGAACTGTTCTTGTGAGATTATCCCATCATCAACCAACTGTTTATACTTTCTAATGTCTTCTGCACTAATAGCATCTGTACTTTTGCTGTTTTGAGTTGGATCTGATTGTTTAGTCATCTCAGTAATTCGCTGATGAATCTCTGCTGCCTGTTCTGATATTACACAGAGAGTTTGCCCAAGATATATGATTTTAATCATATTATCGCCTATTGGTTGAATTGAAGATACTTGTTCTGGCAGTATGGTAATACTAGAAGGATTGCTAGGAGATAGTTCCTTCGCTGCAACATACGATAATCTATCATCGTAAAAGAGCAATTTCCCCTTCTGCTTACGATTACTTAATAAGTAGGGTCCCATACAAAGCAAAGCAATCATCGCCAGCCAAGTTAGAATGAATAAAAAGTACTTTTCTTCATATTTCATGGTAATAGGAGCGATAACAATGGTAATTATAGGACTTACAACTAACAATACTATCCCGACAACGGTTTTTGCAGTTGATCCTAATAATCTTCTGCTCACATCATAAACTGCAACAGCCTCATTATCAGATTTTGTATTCTCCATACAAAGCCTCCCACACGAATTAATTAACACTCATTAATGCCTTGCTGAGCAAGGCATTATCTGATAACCGTAGGATATCAGGCGTTCTCAGAAGATTGTGAGCCTAAATTCCGACGCACAAGAGTACTAACCTTATGAAGCATGCCAAGAGGAGCTGAAGAACTAGAAGGGGTTGTCTCAAAAGTGATTAGTTCACAGAGGGGCAACCCCTTCAATTGTCTTATGTATTCTTCTTGATGATATCATCAAACTGTTCTTGCGATCGGGCGGAAAGTGACCTAAAATCACCACAGCAGGGACCCCCCCGGGTGTATCACCCGGGGGAATTTGCACCTCTAAATCGACCCAGAATCACCACAACAGAGACCCCCCGGGTGTCACTCACCAGGACAATCTCCGCTCATCAGCAAAAACCGCCAACAATAATTACCGCCCCGGTCAGTTCACTTCAACTTCAACCGGGGCGGTCCTATTAACACATTATCGCCTTCTATACCCTATATCCGGCGCACCGTCATTTCGCGGCGCTCCACCCCACATCGTGCCAGCACTTGCCTGTGCCGATCTGATCGACTGACTCGTAGTAAGGCATGGGGAGCGTGCCCTTGAACTTTGCGTCGCCGCAGAGGACGTCAGCTACGGCGTTGCCGCCTTCGGAACCGGGGAGATAGCACATGATGCATGAATCCCACTGATCCAGGTAGTCCTTGATGATGACGTTACGGCCGCAGACGAGAAGCGCTGTCGTGGGGATGCCGGACTTAGCCGCAGTCTCGATCGCAGTCTTGTTGCCGGACAGTGCGAGCGCGCCTGTTATGGACAGGTCTTCGGTATCGCCGTTCCACTCTGCATAAGGTTTCTCGCCGATGCACAGGAGGACCATGTCGCATGTGCTGATCTGGGAAGGATCGGTAACGATCGTAAATCCTTTCTCTGCAGCCATTGCCGTTAATGCATCGAGGATCGTGACACCGCATGAATCCCAGCGTGCGCCTGACTCTGCATCGCTCATTCCCTGCCACAGCATCGTCCATCCGCCGCACATGACGCCTGTGTCGTTTGCTGCAGGGCCTGTAACGAATACTTTCATGCCTGGCTTGATCTGATAGTTCTTACCGAGCTTGAGAGGGACAAAGGACTCTGCTGCGAGCTTTCGAGCGACCTCCCTGCCGTGGTCTGAATTGAAGTCATAAGAAGGGTTAGTGTTCTCGAGCATCGGATCGTCAAAGATGCCGGCCTCGAGCTTGACGCGGATGATCCTTGTTACCGCATCATCAACTCTCTCCATCGTGATGTCGCCCTTGCCGACCGCGTCGATGATGTACTGGCGGCATTCAGCGTATTTATTAGGTTCCATGAACATGTCGATGCCGGCGTTTACCGCGTTGACGAGCTGATCGTAGAGCGTGGCTCCGGAGCAGTTGTGGATGGATTCCCAGTCAGAGAGGATGAAACCCTTGAAGCCGGACTCTTCCTTAAATCTCATGATGAGTTCCTTGTTCTCGTGCATCTTCACACCGTTCACCGCGGAGTGCGTGATCATGATAACCTGCGCGCCCGCGTCGACCAGCTGCTTATATGCGTCCATCTGCTCTGTAATCTGCTTATCGCTGAGCTTCGCATCGCCCCTGTCGATCAGCATGTCGCCCTCACCTGAACCGTACTCAACGTATCCGTCCGCGAAAAAGTGTTTCGGACACGTAATAACGCCTTCATCAAGCTGCCCCTTCAGATACTGGAGCGCCAGAGGGTTAAGTCTTTTTAAGTCAGATGACATTGACTCGTATGTTCTTCCCCACCTGGGATCCTGGGAACAAGCAACGCACGGTCCGAAATTGAGTATCGTTCCGACATGCTTCATATCACTTGCGACGACCTTGCCATACTCATATGTGAGCTCGAGGTCATTAGCTGCACCGACGTTGATGTTATGAGGGTAGATAAGGCTGTCCCGCACGCCATAAAGGCCGTGAACGGAATCCTGTCCGTAGATGTAAGGGATGCCCGTCTCAGAACTCAGCGCGTTAAGCTGGTACTCGCGCACCCTTCCGATCCAAGTCGTCTTATCTGCCTGAGGAAACTCATCAAAGATCGACAGCACGGAACCGTAGCACTCATCCATCATCTCACCGTACTTCATGACCTTGATGTCGCCCTGCATCATCTGAGCAGCCTTCTGCTCCAGCGTCAGCTTAGCGACGATCTGCTCAGCCGTCATGCCCTTCCACTGAACGCTGTTGTCAGTATAGTCGGGTTCTGTCGGCGCTGCGGTCTCAGCCGGAGCCTTCTTGCCCGATGATACATGAAGAAGGACAACGGCACCGTTGCTTACTGAAGTACCTGCAGCAACGCTCTGGCTGTAAACGATCCCGGCCTCATACTCGTCGTTGGGATTCGAGATAACGGAGCTGTTCAGCCCGCTGTCCTTAAGAAGCTGTACTGCTTCTGCCTGAGTCTTGCCGACAACGTCCGGCATCGTGAGCGCAGATACGGACTGATCCGTTCCTGCTCCATCCGTGCCAGTCTTATTGCATGCCGTCAGAACAGCAAAGCTCATGGCGGCGATCAATAGGATGGCGATGATCTTTTTTGAGTTTTTCATATAAATCCACCTGAATATTTTTTGCAGGGCGAAAGCCCTTCGTTATTATAATATATTTTACAGGTGGTGTGTTAGTCTATCTGGCCGGTGTCCAAACTATGCTCTTCACAAACACCTTCTGATCATGTCCTTATCATTCAAAGCTTCTTCCAGCAATCTGCTCAACACTGAAGTATACCCTTTCCCGAGGGATTTTGCCTTCGATAGGGCTTGGGGTGATAACCTTAGCGTTACGACTTGTTTGCGGCGTTCTTCCCGTCTGATATCTGACACTCTTTTAAACTCGGATAATTCCTCATCAGTGAGTTCACGGGAATCTTCGTCGAAAACAACCGGCCTGTTATCAAGATCTTCGATCTTTTTGATCTGTTCATCATTCAATGGTGTTGCGGGATCAATATCTGTTCTTATTATCATAATATACCATCCTCTCCTTTGCTGTCGCTTTCCTTGCTGATATCAATCTGATCACTTCGCCACGTGGTGTATATGAGATATTCAAAACACATGGTCTGTCGTTGATCGAACCGATCATAATATACCTGTCTTCATCGTCCGAGTGTTCTTCATCAAACCATACGATCCTAAAAGGATCTCCAAAAACATGCAAAGCAGTATTGAAATCAATTCCATGCTTCTTTATGTTTTTCAACTCTTTATTCTCATCCCATTCAAAGACCATAAGAGGTATCCCCCCTTACAACCGGATTATAACAAATTACAATTTGTATTTCAAATTGTATTACATTTTGTATAGCGTTCATCAGATGATCACCTCACTTTACTGAGCACGCAGCAGATCGCTCAAGGTAGTGTGCATCACCTTGAGCACTTTACTGAACACGCAGCAGATCGCCCAAGGTAGTCTGCATTACATTGAGCACTTTACTGAACACGCAGCAGATTGCTCAAGGTAGTGTGCATTACATTGAGCACTTTACTGAAAGCGCAGCAGATCGCTCAAGGTAGTGTGCATCACCTTGAGCACTTTACTGAGCACGCAGCAGATCGCTCAAGGTAGTGTGCATTACATTGAGCACTTTACTGAACACGCAGCAGATTGCTCAAGGTAGTGTGCATTACATTGAGCACTTTACTGAGCACGCAGCAGATCGCTCAAGGTAGTGTGCATCACCTTGAGCACTTTACTGAGCAACCTCTGCCCAAACCTCTGCCCACCAATCTCCTACTTCTCTCTGACATGATAGCAAACCAGCTGATCGATTATCGAGATCAACTGACTCCTGATAACATCAGATCCGGGAGTATAATTCTTGTCTCCTGAATAGATGAACAGATCTCTTCCAAGGTAGATCCCGGCATTTGTCATTGCATTGAGCTTTATGGAATTGTCGTAATTATATGAGGGCTCGTAGCATTTCCCATAGAATTCAATAAATATGCAGCGGTTGAACTCTCTGAAGATGATCACAAAATCAACTGTGTAAACCTCTGAGCCGATATGAATAAGCACGTCGTGCTTGAACTCTAATCCTAATTCATCGAGTATCACAGCGATCATCATCTCAGATCTTGATCTGTAGTGACGGCCGTTATAGTAATAGTCGGTCTTATTCTCATAGGGGCAGGTATCATCTTCAAGTCCCTTGTAATAACGTGCATCATACTTGTTGTCGCAATTGATGACTTCTGCGTTGAGATGCCTGCTGTTGCGTGGATAAGTCTTTAATACTGATCTGACGCTGGTGAGCATCTTAATGATCTTCTCGCGCTTAATAAACAGATCGTGAAATTCTTTCCAGTCTCTATTGGAATTACTTATCTCACGGTAATGAGACTTATCTGAACTATAGATCCTGAGCACTTCATTGTCTCTTCTGAATCCCTGTTTGATAACAGGCATACTCTCCAAGATCTGTGTCAGATACTTCTCTCTCAACACAAAAAACTCCGATGGAATACGTTTATTTATCTCGTACATAATAGCCTCCTTTGGGATGTATTTCATAAACCATACCACCAAAAACGCCCAAAAAAGCTCCGAAAAAATACGATTTTCGGAAAAAACCGTATCGTTTCTTATTTTTCACACCCCCAAAAAAACCGGGGGATCTCTCCCCCGGTCACTATCACCTATCAAGCGATATCTCAACTAATAGCTAACTCTTACGTCTTCTTGCCGATCTTCAAGGATGTTCCCTTGACCATCTTGCCGTTGGTTCCTCTCCGAAATACATACTCTCTTTAACGACCCAGCGGCCCGTCTTCTCATCCTTGTGGTACTTGTCCTGATTTACCAATCCGAAAGGAGTCTTCATTTCACCAACCTGCGCCTGGAAACATGCCAATGATAATAACTTGATTATAGCTGTAACTCTTCGCACATAAAAGGCGATAAGGGGTTTCTTTTTTGTTTACAGATTTGCCGGGCAATTCGAGAACCAGAGGTTGTAACCCTTGTTCGTGGTGTACATGAAGTCGCACATGTAGTATTCCTTGCCGTCCTCGGCGCGGAAATAATAGTAGGTCACGGGCGAGTCGGGCGAATCCGGATTGCAGCTCTCGTAGCACGCATGCACGCTGTTTATGTCAACCCCCGTATCCGCGAAAGTCTTCTGCTCCTTCCTCAGGAACTCCACCTTCTGATCGATCTGGTAGCTGATCTGCTCCATATAGTAATCCGTCATCTCATCGTCCGGATCCCTCCACTTCACATCGGGGAGCTTCACCGACCCGAACTGCTCGTCACCGTTGCTGACTTTGATCCACATGCCGTCCAGCCTGTTCTTCACATTCAGCTCCTGAACGATCCCCGCCACCTCCAGCGCAGCCTCTATTCCCTTATCCTTATCCTCCGCGAAAATACACACGAAGACATCACTCGTCGGAAGCATATCAGTCTCGTAACGAAGTCCCCTTCCGTTTACCGCCTGATCGATCTTGCTCCCCGCTTTATCAAGGACCATCTGCTTAAGACCGGTCTTGAAATGATCGGTCGTATGCTGCGCCGATCCGAAATTGGCACCGTCTATGCTGATATCAGTCTTGCTGCTTACGACCTTATAATCAAAGTCCTGCAGCTTATCATGCAGCACGACCTCCGTCAGCTCATCCGACTCTGACTCAGACACGATACTGCAGTCACCGTGCGTGAGCTTCGCCTCCAGATAAAGCGACTTCGCCCCCCTCGCATTACAGCTGCACCCTGCAAGTGTAAACAGTCCCGCGAGCATCAGCGCAAAAAAAGTATTTCTTCTCATCTTCTCTATCCCCTAGTCTTGTCACTGGTCTTATTATAGCAAAAGGGATGCCTTTGTGAGACATCCCTTGGTAAGGTATCACATAAATCGAAAATATCAACAGAAAGATTATGGTGAATATTTCTTGACTCTCACCTTCATACACAAAGAGCTGCCCCACCTCTGAGACAGCTCTTCCAATAACAAATTAACCACCTGTAAGTACACAAGGGCCAACATCAGGACATGACGGCGACGCTGTTACTATGTCCTCAGATTCAAATCTGATTATCTCAAGCTCCAGTTCGTTGTAGTTCATCTTATCCATACTTCTCCTCCTGTTGATCCAACATATTTGTAAGCCGTCTTGTAGTACTGATACATTGCCTTGATAACAGGCTGGAATGCTACGAGTGCATCCTTATCAGATGATACTATACTGTTATAGTACCTTGCTGTACAGTATACAAGAGTTGTTTCCGTTCCGCCATCGCTGATGGTAACGCTGAACTTACCGAAGATATCGGCGGGACCGAGATCGGTTATCTCAATATAGTAGAGTCCGTTATTCTCAGCAGGTGTCAGTGTCTTGTCACCATAAGTAAATGTCAGACCATTAGGCCAACCATCTATACCTGATAAGTAGATCCTGAGACTTGTCTTATCGGTACATGAGATCGCTGCGCCTCTGAACGTAATACCGAGAACTGCTAACTGATCTTCATCATAAGATGTCTCATCACTACCAAGACCATCAGGTGATATTTCTCTTTCCCAGTCCTTATTGACCTTACTGATGTAGGAAGAAGCGAGGTCATTCGTTCTGTATTTGAAATATGTCTGTGCAGCTCCGCCATAATCAAGCATATCGCAGAGGAGCTTGATGAGTGAGTCATTGTCTCCATACACAGCTGCAGCCTGTGCGGCATAGTCAACAACTCTGTAGGTATCCGTAAGCACTTCACTGTCGATGTATGTTACGGTCATCTTGATCTCATCCGTCATGCAGCGTGCAGCAACTCCGCACTTAATGATACAGTTATATGTCTGCTCAGTGCTCGTCTTGTTGATCTTTGTCAGCGAGCTTCCATTGATCGTAGCGGATTTCCTGTAGTCACCCTCGCCCCACTCAAATGTAACCTCCGTATTATCATTAAAATAGTAGTCAGGAAGCATTACGTAGAAATCAACACCAATATTGTCCTCCAGAGTCAATGCATGGCCGGCGACATAAGGAGCATTTATCTTATTGGTCAGAATGTACTTATATCTGAATCCTTCGCCTTCATTAACCTGGGTAACAAGCTGTCCGTCAAACGGAGTATTCTGATAGTTAGACGTATCAGGGAATGCCACATCGGAATTGACGGTGATTCTTGTTCTTGCATCATTACCGTAAACCTGGAAGATCGTCCTGTCATAATTCCTTTCGAAAGTGAACCGTGTCCCTTCCATTACTGACACTTCGAGGTTACCTCTGAGTGCTGTCGTATCCTTAACCATAAATGCAGGCTTGCCGCCTTTATTGTTAACTCTGACACCGTCAAGGATTACATAGGAATAACCATCCTTGTTATCGGCTGAAGACGAGATACCGTACGTTCCTGCAGCACTGATATCAACTCTGCCCGTCTTACCTTCACTAAGATCGATAAAATGTAATGTGCGATCCTTGGCCAGACGCACATCCTCAACAGTAAAAAACAGACCATTAAGATCGATAACAAGATCTCTGTCAATAAATTTATCAGTCAGTGCTGACGAACTTGCATTCCCGTTACTATCCAGATAGAACTTCTTCGAGGCATCATTAAAAGCTGATTCATCTGCGAGATTGGAACGGTTGATCATAACCCATGACTCGCCTCTAACTGTCTGTCCATCAAAACCCGGATTCTCGAATGAGGCTACCCATATATCAAGACCTTCTTCAAGCTCTGTTGCCTTCACAGTCTCTGAATCGACATGACTTGGATCGTTAACACATGTTCTCGTTGCTGTACACTCATGCTTTGAGTGATCCCATGTATAGCTTACTGCGCCCCAGTTATGACCTGTAGCAGCGATCTCGTCTTCCTTTGTCTGCTCCTCGAAAGCAGGATTTGTAAAGGTTGCCGTATATAATTTCTTACCGGGCTCGGTACATGTGGGATCAGTAGTCACAAGTACTGCATTTACTTCTTCACTCACGATATGTGCAGGATTATTTGCACATGTTACAGTTGCCGTACATCTGTAACCGGATGCTGTAGGTGTCCAGGTGTACTTGTAGGAATGCTCGTCCCACTGATGATCCGTAAAGGTGTAAATAAACGGGAAATCGGTATTCTTACCGGTCAGACCGTTATAGCAACCGTTGGCAACGCCTTCCCTTAAATCGTTTGCCCTGCTCTCATCTGAGATCATCCTGATCGTTCCTTTGTCAACTTTGACAAGATAATTCTTATTGGAGTAAGAAAAATCGAATAAATTCTTCAATATCACATCAAGAGAACCGTTCTCCACAGCGATGAGTGAATCAATCGAACTCGATTCATTATTCTTCAAGGTAACATTATCGAGATATAATGTTCCGTGTTCTCCGTCTTCCACAGAGAAAATAGGATGATCACCACTCGTCTGGATCGTACCGTTCTTGACAGTAAGAGTTATGTTGTTATGGATCATGAGCTTATCGGTATCATCAGAGTCCATGGTCATTGTCTTACCGTTAAGATCAAGGACTATATCATAATGAATACCCATACCGTGAGCTGTTAAGTCATTTGCGATCTTGTAGGTCAGATAATCATCCTGGTCTGACGTAATACCGGCAAAGTCATTAACAACACTAATACTCTTCATCGTTGATGAGCTTACAAAACAATCAATATCCTTCTCTATGCCCCACAGTGACAAAGTCCCGTCGCTGTTCTTGAGCACACGCCAGCTCTTAAGGCCGTCAGGAAGTGAATATGTTGAAGTAGCGCTGTCTGTCTCGATCGTAAGAGATCCGTCTTCATGGAAAAATACCTTTTGAACATTGTCAATGACCGTTGAAGAATCGCCTGAGAAACCTTTGTAATTCCCCAGCTTGACAGTGCTGTATTTCTCTGACGTGAAATTCACCTTAGGAAGGAAAAGATCGTTCACTTTGGCCTCTGACAGCATTGCCTCAGGGACACCTGATGCAGCGATGAGCTTACGGCCGGTAAAAACTACCTTCTTGCCGATTACTTTGATGTCATCCTGAACACTATCGATTGTTAGATAATACTTGCCGTTGTCATCAACAGACATATCTTCCAGAGTGTAAGTCTTATCTCCATATTTGATCACGAAAGGATACTGGTTGGCATTATTGGCCTTGATCGTAACCGATTCGTATCTGTAAACCTTATCATCGCCTGAGGGGAACAGATCCCCACGGTCCAAAGAGAAACTATCCGGAGTTTTTGCTCCATTCTGTAACTTTGTACCACCCTCGAAAGACACGGTGCATTGACCGTAATCGTAGACATACGGTCTTATCTCATATGTTGTCTTCGCAGTGTAATTGGTTCCGAATTCTCTTACACAATTACGGTTTGTAACGAGCCAGGCATTTGCATTTGAGGGAAGCTGGAAAGCAACTCTGTCCATAGCATCATAGATCGAGCCATCATCCCCGACATGAAAACCGCTGCAATCCTTTGTAACGTTAGAATCTGTATTTGTGATATAGACATTATCAAATCCGGGGGCTGTATGTGCACCACGCAGCAGGATATCTCCGGGTAGGAGTCCCTTCTGGAAATTGTATCCGGACAGACCCGTAATCTCCACCACCTGTATATTTGGGATATTACCATAGTATGCACGGTTATTAACGATATTCTTAAGAATATACTTATCGGATGCTGTGTCGTACCTATCTACTTCACCCATAACCCATGTATCAAGATCATTGAATTCTCCGTCTTTGTCAGAAGACTGGTAGATCCTGTATGAAAGTGCCGGGATAGATACCACCCTGTCGGCCGCGTCATCAGTACCCTGTCTGTAAATCGCTACGGAATAACTGTCTCCATCTTTGAGGAATTTAAAAACAGTCCCGGGAGCTATGACGTTATTATCCGCCTCTTCAGCAACATACCACGTGCCTTCATGCTCTTCCAATTCCAAAGCCGTGCCGAATTCTATCTTCCTGCCCGTCATGATATAAGGATTCCACGCTTCAATAGCTGCCGAAGCAGGAAATACAGTTATACCTGCTACCATAGCAGCAACAAGAGCCGAAGATATGATCTTTTTTATTCTCATTACACAAAACCTCCTTATGTAGAGATCCTAATTCTAATCCAGTTTATATTTATCACATACCTGTAAATAAATCGTCACCAACATGAGAATAACAGCTAAGATCTATACATACGAAAGAACCGGATGATCATACATTGTGGGAACAAACCTCGACCCCTTCACAGCTCTGTCCGCCGCAATAAGAGGTAACAATGACGTCATCACAGAATTCCAGGACTTTGATCTCAATATCTTCATAGTTCATCAGTTCCATATACAAAACACCTCCCGATCGATCTTGTTCTCCTGACAGGATCATAACATGTTCTTCTTACCTGCGGGCAAATCGAGTAGGGGGAATTTAATCCCCCTCTCACACCACCGTACGTGCCGTTCGGCATACGGCGGTTCAACTTAACTTCAAAGCGTGACGCTCATTGTAGTAGTCAAGGCAACTGATAAGACCTGCCTTGCCAAGCACTTCTTTTGAGATCGCCCGTGTTACGCAAGTCTTGGTCACGACCCATTGGTATCTGTCTCCACTGTACGATGTCCGTCTTGCTAAGTCTTTGGGTACTCCGAGCTTTTGGAGTCCCCATTGCCTTTTGCTTGGCACCTTCCATTGTTTCCAGATAATGGTTCTTAGTCTCGTCCTTAGATGTGCGTCAATGCCAGTCATTGCTTCCTTCATGTTTCCTAACGCAAAGTAATTTATCCAGCCTCTTGTTACTTGGTTTATCTTTTTAATCCTAATTCCCAATCTCATTGAGCTATTTCTTTGCGTCAAGGCTTTGAGTCTGCGTTTGAACTTGGCGACAGAGTCTTGGTGCGGTCTGGCTTTCCATTCAAGTGTCTTTGGGTCTTTGTAAAATCCAAATCCGAGGTATTTGACTTTCGTCGGTC
>Ga0310691_10004411_pt1 | contig 15890 bp, 12 predicted proteins | sample 176DNAGHGlowgp2_FD_203887 | JGI IMG/M metagenome (GOLD analysis project Ga0310691, IMG submission 203887) | Sheep rumen microbial communities from Palmerston North, Manawatu-Wanganui, New Zealand - 1766 DNA GHGlow gp2 (v2) (version 2) | ecosystem: Host-associated > Mammals > Digestive system >...
TCAGCAATGGCATACTCAACTATCTAGTCGACCAGCGCGAGAAAGGAATCATTCGCAACCTGGGATTCAGCTATCATGGCGACATCGCCGTGTTCGACTACCTGCTCCAAATGCAAGACAACGGTGAAATTCAGTGGGACTTCGTGCAGATTGAGTTGAACTATCTGGACTGGAAGTATGCCAAGCAAATCAATGAGCGCAACACCGATGCCGAGTACCTGTACGGAGAACTCACCAAGCGCAACATTCCCGCCGTGATTATGGAGCCACTGTTGGGCGGTCGACTGGCCAAACTGCCCGACCCGCTGGCCAAGAAATTGCTTGAACGTGACCCCGAGCATACTGTCGCCTCATGGGCATTCCGATATGCCGGCACACCACAGGGCGTGCTCACTGTGCTCAGTGGCATGACCAAGATGCAGCACCTCAAAGAGAACTTGGGCACCTACTGCCCGCTCAAGCCACTCACCGAGCAAGAAATGCGATGGCTCGACACCGAGCTGGCTGGCGAACTCATGAGTTACAACACCATCCCTTGCAACGACTGCAAGTACTGCATGCCATGTCCCTACGGCATCGACATCCCCGCCATCTTTGTCCACTACAACAAGTGCTTGACCGAGGGTAATGTCATCCGCGAGGCACAGAGCAGTGAGTATGGCAAGGCAAGGCGTGCCTTCCTCATCGGCTACGACCGCAGCGTGCCCAAGCTCCGTCAGGCTGATCACTGCATCGGTTGTGGTCAGTGCGCCCCGCACTGCCCGCAGCGCATACGCATCCCCCACGAGTTGCATCGCATCGCTCAGTATGTCGAGGCCATCAAGCAGGGCCAAGATGCCCCCGATGACAACCGATAACCTCACAGCAACGTAAAGAACACGCGCCTGACTTCACAGCCAGGCGCGTGTCGCATCGAATTCAACTTACTGATTAATATCAAAACATTGTGTGCTAATCATGGCATCAGAATGGGTTGAAGAGACTTCTCGTCGATTGACAATGCAAAGGTAGCAGACCGATGCGCCAAAACATGGCACATCGAGACAAAAAAACATTTTTTTGCCCATTTCAGTGGCTTTGTCAAGAAAAAACACTAATTTTGCATTTGGATAATCTGCTCACGTCTGGCAATGTTCACAAACTTTCCATTGCGCTCACTTAACCGCAGGTTTATTACCATTATTGCCTATGACTACCCCCACCCAGTTGACTCCCCAACAAGAGGAAGCGATGATTGGCAACGCCTATCAGCGGCTGCTCGACGGATATCTGCGCAGCAACCACCGCAAGAAGGTCGACATCATCGACAAAGCCTTCCGCTTTGCCCGCGACGCGCATCAGGGCATCAGGCGGCGTTCGGGCGAGCCCTATATCATGCACCCCATTGCCGTGGCCACCATCGTGAGTCAGGAAATCGGACTAGGTTCGACCTCAATCTGTTCCGCTCTGTTGCACGATGTGGTCGAGGACACCGACTACACCGTCGAGGACATCGAAGCCCAGTTTGGCAAGAAGATAGCCCAGATTGTGGACGGTCTGACCAAGATCTCGGGCGGAATCTTCGGTGACATGGCCTCGGCACAGGCCGAGAACTTCCGCAAACTACTGCTGACCATGAGCGACGACATCCGTGTGGTGCTCGTCAAGATGGCCGATCGCCTGCACAACATGCGCACACTGCAGTCGATGCCGCCGCAAAAGCAGTACAAGATTGCCGGCGAGACACTCTACATCTACGCTCCACTGGCTCACCGCCTGGGACTATTCGCCATCAAGACCGAGCTCGAGGACCTGAGTTTCAAGTATGAGCACCCCGACGCACACGCACGCATCGAGCAACAACTGGCGCTGAGCGAGGCCAAGCGCAACGAACTGTTCGCCAAGTTCTCGGCACCCATCCGTGAGCGGCTCGAGGCCATGGGGCTTAAATATGAATTCCGCGCACGCGTCAAGTCGTGCTACAGCATCTGGAAGAAGATGGAGACCAAGCACATCCCCTTTGAGGAAGTGTATGACCTCTATGCGGCGCGCATCGTCTTTGAGTGCGACAAAGAGGCCGACGAGAAGCGCATCTGCTGGAACATCTACAGCGAGATTACCGACCTCTACCGCCTGCACCCCGACCGTGTGCGCGACTGGATCAGCACCCCCAAGGCCAACGGATACCGCGCCCTGCACATCACCGTCATGGGACCCGATGGCAACTGGGTGGAGGTGCAGATACGCAGCCGGCACATGGACGACATCGCCGAGCGCGGATTTGCCGCACACTGGAAGTACAAGATTGGCGAGGGCGAGGAAGAGAGCGAACTGGCCGCCTGGCTACAGACCATCGAGGACATCCTCAAGAACCCCGAGCCCAACGCACTCGACTTTCTCGACACCATCAAACTCAACCTGTTTGCCAGCGAGATTGTTGTTTTCACCCCCAAGGGCGAAACCATCACGCTGCCCAAGGACGCATCGGTGCTTGACATGGCGTTCATGCTCCACACCGAACTGGGTACACACTGCATCGCCGGAAAGGTCAACCACAAACTAGTGCCCATGTCACACCGACTGGCTAGTGGCGACCAGGTCGAGGTGCTCACATCACACTCACAGCAGCCCAAGCCCGACTGGGACAAATTCCTGGTCACTGCCAAGGGCAAGTCACGACTCAGGGCAGCACTCAAGCACGACCGCCGCATCATCATCGACCGAGGTGAGCGACGGTTGCAGACCCTGCTGGCCGAGCACGACCTGGAGCCCAACAGCGAGGTGCTCTCGCGCATCATCAGTGCCGAACATGCACAGAACAAGGAAGACCTCTACTACATGATTGGCAACGATGAGATCACCCTCAGCGACCAATTGCTCAAGGGCATCCTGCCACATCAGGGTGGAGGCAACGTGTTCACGCGCCTGTGGCGCAACCCCTTCGGCGGCAAGACCAAGAAGCCCGACAAAGCCGACAACGACACTGCCGAGCAAGAACAAAAAATCGACACCAAGAAGGTGTATGTCCTCAAGTCGCAGAATGGTGTGGGCAACTACACCATCGCATCGTGCTGCCACCCCATCCCGGGCGACGACGTGGTGGGATATGTCAACGAGGCCAACGAGGTGATTGTGCACAAACTCGACTGCCCCACGGCAATGCGACTCAAGAGCGTTGACGGCGGGCGGCTGGTCCAGACCCGTTGGGACACCAGCAGCGCACGGTTCCCTGCATCAATCCATGTCGAGGGAATCGACCGTCTGGGCATCTTGCAAGAAATTATCTACATCATCTCGACCAACATGGCCATCAACATGAGGGCACTCAACATCCGTGCCGACCAGGGCGTGTTCAAGTGCGACCTCAATGTGCTCATCGCCGACACCAATGTGGTCACCAACCTGTGCAAGCGTCTCAAGCGCGTCAAGGGGGTAAACTCGGCAACACGTGTCAACAATTGAGATACAAAAACTTGCAAGTCAGTTCATTATTCATTCTTATTTATTATTCTCAATTAACCAAGGATGACTCGAAACAGCAAACATAGTCTGATTGTCGCACTGATGATGATGGCAGGAGTGATTCTCATCGCACTCTCACTGCCACACAACACCGAGCAGATGGACACACTGCTCTCGCACGAGGTGGGCAAGCCCTGGCGAAACCCCACGCTCATTGCGCCATTCGACATTCCCATCGAGTTTGACGAGCAGACCAAGCAGGAAATCACCGACAGTGTCGATGCCAACTTTGTGCATCTCTACAAGCACAACAACCAACTGGGCGACCAGAAGGTGGTCCTGCTCAACAAAGCACTGTCCAACCAGCCGTCACTGCCCGCCTCTGTCCGATATCAGGTGGTCAACCAACTGGCACAAATCTACCTGGATGGCATCATCGACAACGACGCATACGAGAAAATCAAAGCCGGCAAGATGACGCAGGTGAGTATACTCGATGGCACCGAGTCGACTGCCATCTCCACAGCACAGATGCACTCGGTCAAGCAGGCTTATGCACAAATCGACTCGATGCTCGCAGGATCTCCCTACCAGGAGGTCGTCAGGCAAGTGGGGCTCAATAGCTATCTGGAACCGAACTACACCATCGACAAGGAGGAGGATGCCAAATGGTATAACGACGCGCTCAACACCGCACTCACGCCACCCACCAACAACATGGTGCAGATGGGCGAGGCCATCATCTTCACCGGCAATGTCGTCACTCCCGAGAAGGATGCCATCATCAAGACCTACCAGCGCATGCTCAAAGAGAATGTCAAGAAGCGCACGGGCTCGGACGACTACACTCTGCTGGGACAAGTGGTCATTGTGACCATCTTGTTCGTGGTGTTCTATGTCTTTGCACGATTGATGCGCCCACGGGTGTTCTCCAACATGCGCCGCATGACTTTCCTCATCACCTTCATGACACTGATGATCGTGGCTGTGTTGTGGATTGTCAGGTTCAGACCCAACTACCTGTACCTCATCCCATTTGCGATGACACCCATCATCGTGAGCACATTCTTTGATGCACGCACATCGTTCTTTGTACACCTCATCGTAGTGCTCATCTGTTCGCTCGTGGCACGCGAGCAGGCTGCATTCATCATCATGCAGTTCCTGGTGGGCTCAGTGGCCATCGCGTCGATGCAAGAACTCACCCGCCGCTCACAACTGGTGCGTTGTGCCGCACTCATCTTCATCACCTATTGCGTCTCGTTTGTGGCACTCGAACTGGTGCGTGGCATCGACATCCAGAATGTCGACTGGCACTACTTCATCTACTTTGCCGTCAACTGTGTGGTGCTCTCGTTTGCCTATGTCGGCATCTTTGTTGTCGAGAAGATTTTCGGCTTCACTTCGACCGTCACCCTCGTCGAGTTGAGCGACATCAACACGCCCGTGTTGCGCCAGTTGGCCGAGAATTGCCCCGGCACTTTCCAGCACGCACTGCAGGTGGCCAACATCGCCTCCGAGGCGGCCGTCAAGATCGGTGCCAGCCCGCAACTGGTGCGTGCCGGAGCGCTGTATCACGACATCGGCAAGGTTGAGAACCCGGCATTCTTCACCGAGAATCAGATGGGGGTCAACCCGCACGATGCCCTGGCTCCCGAGCAGAGCGCACGCATCGTCATCCAGCATGTCACCGACGGTGTGCGCATGGCCGAGAAAAATCGATTGCCACAGGTCATCAAGGACATGATCTTGCAGCACCACGGCGAGGGAGTGACCAAGTACTTCTACACACAGGCATGCAAAGCCAACCCCGACGGCGAGGTCGACGCGTCGCTCTACACCTACCCCGGCCCCAACCCACAGTCGCGCGAGGCGGCAATCGTCATGATGGCCGACAGTTGCGAGGCAGCAGCCAAGAGCCTCAAGAATCACGACGAGACCACCATACGCAACATGGTCAACCGCATTATCGACAGTCAGGTGGCCGACGGGCTGCTGCGCGAGGCGCCCATCAGCTTCCGTGATGTCGAGACCGTCAAGCGCATCTTTGCCGAGCGACTCAAGTCGTTCTACTACACCCGCATCAGTTACCCCGACGACATCCGGCCCAAACCACAGGACACCAACGACCCTCCAGTCGTTAACAATGCTGAATAATGCACTGGTTCAGGCAATAATGCCATGAATCGTGAGTTATAAATGGTGAGTCCTTTAAATTTAACGACCGAAGTACTGAACAATTGATCACTCAATACATACTGCTCGTGCTGGGGGTTGCCATGCTGTTGGCGGCTCTGGTACTCTTGTTCCACCCCTGGAAGGTGGTGGCGGCCATTCCGGCCTTCTTGGGCATGGTGCTGCTGCACCTCAGTTACTTTATTGCCGTCAAGACAAGTACTTTCCTCTTTTGGGGCGTAGCGACTGCACTGGTGGCTGGACTTGCCTACATGTCGCCGCCAGGCGAGCCCGACGGACAGCGGGCCAGCAACCTGTACATCGGCTCATCGGCCATCGCCGGCTGCCTGCTGGGCATGATTGTGGGTGCCCGCATCATGGTGCTGGGGGTGGTGATCGGTGCCTTTGTCGGTCAATTGGCCTATAGCCGCACTCCTGCCGGCCGCTGGATGCAGCAACCCATTGCCACCTTTGCGCAATATTTTGCGGCCAAGTGCCTCCCCGCCATCGTCGCGGTCGCACAGGTGGGCATCGCCATCGAGGGATTCATTATGTAATTTATAATTAAGAATTTAGAATTAAGCTAGAGCATCTAGAATTTCTAGAACATCTAGAACAAGACAATAACAAATGACCAAACGAATTATACTGATTGCCATCATGGCAGTGATGTTGGGCTTGAGCGGACAGGCACAAGGCAAAATCAAGACCCGCAAGGTGGATTTCAAGCACATCAAGGAGGTGATTGAGAACCCCAATAACATCTATTATTACCCCAAGTTGATGCGCCAGTTCCAGAGCGACGACACCACCATGACGCTCGAGGCCTACCGCAACCTCTACTACGGCTATACCTTCCAGGAGGATTACAACCCCTTCCGCGAGAGTGTCTACAGCAACGTGGTGGAGCAACTCTACTACAAGCAGCCACACTCGCGCGCCGAGTGCGACTCGATCGAGAAGTATGCCCGCATGTCGCTCGACGACAACATCTTCGACATGAATCAGATGAAGTATTTCATCTTCTCGCTCAAGGAGAAGAAGAAATATAACCGCGCCGCCCTGCGGCAGTTCAGGCTCGACCGCCTCATTGCCACCATCATGTCAAGCGGCAAGGGCACCAAGGAGGAGCCCTGGGTGGTCATCACGCCCGAGCATGAGTACAATATCGTCAACTTTCTGGGCTTCCGTGCCACCAACCACGAGGAACTGGGCGATGGCATCGAATACATCACTGTCGAGCCGGTCGAGGGCAAGAGCACCAAGGGCTTCTACTTCGATGTGAGCCGCATGATGGAGGTCGCAGCCCTCAAGTTCCCCGACATGTAGAACAATGAAACACTCGATCACAACAACATTGTGCCTGCTGTGCGCCATCGTGGCGTGGGGCGGGCACATTATGATTGATGGGGCATACACTAGCCCCGACGATGGTGTCAGTATCTATCCCGGCACCACACGCACCTATCAAGTCTATGTCCCCGACCAGTACGACGGCCAGTCGCCCGCCTGCCTCTATGTGGGGCTGGATGGCGTGTTGTGCAACGCCCCGGCGGTGATGGACAGCCTCATGGCTGCCGGCAAGATGCCTGTCACCATCGGCATCTTCCTCCAGCCGGGTGTCATCCGTGATGCCCGCGGCGAGGTCATCCGCTACAATCGCAGCAACGAGTTTGACATGACCGACGCCACCTTTGCCCGATTCCTTGACGAGCAACTGTTGCCCCATGCCTTGGCCACCAGGGTGCCCGATGGGCGACAACTGCGCATCTCGCCACGCGGCGACGATCACATGATCTTCGGGCTGAGCAGCGGCGGCATTGCCGCCTTCACCGCCGCCTGGCATCGGCCCGACCTGTTCAGGCGCGTGTTCAGCGGTGTGGGCACGTTTGTGGCCATGCGTGGCGGCAACGACCTGCAAGCCATCGTGCGCAAGCACGAGCCACAGCCCCTGCGCATCTTCTTGCAGGACGGCTCTAACGATGCGTGGAACCCGCTGTTCGGCCACTGGTATGAGGGCAACCGCATGCTCGCCACGGCACTGGAGTTCGCTGGCTACGACTGCCGCTTCGACTGGAGTGACGGTGGTCACAACGTGCGGCGCTCGACCCAGATTTTCGCCCAAGTGATGGAGTGGATGTGGCACGACTGGCCACAGCCCATCCCCATGGGCACCACCCACAATGACTTCCTTTCAACGCTGCTCATCCCCGGCGAACAGTGGCACAAGACCCCCGCAGACAGTACGGTTGTGTTCCATAACGAGGTTATCTACAGTCCTGACAGTTCGATATGTGTCTCCTGTGGGGTTGACGATGACCAATTTCTGGAACAGGCGGTGATGGTCGACGGCAAATGGACCGCCTATCAACGATTCTATTGGTTGCACAATTATACGGGCAATATGGACTTGCATTTGTTCAACATGGGCATGGCGTTTGACCGAAATGGCAACCTGTGGGTGGTCACCAATGCCGGCCTGCAAGTGTGCGACCAGAACGGCCGTGTGCGGGGCATCATCGCATGGCCCGAGACAGACGCCCTACTATCCAAGATTGCCATCGCCGACGGCTATGTGACAATATTCACACCCAACGCCACCTACACCCGCCGCTTCAACGTCGAGGCCCCCATCCCCGGCCAGCGCCCCAAGAGCCAAGGGCAAGGGTGATTGTTGTCAGTTGTCAGTTGTCGGTTGTCGGTTGTAAGTTATCAGTTGTCGGTTGTGGCATAAAACCGAAAACCGAGCACCGAAGACCGAGCACTTAAAACTGAAAACTTAATTCTCAATTCTCAATTGTCAATTAAGTAAAGGTTCTTGTGTCTAGATGAAATGTGATCATTTTCACGGTTTAATCAGCCTAACCTGTGGGATGCGCCGATTGTGTTTCAGGGCAATATTGTGCCGCCATTTTTTTAATTTTGAATTTTTAATTCTTAATTCATAATTTTTATTGTATCTTTGCAGATTCGTTTCTAATTAACCTTTAGCAATTCGTTATCGGTTGACAGTTATCGGTTGTGGCTGAAAACTGAAGACTGAAAACTGAAGACTGAAAACTGAAGACTGAAGACCGATAACTCAATTCTCAATTGTCAATTAAAGATATGAACAACCAACTTTCTGATCGCATTCAGGCATTGGCACCCAGCGCAACACTGGCCATGTCGCAAAAGAGCGCCGAACTCAAGGCTCAGGGCGTCGACGTGATTAACCTCTCGGTGGGCGAACCCGACTTCTTCACCCCCGACCACATCAAGCAGGCCGCCAAGCAGGCAGTGGACGACAACTTCTCGTTCTACTCGCCCGTGCCCGGCTATCTGTCGCTGCGCAAGGCCATCAGCGCCAAACTCAAGAATGAGAATGGCCTGGACTACAGCCCCGAGCAGATTGTCGTGGGCAATGGTGCCAAGCACTCGCTGTGCAACACCGTCATGGCACTGGTCAACCCCGGCGACGAGGTCATCATCCCCACACCGGCATGGGTGAGCTATGTGCAGATGGTCAACCTGGCCGGCGGCAAGAGCGTGCTCGTGCCCGCCACCCTCGACCAGAACTTCAAGATCACTCCCGCCCAACTTGAGGCTGCCATCACCCCAAAGACCCGCCTCATCATCCTGTGCTCGCCCAGCAACCCCACGGGCAGCATCTACAGCCGCGACGAGTTGCGCGCGCTGGCCGACGTGCTGGCACGCCACGAGCAGGTGATGATCATCGCCGACGAGATCTATGAGCACATCAACTATGTGGGCGGTCATGAGTCGCTGGCACAGTTCGACAACATCCGCGACCGCGTGGCCATCATCAACGGTGTGAGCAAGGCCTATGCCATGACGGGCTACCGCATCGGCTACGTTGCCGCCCCACTGTGGCTCGCCAAGGCCGTCAACAAGCTGCAGGGTCAATACACCAGCGGCGCGTCGAGCATCGCACAGAAGGCCGCCGAGGCTGCCTACACCGGCTCGCAGCAGTGTGTCGAGGACATGCGCGTGGCATTTGAGCGCCGCCGCAACCTCATCGTGAGCCTGTTCCGCGAGATTCCGGGTGTCAACATCAATGTGCCCGACGGCGCGTTCTACCTCTTCCCCGAGGTCAGTTCGTTCTTTGGCAAGAAGGCAGGCGATACCGTTATCAACGATGCTAACGACCTGGCCATGTATCTGCTCAACGAGGCCCATGTCGCCACCGTGGCAGGTGACGCCTTCTGCTGCCCGGGCTACATCCGCCTGAGCTACGCCACCAGCGACGAGAACATCATCGAAGCCGCCGCCCGCATCAAGGCCGCCCTCGCCCGCCTCGCCTAACTTTTTTAGGGTTAAGGTTTAAGGGTTAGGGGTTAGAGTTTGGTTTTGCTGCATACCATTCTCTAACCCCTAACCTTTAAACCCTAACCCTTAAACCTTCAATCCTCAATCTTCGCTGGAGCGGTGCGTTTCTGCCGCAGGCGCGAGCGGGTCACACGCAGCGAGCCCTCGCTCACACCCAGGATGTGAGTCATCTGGGCATCGGTCTTGCCCATGTCTTGCAATATCAAGAACAGGCGGTTGCCCGGCGACAGGCGGCTGTAGTCATGATCCATCTGCATCATGAACGTCAGGTTGACCACCTTGTAGTAGTCAATGAACTTGAGCAACTGATCCTTGCTCCACGACACCACCGACTCGCCGGCGATGATGCGCTCATACAGTTCAAGGCCATCGCTCAGACGCGCGGTCTGCTCGCTCTGCAGGGTGTCGATTTTGTGCCTCAACGTCTGCACCTCCTGGGTCACGTCCTGCCCCGAACCTTCGAGACGCTCAATCTGGCGGCGATAGTCGTTGATGAGCACCTGGGCGCGCATCATTTTCTCATTGGCACGGTTGGTCTTGCGGATGTGGTAGATGATACCCGTGGCGATGATGGCCACAAAAAACAGCGCCACGACCAGCCCCCACATCATGAAGCGGTCCAGCTTGCGCCGCTCCACCTCCTTGTCATACTTGAGTTGTATCTCCTGCACCTCGGCAGTCTTCATCTGCTGCACCAGGCTGTCTTTCAACTCCAGCAGGCGGATGGCGGCATCGGCCGTGCCACGATAGTCGCCAGCATCATACTTTTTGCCCACCATCGACTGGTAAGCCTCGACACGGTCGCGCAGGTCGGTCGTGCGCATCGCCTTGGCCCACATCAATGGCATAGTCCCACGCGAGCACCACCTTGAGTTTGCGGATGCCCATCTTGGGATGCACCTTGCGTATCTTGCCCACCGCGTCCAGTATCCTGTCAATCGCGACCGAACAATCGTAACCGCGCCTGAAGCCCTGGTAATAAGCCTGCCGGGTAAAGCCAAACAGCCCGCATGCCTCATCTGCCGTTACACGGGAATGAAGCTCGCGCAGGCGGCTCACTGCTTGGCCCCGGATTATTTTCTTATCGGGATCTTCAGCTCGTTCTCGGCAATGTCTATCATAATCTCAAGGCCCTCGATGCGCAGCTTGGCCAACTCAAGCTCCTTGCGCAGGCGGGCATTCTCCTGCTCCAGGGTCTCTGAACCAGGAGCTGGGGGCAGTTGTATCTTTCTTCCTTTCACTTCGGTTACTCTTTTTACGTTTGGATCCACAAATGTACCGTCCTGAAAAAAGTTTACAGTTTTCAGGACGGTACAGTAATCTGTGGACAAAATTTCAACGGCAGCCTGGGCTGCGATTGCCTTACTTGACCGAGTCGATGGCAGTCTTGATGTCGGCAAAGATCTCATCGATCTTTCCCGTGCCCTTGATGGCGTGGTAGAGGCCTTTCTCCTGGTAGAATGCCTGCAGCGGCGAGGTCTGGTTGTGGTACACGGCCAGACGGTTCTTCACTGTCTCGGGGTTATCGTCGCTGCGTCCTGTCATCTTGCCGCGCAGCAAGATGCGCTCGATGAGTTCGTCCTCGGGCACCTCCAGACCAACAACTGCGCTGATGCTGGTGCCACGCTCCTGCAGCATAGCCTCCAATGCCTCAGCCTGAGGAATGGTGCGGGGGAATCCGTCGAAGATCACGCCCTCGCGAGCAGCCTCCTTGTTAGCATCGAGCACATCGGCCAGGATGCTGATCATCAGGTCGTCGGGGATGAGTTGACCCTTGTCCATATAGCCCTTGGCAGTGGCGCCCAGTTCGGTGCCGCGCTTGATGTTGTCGCGCAACACGTCACCCGTGCTGATGTGGAACAAGTTATACTCCTTGATAATGTTGTCACTCTGTGTGCCCTTGCCAGAGCCTGGGGCACCAAAAATCACGATGTTAAGCATGTTATTATTAATTGAGAATTGTGAATTGAGTTCTTGGTTTTCGGTTTTCAGTTATCAGTTCTCGGTTCTTTGCCACAACTGACAACCGATAACTGATAACAAATTGAAAATGTTGTTCGTTCAGTTCGATGTTTAATTGAGACAACTTGTCAACTATCAACTCTTGACCACATAGATGTCGCTCAGGTTGCGAGCCTGCCCGTCAAGGTCCAGACCATAGCCGATGATGAACTTGGACGGAATCTCAAAACCAACATACTCGGGGGGCGTACCCAGTTTCAACGAGCCTGGCTTGTAGAGCAGCGTTGCCATCTTGACGCTGCGAGGATTGCGCTCGAGCAGCATCTGCCGCAACTGGTAGGCCGTCACGCCCGTGTCGACAATATCCTCGATGATGATCACATCGCGCCCCTCGATATCCTCGGTCAGCCCCATGATCTCGCGCACACGCCCGGTCGAACTGGTGCCCTCGTAACTCTTGAAGCGGATGAACGTAATCTCGGCATGTGCCAACTCACACGCACGGAACAAGTCGGCAGCAAACACAAACGCTCCATTGAGCACACACAAGAACAACGGGTTGCCCTCAGGATAGTCACGCACAATCTCGCCTGCCACTCGTTGCACCTGCGCAGCAATCTGTTCACGAGTCAGATAAGGCTCAAATTCAAGCCCTTGATAAGTCACTGTTTCCATATCTCCAGATTTTTTCGCAAAATTACTGCAAATCTCGCACAAACGAGCGAAAAATAAAATATTTTTTACTTTTTTCGCCCAGTTACCGCGCAATTTATCCAACTTCACTGCCCAATCGTGCTTCAGGCAATTCTTTGATGCATCAAAATAATTTTCAATAGTTTTTTTCAAAAACTTACCGCATTTCACACAAAAAAGTACTAACTTTGTAGACTTGAACCTGCCCCACCCCGCCAAGAGGTGGCATGCTTCACCTCTAAACAACTCGAATTCAATAGACTCTACCGAACTGCACCTATGAAGATTTTCACTACTGACGGCATACGCCGCATCGAAGAGAAAACAATAGAGAAAGACAACTTGTCACGACTTGAACTGATGGAACGAGCCGCCGAGGCCGTCACCTATGAGATTGTGGCCCGCTGGCGGCCCAACAAGCACATCGTGATCTTTGCCGGGCCAGGCGACAACGGCGGTGACGGGCTGGCAGTGGCTAGGCTGCTGCATGCGCAGGGCTACCATCCCGAGGTCTATTTGTTCAACATCCGCTCGTCGCAACTCTCCAAGTGCTGCTCGACCAACCGCGACCGTCTGCTCGAAATTGAGGACATGGACTTCATCGAGGTCACCGACACATTCACCCCACCCGAACTCACCGAGGAGGAGGTGGTCATCGACGCACTCTTCGGGTCGGGGCTGCGCGACCCATTGCGCAGCGGATATGCCCAGATGGTACAATATATCAACGACAGCGACGCCTATGTCGTGTCGATCGACATGCCGTCGGGGCTGTTCGGCGAATGGAACATGGGCACCGACCCGCGCAACATCATCTGCGCCGACCTCACACTCACGTTCAACTTCAGGCGACTGTCGTTCTTCTTCCAGGAGAACGCACGCTATGTGGGAGACCTCAAGATTCTGGACTTGGAGATGAGCACCGAGGCCATCGCCGCAACACCCACCGACTTCTACCTCATCGAGCATGAGGATGCACACACCATGGTCACTGAGCGTGACCCGTTCACCAACAAGTATGACTACGGGACCATCCTGCTCATCGCCGGCAGCTATGGCATGATGGGTGCAGCCATCCTGGCCTCGCGCGCCGCCATGCGCACGGGTGCCGGACTGGTCACCGTGCATGCGCCACGATGCGGATTTGTCCCGCTGCAGACCGCGGTGCCCGAAGTCATCTTCGAGCCCGACAAGCACGAGATTGTCACCACCGAGATTGACCTCCACCACCAGTATAGTGTCGTCGCACTGGGTCCCGGTTTGGGCACCAGCGACGAGACGGTCGAGGCCGTCGATGCCTTCCTCAAGAGCTTCCGTCGTCCATGCTTGCTCGATGCCGACGCACTCAACTGCATCGCCCGCCGTCCCATGTTGCTGCGCAGCATTCCCAAGGGGTCGGTGCTCACACCCCACGCCAGCGAGTTTGACCGCCTCTTCGGCGAGCATCACACCGACGAGGAGCGTCTGCGCAAAGCCATCGAGGTGTCGCGACTCTACGAGATCACCCTTGTGCTCAAGGGACATCACACGATGACCGTCCGACCCGACGGAAAGGTGTATATCAACAGCAGCGGCAATGCCGGCATGGCAACCGCCGGCAGTGGCGATGTGCTCACTGGTGCCATAGCGGCACTCATCGCACAAGGCTACACACCCGACCTGGCTGTGGCACTGGGCATCTATCTGCATGGCTTGGCAGGTGACCTGGCTGCACAAGAGCACGATGCCTACGGCGTCATGGCCAGCGACATCGCCGACAACATGGGCCGCGCCATACATGACGTGGTGCGACGTTAGGTCAATGACTGGGAAAGACAAGGGGGCAACACAAAGCACCCTGGCCTCTAGATTCAATGTGCTAATCCATGATGAGTACTGCCAACACGATCTGGATAATCAGAATGGCCGGGATGCCGATGGTGAATTGTTTGTGCCGAGTCTTGTGCTTGGCAAACAACATCGCCAGCAAAGCGCCAACCGAGCCACCCACGACGGCCAGCATCACAAGCGTGAACTCGCTCGTGCGCCACGAGTGCTTGCGAGCACGACGCTTGTCATCAACATAGACAAAAAATGTCAACAAATTAATGAGAATGATGTATATCAATAGAAAACTCAACATCTTCAACCAATTATTTCAAAAATTTGCACAAAGGTAGGACAGAAAATTAAATAATACAAATAAATTTCGACAAAAATCGTCAAATCATTATCTTTTTTACAGAAACGATTGAATTTCATCAAGTTTTTTGTACTAAAAATCATTAATTATGACCTATATACCCACTACCGACAAGGTGTTTGACCTCTTCAAACAACTCAACAACACTCCGCGCCCGTCACATCACGAGGAGCGCGTGGCCGACTTCTTGTGCAACTTTGCCCGTCAGCACAACCTGGACTACAGTCGTGACGAGCACAATTGTGTCGTCATACGCAAGCCCGCCACACCTGGGCATGAAGCTGCCACACCCATCGTCATCCTCAACCACATGGACATGGTGTGTGTGGCCGAGCCAGGCAAACAGTTTGACCCGCTGAACGACCCCATCGAGGCTTACACTCAGGACGGATGGATGCACGCACGCGGCACCTCGCTGGGTGCCGACAACGGCATCGGGCTGTCGATGGCACTTGCCATCCTGCAAGATGACAACATTGTGCACGGACCGCTCGAGGTCATCACCACCACCAACGAGGAGGACGGCATGACGGGTGCCAGCAACCTCTCGCCCGACTTCATCCGGGGCCGCAAGGTCATCAACCTTGACAGTGAGGACTATGACACCATCACCACAGGTGCCGCTGGTGCCTACTTGCAGATTCACCACCTACCCACCACCCGAGTCAAAGCGCCCCGTGGGCACAGTTGGTATCGTGTAGCCATCGCTGGCGGACGTGGGGGACACTCAGGGGTCGATATCAACAAGGGCCGCGCCAGTGCCACAACACTGCTGTGGGCACTGCTCAATGCTATCGCCCAGGAGACCATCGTCAATGTGGCTAGCATCACAGTGGGCGATGCCAGTGCCTCGATTGCCAGCAGTGGCAGTGCCATCATCTGCGTGCCGCCCGATGATGCCGTCGAGCAAGTCGAAGACCGCGAGGCACACTTCAACGAGTGGCTTGCACAGGAGTATGCCGACACCGACCCCAACGTGCGATGCACCATCGCCCCGTGCGAGCCATGCCCTCAAGTGATTGACCCCAACCAAGTGGTCGCACTGATGGAGGCACTCGAGCAGACACCACAGGGTGTCATCGCCATGAGCGACACCATGCCTGGCACC
>Ga0310691_10004412_pt1 | contig 15886 bp, 15 predicted proteins | sample 176DNAGHGlowgp2_FD_203887 | JGI IMG/M metagenome (GOLD analysis project Ga0310691, IMG submission 203887) | Sheep rumen microbial communities from Palmerston North, Manawatu-Wanganui, New Zealand - 1766 DNA GHGlow gp2 (v2) (version 2) | ecosystem: Host-associated > Mammals > Digestive system >...
CGCGGTACTTGCGGTTGCTGTTGAATTTGTGGCTGAAGGCTTTGACCTGGTCCTTCCCTGTGGAGACGAAGTACTGGAAGTTTGCCACGTCATCGTTGAGTGGCTTCCAGAGGATGTTGTCTATGCGGCTTTCGAGAGGGGAACGGATGTCGTATTCCGTGGCCCAGTCGGGATAGTTATCATAGTAGCAGGTTGTCGCCCACTTGCCCGACCAGTCGTCGAGCCAGAATGCTTCGTTACCTGCATGTCCGGCAGCGATGATGGCAGTCTCGCGAGTTGGTGCAATGGAATAAACGAGGCCTTTCCCTTCGGAGGATATCTTCAGCTCGTCGCCGATGGTGGAGACGGCCAGGTGCTTGGGCGAGGACTTTTCTGTGGTGTGGATACCCGGGTAGATGTCGTCATCGACGCAGAAGACGGGTCTCAGCGTCTGTCGGTCGAGCCAGTGGTTGCCGACGATGCCGTTGACGTAAGGGCTTGTGCCGGTCATCAGACAGGCTGTTGCCGATGCAGGGTCCGGTGAGCTGAACGGGTATTCTGCCTGCGAATAGAAGCGTCCCTGTTCCTTGAGTCGCTGGAAGCCTCCTTGTCCGTAAAGCGGTGTGAAGGCGTCCATGTAGTCGCTGCGCAGTTGGTCGATGATGATGTTCACCACCAACGACGGCACTTGCGGGGCTTCCTGAGCCATCGCCCATTGGCCATTGGCCATTGAACATTGGGCAAGAACAAGGAGAGAATATAGGAAGCGTTGGCTCATTTAACTTTAACCCTTTTAGTTTTTAACCCTTTTACTTTTTTACTTTTTAACCTTTTATCCTTTGTAAGGTAGTAGCTTACTGGCCTTGTGAGCAAACACAGCGCCAAAGGTACGGTTATTTTTGCGAATACCTGCGGAATCCAAGGAGAAAATAACAAGAATAATGCCAAAAGCGCAAATTGGAAGGCGTACCATAAGGTTGGCTCCCTCTGGATGGCAGATTTTATGACAAAGGGAATGCCAATCAGGGCGATGGGGTTGAGGACCCATATCTGCCAATTGGAATCGACGGCTGGGTGCTGCGAGAAGAGGAACATGAAGGTGAGCAGCAAGCCTGCCGCACCTTGCAGCAGCAGCAGCATAACGTCCCAAAGCCAGAAGATGCGCTTTGTCCATACTTCGAGAAGCAGGATGAGGAGGCAAAGGCCACCAAAAGCCAACATCATTTGAACTGGGGATAAAGACGCTATCCCATCCAGTCCTTTGTGGAGAGAGGAGGAGATAGTTGAAGTGTCTGTATCCTCCTCTTTCGAGCGGGAGACAGAGAATGTCTGTGAGTTGGCTGGGATGAGGCATTCCTTGCTCTTCACCAGTGGCCGCATATCGCCCCGCATGGTACAGATGAATGCATCGTCGAAGGCACGCATCAAGTTCTCTGGTACGAACATAGCGGCACGTGCGGAGAGGATGGTGTCCACTCCCGAACCCAGCAGGAGGTCGTTGCCTTCCTGTGCCCATGGGTGGTCTGCCGTGTAATGGTGGAGAACCTCGCGAAATGTCTTGTGCGGAAGCGTGTCGGGGTATTGGATGCGTCCGTTGATAGCTTCCTCCACCATGTCACGCACCATCGTCGTGCAGTTCTTGAAGAGGTAGTTGTATCGGTATTTGCGGTTCTCGGGCAGGCTGTTTTCCATGAGTCGGGCAGTCAGCCGGTGTGCTTCTGCGGGTGTCAGGTTCAGTTCCTGTCCGATGATGCTCGAGCCTCGCCTCTCGTATTCCCCGATGAAGAGGTTCCAGGGTACAGGCTGCACCATGTAGTCGGTCTGTCCCAGGATGAAGTGCCAGACGAAGTAGGGCTTCGACATATCGAAAACGCCGTAGTTGAAGACGAGGTCGTGAGCCCCTCTCTGTCCTCCACTTGACGGTGAGGCACCCTGTCCTGCGTCTCCTTCGTTGGTGGGAGAACTTGAGGGAGTCCATTGGCAGCGGATGGCAGTATGTCCGTACAGCTCATAAACCTCTGGTCCTGGCGAGCAGGTAAGGAGCGTCACACGGATGCTGTCCTGAGCAAATGCCGTTGACCATTGACCATTGACCGTTGACCATTGACCATTGACCATTGACCATTGACCGTTGAACAATGAACAATGAATAAGGCACAAAAATATGAGCAGTTTCTTAAACACGGGCGCAAAGATACGAAAAAGATTAGAGATTAGAGATTAGGGATTAGAGTTTTTTTCCGTTATTGTCTAAAAAGCGTCTTATTTCAGCCTTAGGGGTGCTCAAAAACGCCGTTTGCTGCGTCGCCCAACGTGGCTTGCTGCGTTGGAACTTCCTCTGTTGTCCGATTGGAGTTTTGCTGCTGCCAGACATCAAATAGACTGTAACAACCTTCGCCTAAGCTAATTTTTTCTAAAAACATAAGAACTTTCAACCCTCCACTTTCATCTTTCAACTTTATTTCGTACCTTTGCACCCGTGAAATTAATAATAGATATAGGTAACACCGTCACCAAGATGGTTGCTTTCCGCGGAGATGAGCCTGCCGACGAGATGCGGGCGGAAGGAGGTGACCTCTCTTGCCTGGATGCTTTTGTCAGGAAACACGACTTCCGAAGTGGCATTGTAGGTACGGTGCGAAACCTCACTCCAAAGGAAGAAGAGGCACTTGCCCGCTTGTCGTTTCCTCTGCTTCGTTTTTCGCCGGACACCCCTGTGCCCATTACGAACCGCTACCGCTCGCCCGAGACGCTCGGCAGCGACCGTTTGGCAGCCGTCATCGGTGCCAGCTCGCTCAGGCCGGGGAAGGACTTGCTCATCATCGACGCCGGCACCTGCATCACCTATGAGGTCATCGACGCTCGCGGCAACTACTGGGGTGGTAACATCGCTCCAGGTATGCAGATGAGGCTAAGGGCTCTCCACGAATTCACGGCTCGCCTCCCGCTGGTGAAAGCCGAGGGCGAAGTGCCAGGCATGGGCTACAATACGGAGACCGCCATCCGAAGCGGCGTGCTCCGAGGCATGAAGTACGAGATAGAGGGCTACATCAAGTCCATGCGCTCCAAGTTCCCGAACCTCGAGGTGTTCCTTACCGGCGGCAACCGCATCAACTTCGATACGAACATCAAGAACTTGATATTCACAGACAAGTACATTGTCCCCCGTGGACTCAACAAGATATTGGACTACAACAGGCTCCCCGACCTCCCTTAGGAGAGAGGAGCCAAGATACCCTAACCCTCTTGAGGGGAGAACAATTGATAAACGAGAAAAAGGTAAATGAGAGATGAATAGACTCATAAATAAACTTATACTGCTTATTGCTGTAAGCATCCTTCTTCCCCTAAATGGGGTAGGGGTGGCTGCTTTTGCGCAGACGGCAGGCACTAACTCCTCCTACTCCCGCTTCGGACTGGGCTTGCTGCACGACCAGTCGCATGGTTTCAGCAAGTCAATGGGCGGAGCAGCCATCGGCGTGCGCATCGGCAACGTCGTCAATACGGCAAACCCTGCCTCCTATTCCGCCATCGACTCCTTGAGCCTGATCTTCGACGTCGGCATGAACGCATACTTCGGAAAGATGAAGCAGGGCGCAAAGGGTGTGGGTATCAACGGTGCCGGACTCGACTACGTCCATGTCGGTATGCACCTGGCCAAGAGGCTCGGTCTTGCTGTCGGCTTCATGCCTTATACCGACATCGGTTACGAGTACTTCACATCCAAGGAGACCATCGGCAGCAACGCCCAAAGCTCCATGACCAATACCCATCAGGAGTCCTACATCGGCAGCGGCGGCCTCACTCAGGCTTACCTTGGCTTGGGATGGAGAGCATACCGCAACCTTTCGGTCGGCGCCAATATCAGCGTCCTTTGGGGAGACTACAACCATTCCGTCATACCGGCTTATGCAGAAGGCGGCGTCTATACCGATGCCTATACCTACACCGCCAAGCTCTATCAAGCTTCCCTGCTGACCTACAAGTTAGACTTCGGTGCACAGTATCCTGTCCGCCTCTCGAAGCAAGACTGGCTCAGCATAGGTGCCACATTCGGTCTGGGACACAATCTTCCACAGGATGCTGAGGTGAGCACGGGCACCAAGATAGATACGATTTCTTCGCCCTTCTCCCTTCCTTACACCTTCGGCATTGGTGCCGCTTGGCAGCATAAGAACACGCTCCATGTGGCAGCAGACGTCCGCCATGAACTGTGGTCGAAATGCAGCTTGCCCGAAGTAATGGCTATGGAGAGCGGCTACAAGAACATGACCATGATAGCCGTGGGTGCGCAGTGGACCCCCAATCCATTGGAGAAGAAATACTGGAAACGCATCCAGTATCGCGTTGGCGTGAGCTTCACAACCCCATACCTTAAGGTGAACGGAATGAACGGCCCAAGCGAACTGAGCCTCAGAGGTGGCGTCGGACTGCCCATCACGAACAGGACAAACAACCGCTCTGTCATCAACTTCGGCCTACAGTGGATGAGGCGCTCCGCAAGCGGCACAGGTATGCTGAAAGAAGATTACCTGCTTCTCAACCTTGGCATTACGTTCAACGAGCGATGGTTCATGAAGTACAAGATCGAATAGCCTTGGGAGAAAGGGTAAAGGTCAGAGATAAGAGATGAAGGTTCGACAGACCATGAAATGAAAAGGAAATGAAAAGGCAGAAGGTTTTCATATTCTCTGTTTTCTGTTCTCTGTTCACCATCCTCATGGCTTGCTCGGGCGAGGTGGAGCACTTGGCAGAGCCCATAGCCGGGAAGGATTCCCTCCTGTTCATGCATTCCAAAGGCATCAATACGTTTATCAGTGACAGCGGTGTCATGCGTTATCACATGGTGGTGGAGGAATGGGACATCTACAACGGCTCTAACGGTGAAGCGGCAACCTGGAAGTTCATTAAGGGGATGCTCATGGAGCGCTTCGACGAGAAGTTCCACGTTGACCTCTTCGTGCAGTCGGACACAGCCTATCTCCACAGGCAGCAACTCTGGGAGCTGCGTGGCAGAGTGGTCGTGCGCAACGTCAACGGCGACGTCTTCCGCACAGAAGAACTTTTCTGGGACCTGGATGCCCACGAGATGTGGAACCATCAGTACATCCACATCACGACCCCAGAACGTGAACTGGAGGGAACAGAGTTCCGCAGCAACGAGCAGATGACACGCTACTACGTGCTCAACTCCATAGGAACCTTCCCCGTTAATGAAGACGCTACAGCCTCACCCGAGACACCTCAGCAGGGAGAGGAAGTAAGCAACAACGAACCGAAAGCCCGTCAAAGTCAACAATGAACTCAGAACTTATACTTGCCACCATAGCCATCCTTATGCTTTCCGGCTTCTTCTCAGGCATGGAGATTGCCTTTGTCTCAAGCAGCAAGCTGCGCTTCGAAATGGACAGAGAAGAGCAGGGCTTCTCGGCACGCCTCATCGACACCTTCTATCGTCACCCCAACAACTTCATCTCTACCCTCCTGATAGGTAACAACATCGCGCTGGTCATCTATGGCATCCTCATGGCCAAGATAGTGGGTACTCTCATCCTCATCCCTTTGGGCATCCACCATCCTAACGGTGATTGCCCTAACGAAGTCCTGTGCCTTTTCCTGCAGACCATACTCGCCACCATCATTGTGCTCGTCACAGGCGAGTTCTTGCCCAAGACGCTCTTCCGCATCAACCCCAACCGCATGATGAGCATCTTTGCCGTGCCTGCCTACATCTTCTATGTTGTGCTGTGGCCCATCAGCAAGTTCACCAGCTCGCTGGGGAAGCTCATGCTCTGGATGGTGGGCGAGAAGGTGAAGAAGGCAAAGCCAGAGAAGACCTTTACCCGCGAAGACCTGGACTACCTCATACAAAGCAACATAGAGAAAGCTACCGACGAGGAGGACATAGAGGACGAGGTGAAGATATTCCAGAACGCACTCGACTTCAGTTCTGTCAAGGTGCGCGACTGCATCGTGCCACGCACGGAGATAACTGCCGTCTCGACCGAGACATCCCTGCAGGAGCTTCGGATGCAGTTCGTGGAGAGCGGGCATAGCAAGATTATCGTCTTCAAGGAGGACATTGACAACATCGTCGGTTACATCCATAGCGTCGAGATGTTCCGCCTGGGCAAGGACGAGGACTGGACCGGACACATTCGCGAGGTGCCCATCGTGCCTGAAACGATGAACGCCCAGAAGCTTCTCGGCATCTTCATCAGCCAGAAGCGTTCTCTCGCTGTCATCGTGGACGAGTTCGGCGGGACGAGCGGCATCGTCACGATGGAAGACCTGGTGGAGGAAATCTTCGGAGAGATAGAAGATGAGCACGACAGCAAGAACTACGTGGCACGCCAGACAGCTCCGGGCGAATACCAGCTTTCGGGCCGTCTGGAGATAGCACAGGCTAACGAACTGCTCGACCTCGACTTGCCTGAAAGCGATGAGTACCTGACTGTGGGCGGGCTTATCCTGCATGAGTTCCAAAGCTTCCCTAAGCTGAACGAGCCTGTCCGCTTCGGCCACTGGGAGTTCAGGGTCGTCAAGAAGACCACCACCAAGATAGAACTCGTGCAGCTACGTGTACTCGACGACTAAGGCATGATATGCGTAAAGAAGACATTCTTATGCAGAAAAAGTTAAGGCATCCGCATATTATGCGTGTATTGTTGCTTGGGTTTGCATAAAATGTTGTACCTTTGCATCCGCAAACATAAAGATAGCTGAGTTATTAACATTTAAGGTAAAAAAGATTATGGAGAAGCAAGACAAGAAGACGAGACTGCAGGCGATTCGGCGAATTGTCAGCATGAACAGCCTGGAGAGCCAGGAAGAATTACTTGCCGCATTAAAGGAGGAGGGATTCGTCAGTACGCAAACCACGCTGAGCCGTGACCTTAAGCAGTTGCGCATCAGCAAGGTGCGTGTGCGTAGCGGTCACAATGTCTATGCATTGCCTCGCGAAGGCCATTTTGAGCCGGTGCCTACCATTGAGGAGATTAACCAGACGAAATGGCGCCTCAATTTCTCCGGCAACCTGATGGTGGTGCATACACCCCCAGGACATGCCAGCATGGTGGCCTACGATGTGGACAACATCAGGCATCCTTTCTTCCTCGGCACGGTGGCAGGCGACGATACTGTCCTCGTCGTGCTTGCAGAAGGAACTGACCGAGATGCGGCAGGCAGAATAGTCAGGGACATGTTCCCAAGGTTAACTTAGAAGAGATAGATACATTATTTTATATGAGAATCCGCAAAACTACCCTATGTGAAGAAGTACGTGTACTTGTCGCCATAAGTACGTGTACTTATCCGAATAACTACGTGTACTTATCCCCATAAGTACGTGTACTTATCTGACCACTTCCCAGAGAGGGGAGCAAGGGTTGCGTTTGCGGAGCATCACATTTATTAACTATACATTATTATATTATATATAGGGAGACATCACAGAAATGACAGCAGTAAAGAGTGAAGACATTCGAGTACTTGTGGCCGATGCAGAGCATGAGGTATATGTTGATACGATAATCGACACCATACGCGAGGCTGCTCGTAAGCGTGGCACAGGCATAGCAGAGCGTACCCACGAGTATGTGGCTACCAAGATGCGTGAAGGAAAGGCAGTGCTGGCACTGCATGGCGACAGGTTTGTCGGCTTCAGCTATATTGAGACCTGGGGCAACAAGCATTACGTCACCACTTCTGGCCTGATAGTTCATCCCGACTACCAGGGATTGGGCGTTGCAAAGCGAATCAAGGACTACACCTTCACGCTGGCTCGTCTGCGATGGCCTCATGCCAAGATCTTCAGTCTGACCAGCGGCGATGCTGTGATGAAGATGAATACTGCTCTGGGCTACGTGCCCGTCAGCTTCAACCAGCTTACCGACGACGATGCCTTCTGGCACGGCTGTCAGGGGTGCATCAACCATGACATCCTCGAGGCCAAGAACCGCAAGTTCTGCGTCTGCACCGGTATGCTCTGGGACCCCGAGAAGCATAAGGGCGAACCGACGTCGCTGGAAGTCATCAAGGACGTGATGCGGACCTTAGTATTGAGAGGGATAGAATAGAAAGCCCCTCTCCCCAACCCTCCCCCAAAGGGGAGGGAGTTAATTAGTAATTAGATTATAAGAATAGATATGAACCAGAATGAAAAGCACTCCCCTTTGGGGGAGAAGGAGGGGGGCCGCAAGGTTGTTGTCGCCTTCAGTGGCGGGCTTGATACCAGCTACACCGTGATGTACCTGGCAAGGGAGAAAGGTTATGAAGTTTATGCTGCCTGTGCCAATACGGGCGGCTTCAGTGCCGAACAGCTCAAGGCAAACGAAGAGAATGCCTACAAGCTCGGCGCAAAGCAGTACGTCACCCTCGACGTGACGCAGGAATACTACGAGAAGTCCCTGAAGTACATGGTCTTCGGTAATGTGCTTCGCAATAATTGCTATCCCATTTCGGTCAGTTCGGAACGCATCTTCCAGGCGTTGGCTATCGCCCGCTATGCCAAGGAGATTGGCGCCACAGCCATTGCTCACGGCTCCACCGGCGCAGGCAACGACCAGATTCGCTTCGACATGACGTTCCTCGTGATGTGTCCGGGCGTGGAAATCATCACGCTGACCCGCGACGGCAACCTGTCACGTCAGGAGGAAGTGGATTACCTCAACAGGAACGGCTACTTCGCTGACTTCACCAAGCTCAAGTACAGCTACAACGTCGGCCTTTGGGGCACAAGCATCTGCGGCGGCGAGATACTCGACTCGAAACAAGGTCTGCCCGAAAGCGCTTACCTGAAGCATCCGACAGAGGAAGGTCCGGAACAGCTCAAGATTGGCTTCGAGAAGGGAGAAATCTGCTCCGTCAACGGAGAGAAGTTCGACGATAAGATAAAGGCCATACAGAAGGTCGAGGAGATAGGCGCCCGCTACGCCATCGGTCGCGACTGCCATGTGGGCGACACCATCATCGGCATCAAGGGTCGCGTGGGCTTCGAGGCCGCTGCTCCCATGCTCATCATCGGTGCTCATCGCTATCTCGAGAAGTTCACCCTCTCCAAGTGGCAGCAGTACTGGAAAGAGCAAGTGGCTAACTGGTACGGCATGTTCCTTCACGAGAGCCAGTACCTGGAGCCAGTCATGCCCGACATCGAGGCGATGCTCCTGAGCAGCCAGCGCAACGTGACGGGCGAAGTGACGCTCGAGCTGCGTCCCTATTGCTTCCAGCCGGTCGGCGTGGACAGCCCCAACGACCTCGTCAAGAACAAGCTCGGCGAGTACGGCGAGACGGCAAAAGCCTGGACTTCAGAAGATGCCAAAGGCTTCATCAAGGTGACTTCCACGGCTCTCCGTGCTTATTATTTAGCGCATCCCGATGAAAAGCGTTAAGGTTGGAATACTCGGTGCAGCGGGCTATACGGGAGGCGAACTCATCCGTGTACTGCTTGGGCACCCCGAGGTAGAGATTGTTTTCGCCAATAGTGAATCAAATGCCGGCAATCCTGTCAGCGATGTGCACGAGGGGTTGATAGGCGAGACAGACCTCTGCTTCACCTCAGAAATGCCTTTCGACAAGGTGGATGTCGTCTTCTTCTGCTTCGGCCACGGCAAGAGCGAACAGTTTCTTAGGGAGCACGAGATACCTTCTGGTGTGAAGATTATCGACCTGGCACAGGACTTCAGAGTGAAGCCGACGACCAAAGATGATTCTTCACTCTTCACTCTTCACTCTTCGTTTGTCTATGGTCTGCCCGAAACTCATCGCTCGACCATTGTGGGCTGCCAGCATCTCGCAAATCCCGGTTGCTTTGCCACTTGCATACAGCTCGCCATGCTGCCTGCTTTGAAGTCTGGCATCATCTTCGGCGACATCCATGTGAACGGCATCACAGGCAGCACGGGAGCTGGTCAGAAGCCTGGTGCCACGACGCACTTCTCTTGGCGCAACGACAATATCTCTGTCTATAAGACCTTCACGCATCAGCACCTTTTGGAGATTAACCAGACGGTTCAGGAACTATGCCCGGGCTACGAAGGCCGCGTGCTCTTCATCCCGCAGCGAGGCTGCTTCACGCGTGGCATCTTCGTCACAGCCTACGCCAAGTGCGACTTGCCCCTTGAGGAAGTGCAGCGCATCTATGCTGACTACTACAGGGACGCTGCCTTCACGCACTTCGTCACGAAGAGTCCCGACATGAAGCAAGTCGTCAACACCAACAAGGCCCTGGTCTATGTGGAGAAGTATGAGGATCAGCTCCTGATGATCTCCTGCATCGACAACCTCCTGAAGGGAGCCGTCGGACAGGCTGTGCAGAACATGAACCTCATGTTCGGTCTCGACGAAAGGATGGGTTTACAACTGAAGGCATCTGCCTTTTGATTCGTAATAACGAAATAACGTTATAACGTCATAACGAAAGAAGAATGGAATTATTTGATGTTTATCCCCTCATGGACGTGACGATAGCCCGAGGCAAGGGCTGCCGCGTCTGGGACAGCGAGGGACAAGAATACCTCGACCTCTATGGCGGTCATGCCGTCATCAGCGTCGGCCATTGCCATCCGCATTATGTGGAGGCCATGACAAAGCAGTTGAATACGCTCGGCTTCTACAGCAACTCCGTGCAGAACCCCTTGCAGAAGGAACTGGCGCGACGCTTAGGCAAGGCTTGCGGCTACGAGGACTACAGCCTTTTCCTCATCAACAGTGGTGCTGAGGCCAACGAGAACGCCTTGAAGCTGGCGTCGTTCTACAACGGCCGCACTCGCATCCTTTCCCTTGAGAAAGCTTTCCACGGCCGCACTTCTCTGGCTGTGGAGGCAACGAACAACCCCAAGATTATCGCGCCAATCAATGCCAACGGGCATGTCACCTACCTGCCCCTCAACGACATAAATGCTTGGGAACGTGAGATAGAGAAGGGCGACGTCTGTGCTTGCATCGTGGAATGCATTCAGGGCGTGGGCGGCATCCGCATGGTCAGTGCCGACTTCCTGCAAGCCCTTCGTAAACTTTGCGACGAGCACAACACCGTGCTCATCTGCGACGAGATACAATGTGGCTATGGCCGCAGCGGTAAGTTCTTCGCGCATCAGCACCTTGGCGTGAAGCCCGACATTATCACCGTAGCCAAGGGCATCTGCAACGGCTTCCCGATGGGCGGCGTGCTCATCAGTCCCAAGTTCACGGCCGTCTATGGTCAGCTTGGCACGACCTTCGGTGGGAACCACTTGGCTTGTGCAGGAGCCATCGCCGTCCTCGACATCATGGAGCAGGAGCACCTCGTGGAGAATGCGGCCGAGGTGGGCGCTTATCTGATGGAAGCTTTACGCTCGGCCAGGCTGCCTCATGTGGTGGAAGTGCGCGGCGAGGGCTTGATGATAGGCATCGAACTGGACATCCCCTACAAGGAACCGCGGCAGCGACTGGTCAAGGAACAGCATTGTTTCACCGGTTGCTCAGGGACAAACGTGCTCCGCTTGCTGCCTCCTCTGTGCCTGACAAAAGCCGAAGCCGACAGCTTCGTAGATAAACTGAAGGCGGTACTAACGTAAAGGCGAATAGTGAATAATTTGCTGCCGCCCTTAATTATGAATTGTGAATTGTGAATTATGAATTATAACAGGATAGCAATCATCGGTGCAGGCAACATGGGCGGCGCCCTTGTCAAAGGCTGGACAAGGGCAGGCATGGAGGCCAACCTCACTGTCACGGCTCACACGCAACAGACACTCGACCGCATTGCTGAGGCTTGTCCGGGCATAAGCGTAACGCTCGACAATAGAGAAGCCGTCAGCGGTGCTGATGTAGTAGTGCTTGCCGTCAAGCCTTGGCTCATTCATCAAGTTATAGAGGAGATTACACCGGTACTGAAGGACAAACTCGTCGTCTCCGTTGCCGCTGGTATCCGCCACAACCGCATCGACGTTTATGTCATGCCCAACATCGCAGCAGAATACGGCGAGAGCATGACCTTCGTGGAAGAAGCACAGAAGGCAGAAGCGGTGGCGGAACTCTTCGGTAGGGTAGGGCAATGCCGTGTTGTCCCGCAGCGACTGATGGATGCTGGCATGATGATGGCTGGATGCGGCATCGCCTACGTGATGCGTTTCCTCCGAGCCATGATGGAGGGCGGCGTCGAGATGGGTTTCTATCCCGACGAGGCAAAGCAGATAGCCATGCAGACCATGCAGGGAGCCGTTACCATGCTTCGCGAGACAGGCCTTCACCCGGAAGCCGCTATCGACAAGGTGACAACGCCCGGCGGCATCACCATCAAGGGACTGAACGAACTCGACCATGCCGCCTTCAACTCGGCAGTCATTCGTTGTCTCAAAGCAGGACTGAAATGAAAAGTTGAAAAGGTAAAAAGGTAAAAAGGTGAAAAGAAGAATTGTAGTGAAAGTGGGCAGCAATGTCCTTACCACAGACCGAGGTAAGCTTGACATTACCCGCATGTCCTCCCTTGTAGATCAGATTGCTTGGCTGCGTTGGCACAACTATGACGTTGTGCTCGTCACGAGCGGTGCCGTCGCTTGCGGAAGGAAGGAACTGCAGGTTGACCACATGCTCGACTCCGTCGAACAGCGTCAGCTCTTCTCGGCAATGGGGCAGGTGAAGCTTATCAACCTCTATTACGACCTCTTCCGCGAGTACAACATCCATATCGGACAGGTGCTTACGACGAAGGAGAACTTCCAGAGCGAACGCTCCTATCAGAACCAGCGTGCCTGCATGGAGGTGATGCTCGAGAACGGCGTCCTGCCTATCGTCAACGAGAACGATACGGTCAGCATCGAGGAACTCATGTTTACCGACAACGACGAACTCTCTGGCCTCATTGCCAAGATGATGGGGGCTGAGATGCTGGTATTGCTAACGGGAGTGGATGGCCTCTACAACGGTAACCCTTCCGAGCCAGGCAGTGAAGTAATCCGTCAGGTGAAGTCGGGCGATGACCTCTCGCGTTACATCCAGACAGAGAAGAGCAGTGCCGGCCGGGGCGGAATGACCTCGAAGTACAAGACAGCAAGCAACGTGGCTGCGGCAGGCATCAAGGTCATCATCGCCAACGGCAACAGGGATAACATATTGATAGACTTGACAGAACGACCAAAGGAAACAGTACACACGGAATGGACTTCAGACAAATAAAAGAAGCAAGCAGAGCATTGGCACTCTTGGACGATGCCCAGCGCAACGACATCTTGTTCAGAATAGCCGACCGCATTGAATCTTCTCAGGAACAGCTGCTTGCAGCAAATGCCCTCGACTTGCAAACTCTTGAACCGAGCGACCCGCTCTACGACCGCCTGCTCTTGACGCCAGAGCGCCTTCGGGGCATAGCCTCCGACATGCGCCATGTGGCCGCGCTACCTTCTCCCCTTGGCATCATCACGAAGGAACGGACGCTTGCCAATGGCCTCTATCTGCGTCGCATAAGCGTACCCTTCGGCGTCATCGGCGTCATCTTCGAAGCAAGGCCGAATGTCTGCTTCGATGTCTTTTCGCTCTGCTTCAAGAGTGGCAATGCCTGCATCCTGAAGGGAAGCCGTAACGCCCAGCACAGCAACGAAGCCATCGTCGCCCTCATTCACGAGGTGCTAAAGACCCCCTCTGACTCCCCCTTAAAGGGGGAGAAACAATCGCTCGACGCAGTCAACTCCCTCCCTTTAAGGGAGGGATGGGGAGGGTCTGCTCTAACCTTGTTGCCTCCCACCCATGAAGCGACTGCCGAACTCCTGGGTGCCGTAGGCTACGTTGACCTCGTCATTCCCCGAGGCGGCAGGAAGCTCATCGACTTCGTGCGCGACAATGCCCGTGTGCCGGTCATCGAGACAGGAGCTGGCGTCGTGCATGCCTATTTCGACAAGGACGGTGACCTTGAGAAAGGTCAGCGCATCATCAAGAATGCCAAGATGCGTCGTGTCAGCGTCTGCAACGCCCTCGACTGCCTCCTCGTCCATCGCGACCGAGCAGGCGACATCCCTGCTTTGCTTGCTCCGATGGAAGGGCGCGTAGAGATAGTGACCGACGAGGCATTGATGGGCACGGAGTGGATGGACTATAAGATGTCTTTGAAGATAGTCGATAGCCTCGACGAAGCCTTGGCTCACATCGCCCGCTACGGCTCAGGCCACAGCGAATGCATCATCACCGAAAACGAGCAGACTGCTCATCGCTTCCAGCAGATGGTTGATGCCGCCTGCGTCTATGTCAATGCCCCCACCAGCTTCACCGACGGAGCGCAGTTCGGCCTCGGTGCCGAGATAGGCATCTCTACCCAGAAGCTCGGCCCTCGTGGCCCGATGGCTCTCGAAGAGATGACCACCTACAAATGGCTCATCGACGGCAACGGCCAGACAAGAAGTTAGAAAATTAACCTTTTAACTTTTTCCAAATCATTTTCCCATAGAACTCCTCCTGGCTGGCTTCTGTGGCGGGCTGGATGCCGGCGAGCTTGCGGAGCATCTCTTCGATGTCGTGCGTGATGTGGTAGCCCAAAGCCTTACGGGTCTCGACCAACTTCTGAAGCTCGTAGGCAGCACGGGAGTTGTCGCGGTCCAGCAGCAGACGGGCCAGTTCAAGCCGATAGCCGCCACGGAACTTCTCCTGCCGCTGGTTTTGGATGGCTGCGCAATAAAGGGCTGCCTTCTGCCCCGGGTCGTCGGTCAGCTCGGCCAGTTCGGCATAGAGATAGCTGTCGCGACTGCGCTGGAGCAGTTGGCGATAGATGTTGGCGGCTTTCTCGCGTTCACCCATAATAGCATAGACCACAGCCATATAGCGCTGACCTCGTTTGTCCCTCGGATTGCGCCGCATAGCTTCCTGCAGCAGCGGCATCGCCTTGAGACAACTTGCCATAACTTCGTCATGCGACAGAGGTGCTTTCTTCCTAAGGAAGTCGCCGTCTTTCTGCTTCTGAATCTCATGGAAGGCACACGTCAGCAACTGCTGGGCGACCGACGGGATGGGGTGACTGGGTGCTGTTGGCGTAGCAGGAGTGGCAAGAGGCTTCCAGTCCTCGTCGCTCAGTTGCTCCACCTTCAACTGACTCACGAAGTCGAGCATGCTGAAGTTCCGGTCTTCCTTCCCGATCGCCACGGCAGCATGGAGGATGCTGCTGCGAGCCTTGCCGTCGCTGTCCTCGATGTTCGGCAAGATTCGCAGCAGTGCTTTGAGAATCTTTCCTGCCTCCTCGAAGCGTTGTTCCTTGATGCGTTTCCTGAGGATGTCGCTTGCCGTCCAGAACATGCAGAGCGTCGTGTAATGCCCCTTATGCACGGCATACATCGGGCGTATCGCTTCGTAGGCTTCCTCTATTCTGCCCTGCTTCCGCAGGTCGAAAACTTCCTTTACCGTCATAATGTTTGAGTTTATCAGCTGCAAAGTTACAAATAATTATTCAGATTACGTTCTCCCTGACCATTTTGTTACCTCTCCTTCACCCAATAGACCATGCCGGAGGTCTTCCGCTCGCTTACGAACTTGTATTCGGGGCGGCTCATAAGGTTGACGATTTTGATGTTGCAACCTTCGATCTCTTGATAGACCGGCTTGAAAGATGCCTTCGGGCTTGCGGAGTTGTCTTTCTGCGTCACCAGTCTGCGCCTGCGGTACTGCTCCTCGTGCTCTTCGCGATAGGCATTACTACAGCGGATTAAATGTGATTCACATGCAAATTTACATAAAATACGCGAATTATACGCCAGTCCAATAAGGAAATCATATTATCTTCAGAGGAATGTTATGCGAAATGTCGTGACAATCAATTTTTCCTTCAATTCCGTTCACTCGAAAACCCATCTTCGGCGACCACATTGAGGAGTACTGACTTCCAGAAACACGAAAAGCGACGAAAGAAGGGTAGAATTCAAAATTCAGTAAAAGGGTAAATAATTCTAAC
>Ga0310691_10004413_pt1 | contig 15885 bp, 11 predicted proteins | sample 176DNAGHGlowgp2_FD_203887 | JGI IMG/M metagenome (GOLD analysis project Ga0310691, IMG submission 203887) | Sheep rumen microbial communities from Palmerston North, Manawatu-Wanganui, New Zealand - 1766 DNA GHGlow gp2 (v2) (version 2) | ecosystem: Host-associated > Mammals > Digestive system >...
ATTATTCTTTAACCTTTCAGCATGCTCACTGAGCCTCATCCGCTGTCCGTCTACGGTATATTTCTGATTCCATACCTCATCGACAAACTCACCGACGATGCCATCATCCCATCCAAGCACTTCGTTCAGTTTCCGTCCGATTGTATCGGACATCTTCCTGCTCCATGCCTGAACATCATGCACACCGCTCTTGATATAGGCATAACCCACCTTCGAGGCCAGTCGCAGGAGGTCTTTCAGGAACATACGCTGCGCCTCGTTGGTCAGTGTAAAGGCATCCAGCAGACTAGCCTGCGCCTTGTCATTCCCTTCCAGTCCCTTCCGCATGAACTTATCCAGCACGCTCGACCCCTTCGCATTGTCCAGGAAGTCATTGAACTCCTGCAATGCTGCATCTATATCGGCTTGGTCTTTCGTCTTCTGCTCCTCCCTGAAAGCCGCCGCCGCCTTCTCAATAGCCTCCATCGGGTCATTCTCTCTGCGCAACCACTCGCCTACCTCTGCATTATGAAGCTCTGCCTCCACCTCTTTCAGCAACTCACCAAGGTTATTCTTCGGGTTCTCCAATATGCTTCTCATCTCAGCAAGGCTGTTGGCCTCCAAATGCCAACGTCCGTCGCCGATGGGTATAGGCCCGGAAACATCGTCACGGTCAATTCTTACGTGCTTCGTCTCCTTGTTATAGTGCAGATTGTACTGCCACTGAGGTCCTGATGGCTTCGGTTTCGGCTTCTCGGCTGGTTTGGGCTTAGTCATACTACTCCCCTCCCCCTCGCGGGAGGGGTTGGGGGTGGGGCTTGAGGGGTTGGGGGAGAGGCTTCTATTATATATCGAGTCATAGTAGAACCGCGAAATCGCACTGTCATCCTCCCCTCTCAGGAAGTCAATGGCGTTCAGCTTCTCATCCTCCGTAGCCTCGCCATCTGCCATAATCTGCTCCTCAGTCAACGGATGACTGGCTAGATACTCCTCATTGCTCTGTACCCCCGTGCCTTCGGATTCTCCCGAAGGCCTCTCCTTCTCCACATCAGACGGGCTGCTCTCGTCGTTCTCTTCACTACTCTCAGCCTGTGCCTCCTGCTCCTCCTCCATCTCTCCAAGGAACGCAGGTCTCTCTTCACCTTCAGGACGAGGCCCGAACGCCAGCCCTCCGTCCGAAAGCGGTTCCGTCTGCTGCGACTCTGTCGCGGCCTCATTCTCACTCTCACCAGCAGCCCTCTCAGCCTCTTCCATCTCACCAGCTATCCTGTTCTCAGCCTCCGCTATCCTCGTCTTCAGCTGATACTCCGTCAGGTCGCTCTTCTCCATAGCACCTTGGAACATGCCGATAAGCTCATTCCTTATCTCGTCCGTGTCAAACCTGCCACCGCTGGCTTCCCACACCATGTGCACGAAGTCATTGAATGTCATGCCGTCACCGCCGTTCTGCTTCCTAGCAGCGAACATCGTGCTCACCTTCGCAGCATCCTTGCCGACACCCATGTCCCAGCCAAGCTCCTGACCGAACGTGTCAGGGTCGAGCATCCTGCCCTTCGACAGCCACTGCGAGATCAGCTCCCTCACGTCTCTCACGGCCTCGAAGTCATCATCGAAGTAATCGCCGTATATCAGCTTTGCCAGTTTCCTGCGCTTCTCAGGAGTGCCCCTCCTGCCGTCAAGCAAGGTTGCACGGCCCTCCGCAGTGCCGCCCTTCTCCATCACGGCACGACGGTCAGCATCAGTAACATCGTTCTCCTGCTTCCGTCTCTCCTCTTCCTTCGTGATGATGTCCGACACCTTCTGCGTATGCACCGCCTGAATCTCCGACGGGTTCACACCCGCCTGAATGGCAGCGTTCAGTATCTCGTCAGCCTTCTTCTTGCTCGTGGCCTGTCCCATCTGCTGCACAAACGGAGCAGCATCGGCATAGGTGGGATGCAGCTCGCCATAGCGGCTCTTCACCTGGTTATAGTAGTCGATGGTCTTCTGTAGTTCCTTACGGCGGTCAGCGTTCTTCACCCTCTCCGCCCGTGTCTTCGGTGCTTTCATCTTATCCAGTTCAGCCTGAGCCTCACTGATGGCAAGGTCGGCCTCCTCGTTGACATCCAGCTCATCCTTCTCCATATCCGCGATGGCCTCATCAACGCTGACCCCATTCTCATACCTCTTCACCCCGTTCTCATCAGTCACGCTCTCAACAGAAGCCGCCGTGCCTGCAGCTTCTCCTGCAGGCTCAGATTCAGCCGCCTCCGGCGCTGCCGTCTGCCCCTCTTGTTCTGTAGGCTGCGATGTCATCGCAGCTCCCTCAACAGAAGAAGGAGCCGGCGCCTCGTCTCCTCCGGTACCCTCAGCACCTGCCTCAGCGCCAGCCTTCCCTTCTATAGTCTCTTGTGGCATCAGAGCACCATTCGGATCCATCTTATCCGTCCACTCTTCCTCCAAACGCATACGCTCGGCCTCTTCCCATTGGTCAAGGCTCTGTGTCACAGGCTCTACGCTATACCCGCTGCTGTCACCGATATTCACGAAGTTACCCTCTTCATCCATGCCGATGATAAGGCCAGAGTCAGAGTCGGTTATCATACCCGTTGCAGGGTCGGTAGTGACATCTCCCGACACAAGGTAGTATCTGTTCGTGCCGTCAGTGATGGTATGCACATTACGCACGTCGGCCTGACCGTTTATCGTGCCGTTCAGCGTGTGTCTCTTCCTGCGGTTAGCGGCCTCTTCACCAATCTTACTGCTCATCCTGTTGGCAAAGCCATCGAACTTAGCCTGCTGGTTATAGAAGTCCGTCACCACCTGCACGTCCTCAGGACGGAAGCTGTCGAGAGAAGCGATGATACCCTGATGAGGCATACCTTGCTGCTCGCGCATCTGCACCTCTTCCTTCAATGCCTCGTTGCGGGCAAAGAGTTCGTCGAGGGCATTCTTGGCATTGGTGTATGACTCCGTTATCTCTTGTGCCTGCACACCGTCGGCCTCGTTAAGGTCTATGCCCATAGCATCGGCCACGTCGGCTCCGTCCTCTGCGCTCTGCTCCTCATGCAGGCTGCTGTTGTCGTAGATGATGCCGTGAATCATTGCCCCGAACTCCTTCGCCATAGCCTGCTCAGGCTCGGTACGCTCCAGAGGGTCTTTGCTCAGAACATCCTCAATACTGCTGGCATCCATGCCCGACTGCTCGGCAAAGGCATTGACGGCAGCATCATAGTCATACTTCGGGTCGAGTATCATCATGGCTCTCTCGGCCAGCATGTCATCGTTGGCGCGTGTCTGCTGAAGTACAAAGAGGCCGACCTTCGCATTTTCGGGGCTGTCGTACTCATGGGTAGCGATAACGTTACCTTCACCATCCACCTCTTCCACGCTGTTGCCGTTGATGTTATAGCTGCTCACACGGCTGCGCTTCTGCTCTTCGGTGGTACGCTGCTGCATGCCGTCAAACTCGGCCTTCGCACTCACATAGTCGTTCAATGCCTGCTGACCTTCCTCATCGAGGCCCAGCTCCTCGGCATTGCTGAGGGCATCGGTAGGACTGGCATCTATCTTCTTCAGCGTCTCTTCGTCTACCACGCCCTGCATGCGGCTTCTGGCATCACTATACTTGTCGACGGCAGCTTTCTTCTCTTCCTCGTTGTCTAGGGTGTAGCCGTTGTCAAACGACTGCGCGATGTTCAATGTGGCGGGATGCAGAGGTGTCTCGGGGTTCGCGGTGATCTGCTCCGCGCTGGCCTTGTTACCGATGGCATACTGCAAAGCACCGACGGTAGCCTGCGCTCCGCCTGACGTATAAGCACCTGCCAAAGCGCCACCGAAGAACGAGTCAAGGTTCTCCTTGGCTTTCTGAAGGGCAAAGTCACCAAGCTTGGCATCGGGGTTGCGCTTCTTCAGGTCATTCCACTGCGCCACGATACCGTAGTCTGACTCTCCGTTCAGCCAGTCCAGAGCCTGACCAAGAGCATCATTTCCAAAGTTAGAGATGACTTCTTCAGCACCTTCACCTGCGGCATCCTTCAGCACACCTGCAATACGTCGGGCAATGCCGTCGGTGGCTTCTTTCGTGACCTTCTGTGCCACCTCCTTGCTCATTCCACGACCGACATACTTGAACACAGGGTCGGTATATTTCTCTACTGCCTGCTCAATAGCAGCAGAGCCTACGGACATCATCGCACGTTTCCATGCAGGAATGTCAGGATTCTGAATAGTATTATCCCTGAAGTTGTTACCTGCCATAGAGATGGCATTCAGGGTCATGGTATAAGGATTGTAAGCAGAAAGGGTCATAGGGGCTGACTCTGCTCCTACTCCAAGTCCTTTCAGCAGGAATCCGCCAATATCTCCGTTCAGAAGAAGGTCGGTAAAGCTGGTTCCGTTCCTCACCTCACCTTTCCTGCTCATCTCCTCGGCATACTCGTTAGCAGCCTTGATGCCTCTCGCTACGGCATTGTTCGGTTCCGACGGGTTATATTCCGGCGCTCTAGAATAACCAGTAGCACTAGAAGCATCCTCTACAGTCATGCCGCCTGCAAGGGCCTCCAGCCCATTGAGTAGTCCAAGACCTGCTTTCATAAAGCCTGCACCCAGCTTATTCCCAAGAACACCAAGCACACCAGGCTCGTTCTCGCGCTCCTTCGCAAGTACAGGACTATTATATAACTCATTGATACGCTGCTGGTTGGCTTGGTATTGTGCATTCAACTCTTCACGTCTCTTTGTGTCAGCACCATTTGCCAGATGCACACGCCCGCTGGCATCCACCCAGTCACGGCTGGTATTGTCAAGCTCGTTCTGCAGTCTGTCGCGCTCAGCATAGGCAGCATCCAGTTCTTTCTGAACCTTCTCTTTCTCTGGAGTCCTGAACTTACCTTCCTTAAAAGCCTCGGTAAGCTGCTTGTCGGTCTGCTCACGCTTCTGCTGAAAGCTCTCGGCACTACTGCCAGGCATGCCGCCAAGCGCATTCTTAGCCGCCTCCTTCTCCTGCCAAGTACGAGGAATGCCGCCAATGCCAACGGGCAAGTTCATATCACTTGCCGCATCCACCTGCTCGGCAAACGCGGGAGCCTTCTCCCGCAGCTCCCCCATCATCTCATGAGGCTTCCGCAGTCCCCCGCTTACAGCATCCGCTTTCACCTCCGTCCCTGCCCCCGCCGTGCCTGCTGCATCTCCTGCAGGCAAAGCCTCAGCCCCCGAGGCCGCTGCCTCCCGTCCAGTCTCCCGTCCAGTACGCTGCGATGTCATCGCAGCATCACCAGCATCCACCGCAGTAGCGGCAGGAGCACTATTAGCAGCAGCAACGGCATCCTTCATCTTTCTCATACCCCTCTCGATGAAGTTCTCACGTTTCTCACCATAGCCCGGCTGGGCATCGGGGTATTTCTTCAGGAAGCCCTCACGCTTGCTGACGGGTATCTCATAGTTATTCCTGCCCACATGATACGACTGTGTGGCAGAGGGGTTGTCACTCTCGAATTTCTTCGCAATGTCATCGGGGATATTATACTTCCTCCCGCTTAAAGTATATACTGGCATGGTCTATATCTTGTTTGCTTAGTTTACCAAATAGTCATCATAGTCTTCTTCGTCGAGATCATCCTCGTCATCATCTCTCATGATATAGTCAGAGTATGGGTCATTATAGATGGTAGCACCGAAATGGTCTCGCATATAGGTGGCAGCACTCGGGTCGTTTTGCAGCCAGGTGGCCACGGCACGTTCAAGCACAGCGTTCTTCTTATTGGCATCTATCCAGTTGTTGTCAAGGGTACGACGGTCTTCATCGCTGAGATAGTTCCTTCTTGCCATCTCATCAAGCAGTCCGCTCTTGCCTATCTTATTCGCATCAAGCGAACGGCCCAGCGACACATATCCGTTCATGGTCGGGTAGTTATAAGGGTTAGCACCACGACCGCCACCGCCGCCGTTCTGCGACCTTCTGATATATTCGTTTGTCCTGCGAGTGCTGTTGTTGGCACTTGTCCTTGAAGCTGCTGCGCTAGCCTTCTTCTGCTCTACCGTAGCCTTCTGCACTTCAGGATACCACTTGTTCCTCAATGCTTTATACTCATTCTCGGACATAACACCTGCCTGACGAGCCTTGTCAAGGTCTGCCAATGTTCCCTGACGAGCCACATACGCATCGTTTTTGCGCCTGTTCTCTGCTAGGGCAGCTGCATCTTTCGCCGCATTATAGTTAAACGTAGCCTCCCAGCGTTTCTGCTCCGCATCCTGCTTAGCCTTCGCCTGCTGATACGTCAGGTACGTCTGGTTAGCCCTGTCGCGCAGAGCCTTGCCCTGCTCATACCGTGCCTGCTCCTCCATAACGGGCGAGTTGAACTTCTGCGCAGGAGCATATCGCGACGTGTTGTATATGTTCCCTATCTGCCTGAGCGCATCAGCCACCGCCATGATCCTGCGGTTAGCCATGCTCGCCTTCTGCAGCCGCTGCTCCTCCTCCGGCGTCGTATACCCCATCATCTTAGCCAGCGCATTCACCCCGTCCGTAGCACTATTCGGGTTCACAGCAGGCATCACCGTGCCCTGTGGTTTCTCCACAGGGACATTCCCCCTGTTCCCCCCACGCATGTTCGTAGACAGCTGCTGAGCCTTCTCAGCCATCATCTGCGACGTGTTCTTAGGCTGACCGCCAGTCAGCATCGGCACAAACCGACGAGCATAGGCAGCGTTAGGGTCGGCCGCCATCTCCTTAAAATAATTCCTCCTAGGGGCAACGTTCACCCCGTTATCATTCAGTATAGCCATATCTTATTTCTTTTCTATTATTTCCCTCTCTTCCAGATAGCGAAGATAGCCCATGATACCCTCGAAGTGAATATCCTCCACGGCCTGCCTACCATCGTCACTCAGCAGCCAGTCCACGTCAGCCTTGTTGTCCTGAAACATGTTCTCCGTAAGCACAGCAGGACACAGCGTCCTGTTCAGCACATACAACGACTGCTCCCAGTACACCTGCGTAGGCTTCGGCTTCCGCACCTTCAGCCCCCGCCTCTCGGCCTCCTCATACAGCTTCCTCGCCAACGTGCGGCTACGCTCAGAGGCATCAGGACTCACACACACCTGCCATCCCTTCGCATCATGCCACTTCCCGTCAGCACCAGCAGCGTTCACATGCACGCTCACATAGCACACGTTCCTGCTCCCATACCTGCTGCACATGTCGTTCACATAGTTCACTCTGAGAGCCAGCTCCCGCTGCCGTTCCACCTTCGCAGAAGGAGTCTGCATCGTCCTCGGGATATCCAGCTCCATCATGTCCACATACACCGTCACACCCGCATGCTCCAGCCTCTTCTTCAGCCCGGCCACTATCTCACGCGAGTACACGCACTCCTTCAGTCGCTTGTCAGGCGAGCACTTGCCCCCCTCTCTCATCCTATGTGCCGTCCCCAGCACCACGATCCTGTCTTTCATCATCACAAAAGTTCAGTATATTGCGATGTCATCGCAATCAAGAAACAATCTTTGTAGCCCCAACAGTCCAACAGCTGCCGTTAGCCACGAAATCCATCTCATACTCCGTATCAGCATCCAGCGACGTCAGCTTCGTGCCCCTCCACTTGACAGCCCCAGCAGCGGGAGTATCACCATTGACGGTGAACGACAAGGCACAAGCCGAAGACCCCACCGTAAACCTCGCAATGAATATCCTCACCGCTCCCACCAGGAACGTATAAGAGCCAAGGTTGATAGTCAAAGAAGAGCCCAAGGCTGTTGATACTCTATAATAATACCCATGCTCAGGAGCAAGAGGGAATGTAGTCTGTGAACTGGGCAGCAGGCCATACATCCTGTCAAAAGTAGTTCTAGGCAGCTTATAAGGATGAACATTGTTGTTATCACTATATATAAGGAAATAGTCAATAGTACTAGTAGCGCCTGTAAACTCCGCCACATTAGCCTTCTTGAGCTGGCTAGAGTTCGTCACAGCATCAATCAGCTCATCCATCTTACTCTCCTGAGTAACAGCAGGGGTCGCACTAGCATTATACCCCAGCGCAGCAATCAGCGTATCAAGGTTAACGCTACCACCACCGCCGCCTCCGCCACCAGCCACGACATTCACATTCAGCACATCAGGAATAGCAGTGCCGCCAGAAGGAGTATAGGTGGTATTACCCTTCACCACAAGAGGAGTAGAGGCCGTACCCTTTGCATTGATAGCGTTTGCCACATCGCCAGTAGAGCCGCCTTGCGTCGGAGCCTGAGTGTCATCATATCTGTTGTCTGCAGCAGCTTCCATCATAGCATTAGCCCAGCGGTAAGCCTGCTGTGCCGTTCTCAGCATAGAGCCGTCATCAAACCCCTGTGGGTTCTCCTGCTTCTGTATGATGGCGTTCAGCACCTCCATCGCAAACTCATCCCTTGGATTAGCGGAAGAGATAGTCTTGTTCACTTCAGTACCTCCACTGCTCCTCGTAATAACATTCGTCGTTGTCTGGTCAAGAACAACCTTAACCAGCATTAACTGCGTATTTACAAGACTGCTGTCTTCAGGACAATTCACTATCAGACCGCCGGTGTCAAAATAACATGTCTTTCCACACAGGGAGACCCTATAGCGATATTGTAGGTTGTCATAGATAATCTCTGCACGACCTGTCATTAAGATGTCGGTATCGTCCAGGGTGTTTCGTATGCCTATCATGCTGCCGCCAACAGCGGCATCAAGACTAAACGCAGACCAAGTATATTGACTCATAGTATAAAATGTTTATCTTAACTTGTTAGTCCTAACCTCTTCAGTAACCACAACGGTACCTGAGAAAGTGTCAATAGCCTTCAGGCCGCTGAACGTATATTCAAACCTGTAATACTTCCAAGGCTTGCCCCTTAGCGAGGTAAGCTGCACCCACACATCCATGTTGTTCGAGGCGTAAACGGCCCAGGAAAGGGTCGCACCGCTGCTCAGTCTCATGATGTGCCTCGCCTCTATGATACGCTTTAGCGCGAGAGCATTCTCCAGTTTCATCGGACGGCTCTTCAGCTTTGGCGAATAAGTGCCGTTGTCTGCGTTTACGTTTACGCGGCTGGTAAGGGAGTAAACATGATGATTGCTCTTTCTCTGCAGGAGGTAGTCGGGATAATTGTTCACCGCTCTTTCAATCACCACGCCATCACCAAAGTCAAACATCGAATACGTTCCGCTCTTGATGTTGTACACATAGCAATACCTGCTGCCTGTACCCGCACCGTCAAATATCCATAGCAGAGAGTCGCGGTAGTCGTAGGCAATAAACGCTGTCGAAAGGAAATTGCTGAAATCGCCAAGGTCTCTATTGCTTGCAGTCATAGATGTCCCTTTCTTGCCCTTCATCTGCTCACTCATGCACAACACCTTACTGCCGTCCACAACCATCAGGCCCTTCTTTGAAACAAAGAATACTGCTCCGTCTGTCTGTATGATTCGTGCAGGGTCAACGCTTACTTCTCGGGACATCGGGTTGATCGAAGTGTAATAGCCTGTCGAGGCAACTGAGAGCGTCCATATACCGCTTTCGGAAAACACCAGCAAAGGGAACTGGCCGAACTGTCCCTCTGAAAGAGCCTGCGTGATGGTGCTCATGGCAAGTATCTTGCCAGTTCCTACCTTATAATAGCCGGCAGCCTTGAAGACAAACGGGTTATTGACTTCTGAGGTGATGATATAGTTAGGCAGCATCTCTGCCGCATCGTTTACGGAAACCGAAGGAGACGTCTGAAGGGTGCCTGGTTCGTCATCGCCAGAAGTTAGATTACCTTGGAAATAATATGCGCCATTTAATGCAGGATGCTCTTTCAGCTCCTTGTCCAATATCCAGTTGGAGTCTTTCTTGATGTATACATGTGTTGCCCTCGGGTCGGGATAGTAGAACCATATTCCCTGCTTCTGCGACGTCGTAAACTCTTTTTTCACAACACGTTCACCGCTGTCAGTCTTTATCTTTACATAGATCTGGTAGCTGTGAGTGTCAAAGACAACGGTTGTGCCGTCGAGATGGTAGTTGTCGTATGGAAGGAAGTACGAGAAGCCGGCAAACATGCTCCTCGACACGTTAGCCAAATTGAGGCGGGAGTTGTAGGAATGTATAAAGGTAGGGATGTATCGGCTGTGACCATAGAAATCGTCTTCACCAAGCTGCTCTTGCGATGTTAGTGTCTCGAGCGTGTTCTTGGTAATGTTTGTGTCTACGCTCTTCCAGCCACCTGTCCCTTCAACGCCTATGGAGCACAGCTTGTAGAACACACCGTTCTCAACAACATCTTTTATGGCATCATCCTCCGTGTTGTCGTTCTCCAAGACCTTATAATAGTCTCCGTCAGGAGATACGCCTACGCTTGCATAAAGTTCCGTTTTGACGTTTCCGGTTATGCTATATCCGAAAGTATAATGAGTTCCATCATGTCCTTCGCAAATGGCGTCACCCGTCGTGTCATAGATGTCGGCCTCCCTGCTGACAAAGACGACAATTTCCGACACAAGGTCTTTCCATTCAGAAAAGTCACTCTTGTTATAATACTGAAGCTCCTGACCGCGCATGCCGACCTCAACGACATTCTCAGCAGTTAAATGGGCAAGGCATGGAGTAAGGAATTGATTGAACATAATGACGGGGTTTGATATTTTGGAATATGTCCCATCATACATCTTCAAGGCCACCCTTACGGAAAACGTGCCATAAAACCTCTTCTTATGATGAAGGTCGTTCTTGTTCTTGCTGTGAAGGCCGATGATAAGGTTGTTCCATTTTTCCTGATGAAGAGGGTTGACGCCAGTATAATGGCCGCTGCTGGTTAAAAGCCAGTCAGAACCCCTCGTTCCGGCAGCTTCTACCTTGGAGCCAGCGTCGTTCACTCCGACAAGACGGAATTCAACATCGGGAGTAGGTATGTCTGTATAGCCGGCAGTATAGTCGCTGTTCTTCCATATAAAGTAATAAAGGCTGCTATTGTCTGCGACAATAAGCGTCTTGCCTATGGACGTTATTTTTACCTCTCCAGAGAACACAACAGAGTTCGTACTGCCTTCTTGGTGGAGGTTATTGACAATAGTTATTGTAGTACCGGCTTTCGTCCCCCACAATATGTCTTTTGTCCCTTCGACATCCCGAAGAAACAAATACATGTTCATGTCATTGTATTTGTGGACATAAATGAGGGAAAGGTCTGACAGGGATATTGTTCCATGTCCGCCTGATGCTGTCACTGCATCTATAAATACGCTCGGCTTCTGTATGACATGATGCTCCCCATCCCGGAATATCATGCCCTCGGCATACTCCAACGCATTATCCGAACAAACAGCATCACTAGGAATATTAGTGATACCCTTCTCAAAAGTCAACTGCTGCTGCTTCATAACTCCTCACTCCTTTAAATGTCCACTATGACGCAACACCGTTGCGTCCTCATCATCCTCCTCATCATTCCTCATTCCTAATTCCTCATTTCTCATTCCTACCTCCCTCCCCCTCCGCAGCTCCTCGCGAACGTCACGCTGGAACTTGTCGAAACGGTTCATGAAGTAAGTGCTGATGCCGAACAGACCCAAGGCGGCACTCAGAGCCTCGCCGATGTACGTCAAAGGACCCGCACCGATGTCCAGAGTCAGGAAGAACGACACAAAAGCCATAGCAATGGCACTCGCTATCAACGTCGCCGCGCTGATATGCTGAATCCAGTCCTTAGTGTTCTGCCTCATAATAAATATAAATATGTGTAGGCCACGACTCAGCGCAGCCGGATATACTTCTCATACTCAATACGCGAACGGGGGTTGAAGTTCACAATCGACACCTTGTAGCCCTTCCTGCCCCACTTCCACCAAAGGAACCTGTGCCTATACTCAGCACTCACATAAGTACAAAGGGAGTCCCGGACCTCCCAGTCCAGAACCCCCGTTGCATGAACGTATGAAAAACGACACCATTGGTCTCTATAGCTGTACACGCTGTCATCAACCGACGTCAATACAACCGTGTCCCTAGTCGACAGCAACGTCCTGTTCTCACTCTCCAGGTCACTAACCTTCAGCTTCAAGTCCTTGATAAGACTCTCGTCAGCCAAGAGCTTCTTGTAGTCCGTCCTGTCAACCTCCACGACCCTAGTCTCCACCACAGGAATACTGTCCCTGATGATAAACGTGTCAACACGCTCCTCAGCCTCAGCAAGACGCACACTCACGTCACGAAGCTCTTTACGCAAGGCACGCACCTCACTGCGCTTGAACGACACATACAAGCCAGCCACAATAGCAGCGACAATCCAGACCAGCACACCCCTCCTCATAGCCGCACAGCAACCTTATTGATGTTATGAGCGTAGTTACGAGTATACCTCCCAGAGAAGTTCACGGCACGCCAGCCCTCACGCTTCTTTAAACCAAGCTCGTGAGCCATCCTCTTCACCGAGGGAGCACTCATCTTCAAGGCATCAGCGATGTCACCGCATGTACCGTCAGGATAATGCTCCTTCAAGTAAGCAATCTTATCCTCCGTCCACTCCAGCTTGATATGTGTCCCAGTCTTAATCATTTCGCATCATCCTCCAAAATCGTAACAATATCCTTCAACACCACCTCCAAATGCTTGCGGAGGTCACTCGTAATCCTCACCTTGCTCCTGACAATGCAATCCAGCATGTCAGCATAAGTGGCAGCAAAGTCAGGACCAATGACATTATAGTTCCCGTCCAAGTAAAGATTGAATTGCTCCAGGTCAACCCTGCTGACCTCATGGTAAGCATCATCACTGTCATAGTCCTCCAGAAAAGAAGCAATAGAAGTACACTCAATAGCATCAGCATCATGAGCCGACACCATAGCAATACTCCCGTCACCACGCTCAATAGCCAACTTGTACTCACAAACGTCAGCACATCTGTCATCACCATCACGCCACTCACACAAGTGACGATCCTTCACAACACTAACCAATCTGTCCTTCATAAAAAGAATATTTTTAAAAAATACTATAAATCCACTAGAACACCTAGAGCCACTAGAGCAACTAGAAAAACTAAAAAACCTCAACGACAGCACCAAAAAGGGTAACTATACCCCAGGGGGTCAGAAACGTCTCTCTGTCTGTGCTTTTCTCTGCTGTACCTCGTTCGGGTGGTCAACACCCCCGCCCCCTTGGGACGGCCAGCGCACCCCCAGCCCAGCCAGACCCTCACAGAGTCCGCCTCAACGGCGCATCGTAGGCAGGATTAGAGAGGTCTTCCATCAGTTTCGTCTGCTGGTCGGCCATCATCTGCCCCAAATCCTTGCTCTTATTCTTCCCTCCCGTCAGGTCAACGCTCCCTTCAAGGGCAGCACCCGCACCGATGAGTGCATTAGAAGCCTGCTGGGCAGCGTTAGTGATGTTCTGCGCCCTCGTTAGCTCTCGGTTCATGTCCATCTGTGCGAACTGCGACTGCGCGACACGATGAGCATTGTCAACCTGCGCCTTCCTTGCTTGGTCGGTGGCTGCTGCATTAGCTAATGTGTCCCCGACCATCTTGTTACCCGCTTCTTTGGACATGGCGGATGCGGCATCCGTCCCGCCTGCGACAGCCTGCGCACCTGCAGCCCGCTTCCAAGAGTCCTTTGCGTACTCCTTCGCCCTCCTTACGAGGTTTTGGCCTGCTGCCGTGTCGAGATAGTCCTCGTTATACCTGCGATTGTACCACGCTGACTCCTCCGCTTCCTGCGCCCGCTGCCTACGTTCAGCCTTTCGGGCCGCCTTTGATGCGCTGATGCCCCCAAGAATGGATGATGCAACCCCCAATCCTGCACCGATGGCCGTTGTTATCCACTCCTTCCGTGCAGGAATCAGTCCTGAACCCTGCTCCAGCCTCACAAACTTTGCTATCTTGCTCATAATTACTATATTTTTGCCCTGCTCTTTCGTGCAGATACTAATTTTGTCCTATCCTTGGCGGGTCTAACCCCGAGATTTTTCAGCCAAAGGCTAATTTTGTCCTATCATGCCCCAAATGGTCACAAATCGTAACGCTTTCACGTTATTGTTACCATATTGTTACCTCAACGCACCCGCAACCCAGCAGAAAAGCCCTAAATAAGCCCATTTCAGCCATTTTCAGCGAATCCTGAATGAACTCGAACCCATCGCCCCGCCCCTCGTCAAAAGCCCTCACAAGCCCTTTGCAGGCCATTTGCGCCCAATCAGGAGCATTGCAGGCACGTTTCAGCCGCAAATATACCCCATTTGCCTGCTTCTTTCCCCGCATCCGACCCCTCACGCGCCCGCACGAACATTATTTTCACTTCGGGATGGCCTTCCGATATTTCCCCGATATTTCCCGATATTTCATTATTTGCAATTATTGGACTTTCACAAAAACCCTCAAATTTGGTTTTAAAAGCTACGCTTTTAGTCAAGATTTGCGTATTTTGGGTGATTTTTGTAATGTGGTGATTATTAGCGTTTTAGTCTCGATGTTTCCAAATAGGCAAAACACAACTGTTTTGTAATAACTTTTTACTTTTGTGTTTAGTTGCTTATGTTTCACTAAAACCCTCTATTTTAACTAAAATCTGTTAATTTTTATGTTAATTCATGGCTTTTGTTGTGCTTTTCATGTGTGGTTAACATTCAGAACGTTTTCTTTTGGTGTACTCCTGCTGCCATCTTGCTTATCCTGAACAGCGTGTTAGTACTGCTTCCCAGCTGGGGAAGTAGAGGAAGAAGGCTGGGGGAGCAGTACAAAAAGGCCGTGGATGATGGGGTGAGTCTGATTTTAAGGTGCTGAAATCAGATTGTTGTCTGAAATCAGAGCGGTTGAAGGGGAAAAGAGAAGAGGAGTATCGCTACCCCTCTTCCTTCTCTGCGTCCCACCTACAAACCTCTCCGTTGTATTCCAATCTTTGCCAAGTGCCCACGTTCTTTGTTTCTGCGATAATCAATCAGATATAGTATGGTGCTGCCCAAGTATACAAGTCCAATATAGAACCATTTTTCGAGCGTTTCGGGTATATGTTCACCTCCTGCCAAGATAAATGGCACTTGAAGCCCTGTAAGCCCCGTATACGCAAAATACGAAAACCACATATAAAGAATCCGTTTCCCTATGCTTTCTATAAGCAACGTATGGCAACATAGAAGCAGGTATCCAAGTGGTGCTTGAGACAAAAAAAGAAGTGTATTGCCTGCAATGCTTGAGTAAATAACAAACTCATCGTCTGTGTCTCTAATGAAAAGCACGAAGTAGATGGCTGGCAGATAGTTCACAATTATTGTTATCCATGCTACGACCTCATTTGAGAGCATCCTCCATATTAGGCTTCTTTTCCTATGTGCTAAATGCTGAATCGACTCTACATCATTTAAGCGATAAGGACGAGGACTCCATACATTATCCTTGACCCATATCTCGCCTATCTTTTGCTGCAAGTCTTTTTTTCTTTCATTTGGGTAGTATTTCTTCATTTCCTTCAACATGTACTCTTCCCACTTGAAGAAATCATACCCTTTGACCTTGTCATACATATCTAACCCAAGTGCATACAAGTGGGCTTCCTCCGCATGCGGATTGTTAGACTTTTTGTCTTCTATGAATTGCTCTTCGTTGAATCGCATAGTTTCGATGGTTTTTAATGCTTTGCAAAGTTAATCAAACCATCCGAAATGCAGCGTATATAAAGGAAAGATTTATGATAAATTAAAAGAAGGATGACTATTTTTGTCACCCTTCCTTCTTTGTAAACACTATCTCTTTGCCGCAATGTGGGCAGATGATGGTGTTTGGTGCATCTTGGTGTACTTGGTCGAATAACTCAACTACATCGCATCCGATTGCGTTTGCTATCCGCTTCAGGACATCAACAGATGGATTTGCGTCCACTCTCCTGCCTTTGTACATTTTCCCATTGATTTGCTGGGAGAGGGCAGTAGGCGTAATCCC
>Ga0310691_10004414_pt1 | contig 15882 bp, 13 predicted proteins | sample 176DNAGHGlowgp2_FD_203887 | JGI IMG/M metagenome (GOLD analysis project Ga0310691, IMG submission 203887) | Sheep rumen microbial communities from Palmerston North, Manawatu-Wanganui, New Zealand - 1766 DNA GHGlow gp2 (v2) (version 2) | ecosystem: Host-associated > Mammals > Digestive system >...
GGTGATGGTCACCATATCCCATTTGCCTGGTGTCAGTTTGCCTGTCTTCACTGTCTCAGGGTGGTTGATATCTACATAATTGCCACTACCATTATTAAAGCCTACATACAGATTGCCTGTCATATAGAGGCGCTGGCCGTTGTTCTCCATACCAAAGAGCGCATCCCACAGGTTATCATCTGTACGCTTCACGAAGAACGAGATAGTGGCACCATTAGCGAGGTCTTTTCCCTTTAGTGGGTTGGGAATGGCTACATAACTCTCCTTACCATTGGCACCAAAGTTCAGATGCACGGTATTGCCATTACGCAATAATTCCGTATCGTCAACAGTAGGAGCGATTGCAGTACCGTTTTTCTTCAGCAATGCTTTTTCTGATGGGTTCAGTTTGTTGGCCAGCTCAGCATCATCAAATTCATAATGAGCCAGCATACCATCGGCCCAGGTCGTATTACTGTTCTTGGCATTTGCCTCTGAGAGGGCTTTGACAACGAATGCCTCTTGCCAGAAATAATTACCACAGATGAGACGGGCTGTCAGCGTTACTTCCGTATCCTCTGCGAGTCCCAGGGGATAGTATTTGCCATAGTTGTTGATCACAGCCGGATTGCTGCTGGTCCATTCAAGAGTGGTCTGGTCGCCATAGAGCGGCATACTGCCATAGAGGTCAACGTTCTGCTTGATATTCTTGTTATTGCTGACAGGCAGTTTCTGCGTCTTGACCTGATAAGCTAGCTCATACTTAGGATGCAGTTTATAGGCCCATACGCTTACGCCACCATTACTTGCAGCAGTAATAGCGACAGCATGCATATTGGTATAGTCCATCGTTTCTTCATACACCACACCATAATAGATACTATTACTCATGTTAAGGGTGATGTAGTGCGTGCCCTCATCGATACTCCATGTACCCGTTTTGCTGCCTGTGATGGTGCCATCAGCATTCAATGAGATAGAGACGGGTTCTACCTGTTCCAAATCGTTATGATTATTAGGTATTTTATGAACCAGCAGTTGATAGGTGCCTGCTATCTCATCTGTTGTGAATGGTTGCTTGGTAGTGATATCCGTATTAGTAATCGTCTCACCATTATATTCAAAGGGTGAAGCAACGAGCCAACCGTTCTTGTTCTGGAATACCTGATGAACACGCACCTGATGACCCTCGTCGTCCTTCTTCTCGTCATTACAGAAACGGGTGTGATAAATCAGGTAGGTACGATCATCAGGAGCTGCAATCACAGAGTTGTGGCCTTGTGAACGCTCACCTTGCGACATATAGCCCCAATGACTATAGGGACCCATCAGTTTCTCACCACGGGCTGTTGCGTTAGGACCATAGTTGAGGCTATAACTGGGGAATACAGCATTACGTTTACCACCATCAGTATAAGGACCGTCAGGATTCTCAGAACGGAACACACGCATCTCGTAACCACCCTTCTGATCCAAGAAGCCATAACTCATAAACAGGTAATAATAGCCACCAATATATTCGATATAGGCACCCTCGCCAGATACATAGTAGCCACCAGCTATGCGCTTACCAAAATAAGGGTCACCATTGGTTGTGGAATAAGTCACGTCATAATCCCTCAGACCAGTCTCCTCATCCAGTTGCAACATGAAGATGCCTCCGCTCCAGGAGCCATAAGCCATCCAGAGATTGCCCTCCTCATCATAAAAGACACAGGGGTCGATGTTATTTGGCATACTGGCTTTCGAGGTATGTGCCCAGGGACTATTATAGCGTGAGGGTAGGGTAGTCATGGTACCCAAAACCAGTTCCACATCGGTATCCTTGAACGAATGGCTACCATTATCAAAGCCGCTGATGACCACAGGTGCCTGATATTCGTAGGGACCTTCAATATTATTTGATGTGAGCAGGATGATACTTGAGTGCCAGTTATCGCCATTGATGCTTAGATACTGACACCATTTCTGCATCACAGGGTTCCAAATCACATCAGGAGCCCACATATTGCCATTGATATCATAGCTGGCATCCGTTCGTGCTGCCCATTCCTTGGCATTGAAGGCAGGCAGGTCGACCTCTACGCCACCTTTCTTTACCTTTGTCACTTTGGGCGTTACAAAAGCATTCTCGTTGCTGGCATTGTTATTACTGCCTACCTTCCAGGGAGATGTAAACCACGTCCAGTTCTGTAGGTCTGTGGTATAAGCCTGGGCACGATGCGAGCCAAAAATATAGTAACGTTTGCTGTTAGGTTCATACACCACCGATGGGTCGTGTACGCTCTGTCGTTTCTTTGAGACAGTCTTATAGAGCGATTTAGCCTCAGAGGTTGTCAACTCTGTCTGTGCGCTGGCTGATGTTCCAGTCAGCAATGCCAATAGTAAGATGTATAATTGCTTCATTTTATAGTTGTAGTTTTTAGTAACCTGAGGGCAAAGGTAAGAAAAATTGGACAAAGAACCAAAAGAAAAAGGAGAAGAAATGAATTTTCTCCTCCTTTTTCTTGTATTGATGCTATTTTTATCTTACCTCAATATCATTTTACTCATCTCGTTCATGTTTTTCTCAATGAGTTTATTGATGACTTTCTGAGTCTTCTGCAACTCTTTCGGCAATTTCTGAAATTCTTTTGGCAGAGAGCCAAGTCCTTTCGTCATTTCAACAAACGCCTGATTCTGCTCTGTATAGAACTTCAGTATTTCTTTATAGCCCCCACTTATTACTTCCACTTTTTCATTTAGAGGTATATCAGGAGATTTTTTCAGCGTCTTGATAAGATCCTGGAAATTAGCGTCTAACGCTTCGTTTTGTTTGGCAATCTGAGTGAGGGTTTTGTTCACTCTTGAGAAGTCTTTAGCATCATAGGCAGATCCTAATAATTGATAAGATGCCTTGATGGTTTCCATACTAGTCTTCATCGTCATCATTTTAGACTGCAACTTAATCTTCAGTAATTCTTGCCATTGGGGTGTAGACTGAGAGATAGAACGTTGAGCCTCTGGTACGTAGTCGGGTATCGTATCAACAAAACAAGTATCCTCTTCTAATGGTAAATCTATGACATCGTCAATACCGCGTATCTGCTTTTCGTTCAGCAGACTCTTTCCTGAATAGCGTCCCACACGGTTCTCATAGTCTCTGTCGTCGTCAAAATAGCCGTTGTGTACGGTGATGTTGTAGGTCTCGCCAGGCACGAAGTCGAGGTTGATCCAAGCAGAGCAGAGTTCACCGTCTGGGAAGATGCAACGCAGACGTCCCACCATGGGCTTATCGAGTTCTGTCTGCCATTCAAAGCGTTTGTTGATGACAGGCACGCAGGCCACATAATCATCGTCTCCAATATTGGCAAGTTCTTCTGCTGATTCAGCGATGTAGATGTTGTAGAGCGAGTCTTTGATGTTCTCGTCTACTCGTCCCACAATCTTGAATGTCTTCTTCGAGGTCTCCATATTCTTGGTATAGAGGTCAGGACGCAGGGAGGTGATTTGGTAGATGCTACCAAGGACCTTGCTTTTATCATTGGTAAGCGTCCATTTGATGGCGTATGCGTCGCGCAGCTGAGGGTTCTCTGGGTTCTTGGTGCAGAGCAGCCACATTTCCTCTTTGTTTGAAGCGCGTACAAGGTAACTCTTGTCCCTTCCGTTTCCATCAACAGCCCTCAGCGAAAAAGACTCGTTGTTGCCTGGTGACAGATGGAGCAGTTGATAAGAGGTAGGCTCATCCTTCTTGAATGCCTCGCTGATGCTGTTGAGATTCAACGTGACATTAGCTGATGAATATCCGCTGTTTTCGGCCACAAAGTAGGTAATCCTGACACTCGACTCAATCAGATTGGTGTTGGGATTCTTGTTGATTGAAAAAACCTCATCAGAGGGATTACCCCAATATTTGATAATGTTGTCGAACAGCGTCTGGACGTGGATGGGTGTTGTCTGAGACTGATTCTTTGTCCGACGTTGCTGGGCACTCACGGTTATAATGGCGCTGCAAGCGATGAGCAGCATGATGAATAGACGTTTCATAATTGTTATGTTTTTATTTTTGAGCTGTTTGTTCTATGTGATATTTTGCTATTTCGAGTTCCAGTTCCACCCATTTCAGATAGGCCTCGTTAGCTTGTTTCTTCATGAGGGCAATCTCCTCTGGGGTGTACTGATAGTTCTCTGGACGAGTGATGGGAATGTCGCGTTCAGTCAGCGTTTCAGGCTGGGGCTCAGGTGCTGTTGTTTGGGCTAACTCAGCTTTAGGCAACATAGAAGATGACTCCTTTGCGATGAGTTCCTCAGGGGCTTTTGCAGGTTCCTCTGCTGGCTTGGTAAAAGTACGTCGTGTGCGAACTCTTTGTCCGTCGTGTGCGAACTCTTTGTCCGTCGCCTGCGGATTGATGTTTTCTCTCTGTGGTTTTTCCTCAGTCTTGGGTTCCACCACCGTTTTCGGTTCTACCTTTGCGACAATCACCTTTTCTTCTGTTGTATCCTTTGGTGGGGTCAGATACACTATCATGAAGCCAGCCACGCAGGCTGCTGCAATCCAGGGCCACCACTTCTTTTTGCTCTTCTCCTTCGTGGAAAGGCGCTGAGCCTTCTGCATCAGACGGGCGTTGAGGTCGGCAGGCATCTGAGGACCCTCCGCCTCTTCCATCCGGATGGCGTCGCGCAGGTTCTTGTCCTGCTCCAATAAAGCTTTGAGTTTGTCCTCGTTCATGACTGTAACATTTTTATGATTCTACAAAGTTTCTTTCTCGTTCTGCTTAGTTTCGAGGCGATAGTTGATGGTATCGACTCTGTGATGTCGGCAATTTCCTTTAAGCTCAGTTCATCGTAATAGAACATCGTGATGATGGCTCGCTCGTCAGGAGGCAGATATTTCAATGCCGATCGGATCAATTGTACCGTTTCCTGGTTGGCATGTCCGAAGGTCTCGTCCACCTCCGTATCTGATAATGCCTCGGCCTTGTCGCCCTGATCTTCGAAGTAGATGACTGGCATCCCTTTGTGTCTCAGGAAGTTGATAGACTCATTATAGGCTATGCGCGAAATCCAGGTCTTGAGCGAAGATTTTTCAGCGTTATACCTATTTATATTATTAAAGACCTTGATGAAGACATCCTGATAGACCTCTTCGGCATTCTCGATGACAGAGACGATTCGCACCACCTGTGCAAAGACATCACGACCATAGAGGTCGAGCATCTGCTGTTGGGCTTTGGGACTTTTCTTGAGCAGTCCCGCTATGAGGTTTGTCTCGGTTTCTGTCATGATTATTTTAGTCTTACATTTATATATACGCAGAAAATGACAGAAACATTGCAAACGGAAGAAAAAATTTTTTAGAAGCTTGGTTCGGCTTCTCCTCTTTGGAAAATCATCCAACCATCCTCACCACTTATATAATAGCTCTTGAAGCGGAGTGTCGTCTCGTCGGCATAGTCGAAGACGGCGTTATGCTGGTAGGCTGCAAAGTTAATATCTTTGTTATCATATTTGGCAGAAAGTTCCAAATAGTTTTGCTTCCCATCTCCAAAGGGATCCCAGTAGCGAAGTTTCCAGGTGCCAGAGAAAGTGCCGTTTTGTTTGATGTCTTCGTCTTCCCAGACGCCAAGTTTTACGTCCTCCCAATCGGTATATACCTGCTCGCCATTGATGGTGACGAGTTCGCGCATTTGCCATTTCCGCATACCTGTCAGCGTGCCGTCGGCCTGAAATGTCAGTCGCTCGAAATAGCGTTGTTTCTCGCCAATCTTCTCGAAGTGCCAAGTTCCCACCAGCACAGGACCATACATCTCATTTAGCTGTATGGTTTTTTCGTGGGCCTCAGGGTCCACATATTCAGGATCACTACTACTACATGCAGCAAATGGGAGTGCTGCAAGGATTATAAAAACTGTTTTCTTGAGAAGTTGTAGCATGATTGTTATTTTGAGGTTGAAACCTTATATATGGTATCTAGCTGTAAATTCCATCGGCTCTGAAGTTCTTTTTCCCAGCCTTCTTCTGTGCCCTCAACAGAAGCATCACGATAGGATTGCCATCCATAGGTCAGATATTTCTCATTGGGTAAGAATTCACCTTCGCCAATGTCTAAGTCGCCACAATCAGGAATGCGACAGGCACCCCAACAGCATTTTTGCTCGCTAGTGGTTGGTGAAGACAAAATACCTTCGAACTGATTGTTGCAAAAAGAATCGCTATAATGATCTATATCATCGAAAATAGCCTTACCATCTTTTATATAGAAGGTTGATGTCATCTTACCATTGATACTTTCATTCATATCAGTGGCTTTCAGATTCCATTCAGAGTTAATACCATAGACCTGAGTACCACTTTGAGGATTAACGTCTTCGTCTACCTGATATTTTTTAGGTAATGTCGTAATCTCTCCAAGGATACAAACCCTTCCTTCATAACTCGAGATTCTATCCTTGATACGATACTTTCCCCAAACATTATAATGAAGTGTATCCTCTGTATCCATCTTGATGCTGTCAATCAGGAAGTAGAAACGCTGATAGTTTTCACCAACATAGCCTAATATATGATTTTGATGACTATTCCAGACGGAAGAGAAATCCAAGGGTTCTTCGTTTCCAATATTCTGTGAGCCACCACCACAACTTATAGAAGCTAAAGCTGTAAAAGTGAAAAATGCAAAGGTAAAAAACTTTCTCATTATTTTTTATATTAATGGTTATCTATGAATGGTCTATTTTCTGCTGGCAAATGTACAAACAATTCGAGAAACAGCCAAACATTTTCTCCAAAAAATTTGGTTGATTCGGAAAAAAGGCTTATCTTTGCAAACGGTTAAACAAAATGGCGAAAATGAGGATTCCGACTTGGGAGAACAGTCGGGATTCTTTCTTTTTTGCTGACCGAGGAGATACCTAAGATAATATAAAACAAAAAACAATAGAATTATGGCTTACATGTCACAAGAAGGCTATGATAAACTCATAGCTGAACTGAAACGTTTAGAGGGCGTTGAACGTCCAAAAGCATCGGCTGCCATCGCAGAAGCACGCGATAAAGGCGACCTGAGTGAGAACAGCGAATACGAGGCTGCTAAGGAGGCACAGGCTCACCTGGAGTCAAAGATCAACCTGATGAAGCAACAGATATCAGAGGCAAAGATTGTAGATACATCACGTCTGAGCACTGACTCTGTACAGATCTTGTCGAAGGTGGAGATGACCAACCTGGCCAACAAGGCTCGCATGACCTATACTATCGTGAGTGAGAGCGAGGCTAACCTGCGCGAGGGAAAGATCTCTATCCAGACACCTATTGCTCAGGGTTTGCTGAACCATAAGGTGGGCGACGAGGTTGAGGTGAAGATACCACGTGGCACCATCAAGCTCCGCATCGAGAAGATTACTGTTGGATAATTAAGCATTAATACAATGGATATTTTCAGTAAGATTGCTGCTGGCGAGATTCCCAGCTACAAATGTGCAGAGAACGAGAAGTTCTATGCCTTCCTTGATATCAATCCTGTGGCAAAAGGTCACACGTTGGTGATTCCTCGTCGTGAGGTGGACTATATCTTTGATATGGACGACGACGAGTTGGCTGAGTTTGAGGTGTTTGCCAAGCAGGTGGCTGTAGCTCTGAAGAAGGCATTCCCTTGTAAGAAGGTGGCTCAGGTAGTGCTGGGTCTTGAGGTGCCCCACGCTCATATCCATCTGATTCCTATGAACAGCGAGGGCGACGTAGATTTCCGCAAAGAAAAGCTGCATCTCCCCAATGAGGAAATGCAGCAGATAGCAGACAAAATTCTCGCAGAATTTAGTAAATGAAAGATGAAAGATGAAAGATGAAAAATGAAAAATGAAAGATATGATAAGACCTAATGGCAAAAACTAATCATATCTTTCATCTCTCATCTCTCATCTTTAAATAAACTCCTCCCCATAACGTATGCCAACCTCGTTGACATACTTGCGAATGAGCGACGAAGAGTCGCTCTTTTTGCATATAAGGAGTACGTCACCTTGCTCGGCCACGATATAACCTTCCAATCCGTTGATGATGCCGATGTGACCCTTGGGCAGTTTGATGATGTTGCCCTTGCAGTCGTCCATCATCACTTCCGAGTCGAGCACCACGTTATCATCTGTGCCGTGACTCATGAACTCATAGATAGAATGCCAGGTGCCCATATCGGCCCAACCAAAGTCAACCTGCATCACATAGACTTGATTGCCTTGTTGCAGCAGACCTTGGTCTATAGCCACATTGGGCAGAGAGGCATAGTTGCGCTCTATGTAGTCGATAACTTGATCGATAGTGTAGGTGTGGTTCTCGCACATGCCTGGGACGAAGACCTCCAGGAACAGTTCGCGCAGACAATGGCGCAGGTGGTTGGCATTACTCAGGATAAGACCTGTGTTCCATAAGAACTCACCACTATCCATGAAGATCTGGGCAAACTCGCGTTCTGGCTTCTCTACAAACGACTGGATGCGATACACGTGATCAAACTCACCATTGCTACCCATCTGGATATAGCCATAACCTGGTTCTGGACGCGTGGGCTTGATACCCATCACCAGCACCATATCTTTCTGTCCTACCAGTTGTAAGCCATCGATGACGTTGCGCTTAAAGGCTTCCTCGCCAGTGATATACTGATCGCTGGGCACAATAACGATACTGGCATTCTCATCGCGTTTCTGGATATTCAGCATAGCCCAAGCCACACTACCTGCCGTATTGCGTTTGACAGGTTCAATCATCAGACATTCGTCTTGCAACTCTGGAAGTTGTTCGTGCACCCAATGCTCGTATTCCTTACACGTGCATACATATATATTCTCTTTTGGCACGATGGAACTCATGCGATAGAAGGTATCCTGCAACTGTGTGCGACCTGTACCGAAGAAATCCATAAACTGTTTGGGACGCTCCATTCTGCTTGAAGGCCAGAGTCTTTTTCCACGTCCACCAGCTAGTATAATGCAGTAGTTACTTTTCGAAATATTCATATAGCAGATTAATAGTTTACTAAATTTTGGGTGCTAAATTACAAAAAGATATTGACAAATGCAACTATTTTCAAGTTTTTTTTCATAATATTTTGCGTAATTCAAAAAAACTTCGTATCTTTGCACCCGCTTTTAGAGCCCAGATGGCGGAATCGGTAGACGCGCTGGTCTCAAACACCAGTGGGGCAACCCGTCCCGGTTCGACCCCGGGTCTGGGTACAAGCTTTTAAAAGCAATCCTCTGTAGGACAAGTTCTTACAGAGGATTTTTTAGTTTTAATACCACATACTCCGATTGGGTGCCAATACGGTATTTTCCTCCCCAAATGCCAAGACCGCTACTAATGTAATAGTGAGTGTTACCTCGCTGATAACTTCCCCAGGAACATTCGTAGAGACGATGGGTAATCCATGAGATAGGCCAGATTTGTCCCTCGTGGGTATGTCCGCTGAGTTGGAAATCTATACCTGTCTGCTCAGCTTGCTCCAAATGATAGGGCTGATGGTCCAGCAGAATCTGATATTTCGTACTGTCGGCCTGCTGCATCAGTTTCCTGAGAGCTAAGCGATGCATGTTGGTGCGATCATCGCGTCCAATGATGCAGAGGTCGTCTGCTACAACGCACGAGTCTTTTAGCAGATGGATGCCAGCATCAGCATAGAATTGTTGTGCGCGTGGTTCGTTACTATAATATTCATGATTTCCCAAACAGGCATAGACGGGAGCCTGCAGGCGATGGAACTCCTCTGCCATCTTTTCTTCAAACAATGGATGTACGCTAATATCGATGATGTCGCCAGCAATCAAAATGAGGTCAGGTTGTTCGGCATTCATCATATCCACCCATTTCGCCAAGTCACTACGTGTGTTATGATACCCCAGGTGCAGGTCGCTCGCCATCACGATGGTATAGTCTTTCTTCAGGGGTTTTGTAGTCTGTAGATTCAGCGTCACGCGTACCTTATTATGATAATGGATATTTCCGCAGAGAAAAACGGTGAGCATCATCCCAAGAATAGCCACCGATGTGACCCCGTTGGCATAAAGCCACGAGCGGGGGATCAAATGCACAAGACGGCCCAGGTCGAGTACCAAGAACAGTATGACCAGATAGAGCAGGACAAGGATTGTAGTGGTGCCTATTTCATAGAGAGTACGCGAAAGGGGTAGGGGCATCTTTTCCAAAGCACCACTGAAATTGAGGAATAGCATGAAGAAACAAACAACGCCTGTTGTCAGAATCAAGCCTTTCCATATACTGGCCAATGGCAGTAGTACCCATATATGCCAACCAACATAGGCAAGTCCCACAAAGGGAAGTATCATGAAGAGTAAGAACCACATACTTGTCTAGGGATAAATGAAGTGAAAAAAGTCAGAGAGAAACAAAAAAGGGATGCGCCGGAAAGTGCATCCCTCTATAATTTTCTTTACAAAAATTAGTTCAGAGCGTCAGCAAGCTCAGCACCAGCCTTGAACTTGGCAACCTTCTTAGCAGCGATCTTGATCTTAGCCTTAGTTGCGGGGTTGATACCCTCACGCTCGGGGCGCTCGCTAACAGCGAATGTACCGAAACCAACGAGAGCAACCTTATCACCAGCCTTCAGGGCGTCCTTAATAGCTGCTACTGTGGCGTCAAGAGCCTTCTTTGCGTCTGCCTTAGAGATACCAGCACCAGCTGCAATCTTCTCTACCAATTCTGTCTTGTTCATAATAATAAAAGGTTTTTAAAGTGAATAATAATGGTTATTATCAAAATTTCTTCCGCAAAAATAATAGTAATTCTTCATACAACCAACAAAAAAAACGAAAAAAAATGATTTTTCATGAAAAAAAGTATGTAAAGGGTTGATTTTGTGCTGAAAAACAGATATTTTTCGTAATTTTGCGCCCAGAAACTAATGAGATAAGAATAAACCTAATAAAAAGTAAATCAACAAGATGTTTCGTAATATACCGATAGTTACAAGGAATCTGCTCATCATAAACGTGCTGGTTTATCTGTTGGCATCAGTGGTTCAGTTAGGCGGAAAGAGCCTGACGGATTGGGGTGCGCTGCATTTCTTTATGGCCAGCGAATTCCACCTGTATCAGTTTATCACCTATCAGTTCCTGCATGGTGGTTTCACACACCTGTTTTTCAATATGTTTGCCCTGTGGATGTTTGGCTGCGTGATAGAGAATGTGTGGGGTCCTAAGAAATTCATTTTTTATTACATCTTCTGTGGCGTAGGCGCAGGTTTGTGTCAGGAGTTGGTGCAGTATATATCGTTTGCTGCTGATGGTTTGACGAGTCTGGATCCGAATCAAATGCTGAATGTGAACGGGCAGCACCTGATGACTGTTGATCAGGTTATGAACCTCTCAAGTACCATTGGTGCCTCTGGTGCTGTCTATGGTATCCTGTTGGCTTTTGGTATGACCTTCCCCAACGAGCGCATTTTTATATTTCCTCTGCCTATACCCATTAAGGCAAAGTGGTTCGTAGCTATTTATGCTATCATCGAGTTCGTATCGGCTATGAGTAGCGTGGGCGATGGTGTGGCCCATATGGCACATATCGGAGGTATGCTGTTTGGCTTCCTGCTGATACTCTATTGGCGCAGTAATCCCAATAGCTATTTCAATGTAGATGCTACCCGTCAGTTCTTTGACAGGTGGTCAAGGGCAAGTAGGACTAGTAGCACTAGTCATACTAGTTCCACTAGTTATACTAGCAATACCACCTATTCTCGCCCTGAGGACGATATGGAGTATAATGCACGTAAGAATGCCCGTCAGGAAGAGATAGACAAAATCCTGGATAAGATACGCATTAGTGGTTATGACAGTCTGTCGAAAGAAGAGAAAAGACGACTCTTTGAGGCCAGTCATGAGAAATGATCTGAGAGCTTGTGAAAATCATTAAGAGTATATTGCTGAATGTACTGACGGGAGTCAGTGTGGCGACGGTATTGCTGTTGTTGCTGGTGGGCTATAGCGACAGGATTGATCCAGAGGATCATCATCTGCTGGCCTGTTTGGGCATGTTTCTCCCTTTCGCCGTAATAGCTAATCTGCTGTTTATACCCATCTGGATTATCTTCAAATGGAAACGCGTGTGGATTCCCATTGCGGGTCTGATGCTCGCGTATGCACCCATACGTACCTATTTCCCTATCAATTTCAATGCTGATAAAGAACCGCCTGCCGAAGGTATCACGGTGGTGTCGTATAATGTCTGTGGCTTTGGTGGTAACTTTAAATACGAGCAGGCCGCAGATACGGTGGTTGGCTATCTGAAACGGATAGATGCTGATATTGTGTGCTTGCAGGAAGATAAGGATGGCAAAGGTAAAGGTGGCTTCGAGAAGATGCAGCAACTCTATCCCTACAACGATACCATCCATTTCTCTAATGACGTTGTTTTCAACGCGATAGGCATTCATACCCGTTATCCCATTATCCGTAAAGAACGCCTGCCTATTTTTTCGAGAAGTAATGGTGCGATAGCCTATTTCCTGCAAGTAGAGGCAGACACGGTTATCGTTATCAACAACCACCTGGAGAGTACCCATCTTTCCACTGAGGAGCGTGATCGCTATCAGGAGGTGCTGAAAGGCGAGGTGGAGCGTGATTCTGCTGAGGCTGAGTTATGGTTTATCCTGAAAAAACTCTCTCAGCATATGGCTGACCGTGCGATTCAAGCAAAGATAGTCAATGAGTTTGTGGAAACGCACAGCGACTATCCCATTATCCTCTGTGGCGACTTCAATGATACACCCATTTCCTATACCCGTCATACCATTGCTACCCACCTGAATGACTGCTTTGTATCAGCGGGTTGCGGTCTTGGTCTGTCATTTAATCGGAAAGGTTTTAATCTCCGTATAGACCACATTATGTGCTCAGATGACTACGAGCCAGTACGCTGTTTCGTAGATAGCGAAATGGATGCCAGTGACCATTATCCAGTGGTTTGTTGGTTGAAAAAAGCGCGGAATCAATAAAAAATGTATGAAAATAGCCAAAAAATTTTCAAATGTGTAAAATTATCACTATATTTGCAGGCTCATTAACGCGATTATATATATAATAAACTAAAAATAAAACAATGCAAAACAAAGGAATTGTAAGATTTATTGCAGTTGCACTCATTCTTGTGTGCTGCTTCTATCTTTCGTTCTCGTTTGTGACTCGCCACTTTGAAAGCAAGGCTGAGGCACTGCGCGCTGAACTGGGAGATAAGGCAGCTGACGAGTATTTGGACTCGCTGTCATCTGAGGACCATGTATGGCTCGGAGCTTGGAGTCTTGACGAGTGCCGTGAGATGGAAATTGGCCTGGGTCTTGACCTGAAGGGCGGTATGAACGTTATTCTGGAAGTGTCAGTGCCTGACATCGTAGACTTCCTGGCTGGTCACAAGACCGACGAGGGCTACCGTAAGGCATTTGAGGCTGCCGTGAAGGACGAGGAGAAGAGTCAGTCAGACTTCATCAGCCTCTTCGTAGAGCGCTGGAAGGAGTTTGGTGGTGGTCGTCAGCTGAACACCATCTTCGCTACACAGCAGATGCGTGACAAGGTGAACACCAAGAGCACTGACGAGCAGGTTATCGCTGCCCTGCAGGCAGAGGTTGATGCTGCTATCGACAATGCCGAGACCGTGGTTCGTACCCGTGTTGATAAGTTCGGTGTGGCTCAGCCTAACATTCAGAAGCTGAGCGGTCAGAGCCGTATCATGGTTGAAATGCCAGGCGCTAAGAAGGATAAGGATCGTATCCTGAAGCTGTTGTCAGGAAGTGCCGACCTGCAGTTCCACGAGACCTACATGCGTGAAGAGGCTATGCCTTTCATCGGTCAGCTGCACTCTGCTTACCTGGCTGAGATAAGCGACAACAAGGCTGAGGCTAAGGAGGATACTACCGCTGTTGCTGAGGCAGAGGCTGTAGAGGCTGAGAACGACACCGTTAACGCCCTCGAACAGGCTGCCAAGAAAGACCTGGCTGCTGCTGAGGCTAGCAACAACGATCAGGCAAAGAGCCTGCTGAACTACCTCGTAGTAAATGACCCCTATCACACAGAGAGCCTCTGTGACGTAGGTTATGCTCGCGTTACTGATACTGCTGAGGTCAACAAGGTTATCTATTCAGAGATTGCCAAGAAGGTGCTCCCCAAGGAGATGCGCCTCTACTGGGATGCTAAGGTCAGCAAGATCGAGAATCCTGAGACTGGCAAGAAGACCAAGGTGCTGCACCTCTATGCTATCAAGGTGAACGATCCCAACGGAAAGGCTCCTCTGACTGGTGACGTGGTGACCACCGCTAAGGACGACTACAGCAACGAGATTGGTAACGTAGGTCCTGTGGTTTCTATGCAGATGAATACTGAGGGTACCCGTATCTGGGCTAACCTGACCAAGATGAACGTAGGTCGCGCTATCGCTATCGTCCTCGACGAGGTGGTTTACAGTGCTCCTCGCGTAAACGGTGAGATTCCTGGTGGTAGCTCACAGATCTCTGGTCGCTTCACTCAGGCCGACACAAAGGACTTGGCTAATACACTGAACTCAGGTAAGATGCCTGCTCCTCTGCGTGTTGCTTCTTACCAGATGGTAGGTCCTTCACTCGGTGCTCAGTCAATCCAGCAGGGTGTTATTTCATTCATCGTGGCCTTCGTGCTGCTGATGGTTGTGATGGTGCTGCTCTACGACTGGATTCCTGGTATGCTGGCCAACTGTGCCCTGTTGTTCAACCTGTTCTTCACGCTGGGTATTCTGAGCTCGTTCCAAGCAGCGCTGACCATGCCTGGTATCGCAGGTATCGTGCTGACACTGGGTACGGCTGTGGATGCTAACGTGCTGATCTACGAACGTACGAAAGAAGAGCTCCGCAAGGGCTTGAACCTCAAGGAGGCCCTGAACCTGGGTTACTCTAACGCCTTCTCAGCTATCTTCGACTCTAACTTGACATCACTGCTCACAGGTATCATCCTGTTCGTAGTTGGTACAGGTCCTATCCGTGGTTTCGCAACGACGCTGATCATCGGTATCTGCGTATCGTTCTTCACCGCTGTGTTTATGACCCGTCTGGTTTACGATCGTCAGATGAAGAACGACAAGTGGCAGAAGCTCACCTTCTCTACTTCTCTGTCTAAGAACCTGATGCAGGGCACGAAGTTCAACTTCATGGGCTCATTCAAGGTATCTTACGCTGTATGGGCAATCGCTGTTGTTGTATTCTGCGTTAGCTTCATGCTCCGCGGCGTCAGCAAGAGCATTGACTTCACCGGTGGTCGTAACTATGTAGTAGTACTCGATAAGGAAGTTCCCGTTGAGGATGTACGTGCTGCATTCGATGGCGCGTTCGCTCAGAACGACGAGCAGAGCGCTAATCCCGGTTCTCCTGCCAGCACCACTATCATCGCCCTGGGTGATGCCTCTAACCGCACCGTTCGTATCTCTACTAACTGGGACTACGACGTAAACAGCCCTGTGGTTGACGACGTGATTGAGGACAGCATCTACAGCGTACTGAGCAAGGCCGAGCTGATTAAGGCTGAGACCAGCAAGGAAGACTTCCGCACACCTCCTGCCAACGAAGAGGATACCTCTAAGGGTACTATCGTTAGCTCAACAAAGGTAGGTCCTTCTGTGGCTAAGACCATCACACGTAGCGCTATCATCAGCGTTATCCTGGCTCTGATTGCTATCTTCCTCTACATCCTGCTCCGCTTCCGCAACGTTGCCTTCTCTATTGGTTCTATCGTTGCCCTGAGTCTCGATGCACTGGTTGTTATCGGCTTCTTCTCACTGCTCCACACTTGGGTGCCCATGTCACTCGAAATAGACCAGACCTTCATCGGTGCTATCCTGACCGTTATCGGTTACTCTATCAACGATAAGGTGGTGGTATTCGACCGTATCCGTGAGAACATG
>Ga0310691_10004415_pt1 | contig 15880 bp, 13 predicted proteins | sample 176DNAGHGlowgp2_FD_203887 | JGI IMG/M metagenome (GOLD analysis project Ga0310691, IMG submission 203887) | Sheep rumen microbial communities from Palmerston North, Manawatu-Wanganui, New Zealand - 1766 DNA GHGlow gp2 (v2) (version 2) | ecosystem: Host-associated > Mammals > Digestive system >...
AAGCTGTCCACAGCCGTTAAGGGACACAGGCTGCTGAAGGATAAGCGGGACGAGCTGATGCGGGAATTCCTGGATCTGGTGCGGGTCAATATGGAGCTCCGGCAGAAGGTTGAGGCCGGCATTGAGGGCGCAAACCGGAATTTCGTTCTGGCCAAGGCAGGGATGTCGGAGGAGGCTCTGAGAACAGCCATGATGGCCCCCAAGCAGGAGGTGGAGCTGGTGACAAAGACCCGGAATGTCATGAGTGTCGAAATTCCGGTTTACGATTTCAAGACCCGTTCTGCAGATGAAAATGATATTTACGCTTACGGCTATGCCTTTACCTCCGGCGATCTGGATGATGCAGTGGATTCCCTGCAGACCGTTTTCCAGGATATGCTGAAGCTGGCCGAGGTGGAAAAATCCTGTCAGCTCATGGCGGCGGAGATTGAAAAGACCCGCCGACGGGTAAATGCGCTTGAGCATGTGATCATCCCGGAAACGCAGGAGGGAATCCGGTATATCACCATGAAGCTGGATGAAAACGAGCGCTCCACCCAGGTGCGGCTCATGAAGGTGAAGAGCATGATGCTCGAGCAGGCGCATCATTACAGCGAAAAGCAGTAAGAAATGATTTACTTTTTTTTGACATTCCGTTATAATATTTTATGGGTCTGGCCCAAAAATAAAACGGAGAAGGGAGAAAAGTAACATGAAGAAATTCCTGAAGGAATTCAAGGAGTTCGCACTCAAGGGCAATGTCATGGATATGGCGATCGGTGTTATCATCGGTGCTGCGTTTGGTGCGATCGTGACAGCTTTTACGGAGGATTTCATTAATCCGCTTATTGCCTGCATCGGCGGAAAAGAGATTGGCGGAAGAACTGAGATCGGCAACACAGGCAACTACATCGAGTGGGGAGCTTTCCTTACCGCAGTTGTAAACTTTATCATCATGGCATTCTGTATTTTCCTGATGATGAAGGCCGTTAACAAGCTGATGACCCTGGGCAAGAAGAAGGAAGAGGAAGCGGCTCCGCTGACCAAGAAGTGCCCCTTCTGCCAGAGTGATATCGATATCAAGGCGATCAAGTGCCCGCACTGCACCTCTGATATCAAAGATTGATGCAAAAATACTTGCTTTTTTCTGAAAAAGTGTTATAATACACGGCAGTATGATGCTAAGTGACGATGGAGTGGATTCGGAAAGACCGGATCCGCTCCTTTGTTGTAAGGAGACAGGAAAATGAAACGTGCGGAGATTGAGAGTACTGTAGAGGAAATGGTCCTGCCGATCCTGGAAGCCGGCGGCTACAGTCTTGTGGATGTGGAATTTGTAAAGGAAGGCGCAGATCATTATCTCCGGGTCTATGCAGACCGGGAGGGCGGAATCACGGTGGATGACTGCGAAATGATCAGCAGGGCGCTGGAAAAAAAGCTGGACGAAAGGGATCTGATCAGTGAGGCGTATATTCTGGAGGTAAGCTCTCCGGGACTGACAAGACCGCTGAAAAAGGAAAGAGATTTTGCTTTCGGAAAAGGAAAGCTGGTTTATGCAAAGCTGTATAAGCCTCTGGACGGCCGGAAGGAATTTACCGGTATCCTGGCGGATTACGATGAGGAAGCAGTTGAGATCATGGAAGAAGAAACCCCGGTCCGGATCCCGAGAAAGGATATTTCTCTGATCCGGCTTGAGATAGAAGTATAATAAGAAAGGCAAAGGAAAATAAAGGAGGATGTCATGTCAGAGTTAATTGATGCATTGAATCAGCTGGAAAAGGAAAAGAACATCAGCAAGGAAAGCATCATTGATGCCATTGAAAAGGCGGTTACTGCGGCCTGTGAAAAAACCTACGGAGACCGGACGGATTTTTCCGTGGAAATGGACAGGGAAACGGGTGAGATTCATGTTTATACCCACAAAACCGTTGTGGATCAGATCATGGAGGATCTGACAGAGATTTCTCTTGAGGATGCCAGAAAGCTGAATCCGGATTACAACATTGATGATGAGGTTCCGGTAGAGATCACCACCAGGGATTTCGGCCGTATCGCCGCACAGCAGGCAAGAGGCATCATCCTGCAGAAGATCAAGGAAGGCGAGCGCGAGGCTGTATTCAACCGCTTCAAGGATAAGGAAGGCCAGATCATCACCGGTATTGTTTCCGGTTATATCGAGAAGAGCGGATCCTATAATATCACACTGGATGACAAGACAGATACCATCCTCCGCAAGAAGGATATGATCGAGGGCGAGGAGTTCAGCATCGGCGAGAGAGTGAAGCTGTATGTGGTAGAGGTCCGCGACCTTTCCAAGGAGCCCCAGAAGGAGCAGAAGGATACAAAGAAGAAGGACCGCAGCAAGAGCGGCCTCAGGATCAGCGTTTCCCGTACCCACAAGGAAATGGTACGCCGGCTCTTTGAACAGGAGGTTACAGAGATCGCAGACGGTACAGTGGAGATCAAGAGTGTTTCCCGGGAGGCGGGCAGCCGTTCCAAGATCGCTGTATGGTCCAATAATCCGAACGTGGATGCCGTTGGCTCCTGCGTCGGTGTAAACGGCGGCCGAGTAAATAGTATTGTTGACGAGCTGAAGGGGGAAAAGATCGATATCATCGAGTGGAGCGAGGATCCGGCTGTATTTATTGAAAATGCCCTTCGTCCCTCGGATGTTGTTTCCGTTCAGGTAGATGAGGAAGCGCGTTCCGCCAAGGTTGTCGTACCGGACAGCAAGCTTTCCCTGGCCATCGGTAAGAGCGGTCAGAATGCAAAGCTGGCTGCACAGCTGACCAGATTCAAGATTGATATCAAGAGTGAGTCCCAGGCAGCAGAGATCCGCCGGATGGCTGAGGAGCTACTGCGTGAGAATGAGGAGGATATCCTTTCCGAGATGGGTCTTAAGGATGAGTATGCCGCCGAGGAAACCGATGAAGATTCCCTTGATGAGGCAGAGGTAACGGAAGAGGAAATCGCAGAAGAAGCCGCTTCGGAAGAAGCGTCTGCAGAAACGGAGGATAGTGATGCGGCGGAAGAGGCCGGATCTTCCGATGCTCCGGAAGAAGAGGATGTGAATGCATAAAGAGGTGCAGAAAAAGAAACAGGCTGTGCGGGAATGCATCAGCTGCGGGGCAAGACAGCCTAAGGCACTGATGCTGAGGATCACCTGCGGCGGTGAGGGCGAGTATGACCCCACCGGAAGGCAGAAGGGACGCGGCGCTTATCTCTGCAGGAAGAAATCCTGTATGGATAAGGCGGTCAAAGGTGGTCTGATCACAGCGGAAACGGCAAAGGGGCTGGCCGAGGCAATTCATGTCCGCCGGTTCGATATGCTGGGTCTGGGTGTCCGCGCAGGAAAGGTGGTTTCCGGAGAGGTGCAGGCAGAAAATGCCATTGCCGGCGGTACGGCCATGCTCTGCATTCTGGCAGAGGATGCTTCTCCGAACACCCGGAAGAAGTTCAGGAATAAGTGTGTTTTTCGTAAGGTGCCCCTGATCGAGTGCGGAACAGTGGAGAGCCTGGGAAAGGCGGTAGGAAAGGGTGAACGCAGCGTTGTCTGTGTTACCGATGAGGCCTTTGCGGCCATGATCCGAAGCCGTCTTACGGAAGATGAAGAATAACAATTTGGAGGTGTCACCTGTATGCGTATACATGAATTTGCGAAAGTACTTTCCAAGGAGGCCGGTAAGCCTGTTACGAGCAGCAGTGTTCTCTTAATGCTCAGTAAAAAGGTGGAGGGACTCCGGGCCACCAGTACAATAGATGATGATATGATGAATTACGTCAGGGCAAGGGTTATGGGCAAGAGCCCGTCCAGGTCCGAGGGCGAGAAAAAGGATGCGCATAAGGCTCCCGCAGACCGGAAGCCGGCGCGTCAGGCGGAAAAGGATGCAAAGACCGACGGTACTCTGCTCATTAACGGCGTTCCCGTCGGGGCAAGACCGGCTGTATCCAAGCCGGCGCAGACCGCAAGAACAGAGAAGAAACCGGCTCAGCCAAGAGACGGTAAGATTTCTGCGCAGAAAAAGGCACAGCTGGAGAAGTCCAAGGAAGAGGCGGCCAGAGAAGAGGCCAAGAGAATGATCGCCGAGCGGCGGGAAAAGGAAAGACTGGCTGAGGAAAGAAGACTCAAGGAAGAAGCGCGCAAGAAGGCTGAGGAAGAGAGGATCCGTCTGGAAGAGCAGCGGCAGAAAGAAGAGGCCGAGCGGAAAGTGGCTGAGGAAAAGGCTGCTGCAGAAAATGCGGCAAAGAAGGCCGAGGAAGAGAAGAAGGCCGCCGAGGATGCAGCAAAGAAGGCTGCCGAAGATGCGGCTAAGAAGGCTGCCGAAACCGCGGCAAAGAAAGAGGAAGAGGAAAAGAAGGCCGCTGCAGAAAGCACAGAGGAAAAGCCGGCGAGAAAAGAAGCAAAGGAAAAGCATGAAAGACGCGACGGCGGCGACAGAAGAAGCGGAAGCGACAGACGGAGCGGCGGAGAAAGAAGGAGCGGCGACGAAAGACGCGATGGCGGCGATAGAAGAAGCGGCGGCGAAAGACGTGATGGCGGCGACAGAAGAAGCGGCGGTGAAAGACGTGATGCCGACCGCGACAGAAGAGGCGGCAATGACAGAAGAGACGGCGACCAGGGCGGAAAGAGGAAGGAATTTGAAAGACGCGGAGACGGACCGAAGCGTTCCGAAGGAGGAAGAAAGCCTGCAGCTGACCGCTTTGAGGATAAACCTGTAGAAAAGAGCGGAAAGAACAGAGATAAGAGCCGGGACAGAAACCGGGAGGAGACAAGGGCTGACCGCCGCTTTGATAAGAAGCAGGAAACCCGGAACGAGCGTCCGGGCAGGAACAATAAGAAACAGCAGCAGAAGGAGGCGCCGAAGCCGGCACCGAAGAAGGAACCGGAGGATACCATCAAGTCGGTAACGCTTCCGGAGTCCCTGACACTGAAGGAGCTGGCCGATAAGATCAAGCAGCCCGTAAATGCCATGATCAAGAAGCTGTTCATGGAGGGCAAGATGCTTACCGTGAATTCAGAGCTCAGCTTTGATGATGCGGCCATGATCGCTCTTGGCTACAATTACATTGCCGAAGAGGAAGAAAAGGTCGATATTGTGGCAGAAGTCATGAAGGACGAGGAGGATGCACCTGAGACACTGACACCCAGACCGCCTGTTGTCTGCGTTATGGGTCACGTTGACCATGGTAAGACATCCCTTCTGGATGCCATCCGTCAGACCTCTGTAACCCAGGAGGAGGCCGGTGGTATTACCCAGCACATCGGTGCATATGTGGTTAAAGCGCAGGATAAGAAGATCACCTTCCTGGATACGCCCGGTCATGAGGCCTTCACGGCTATGCGCCTCCGCGGTGCCCAGAGTACGGATATTGCCATCCTCGTGGTCGCTGCGGACGATGGTGTAATGCCCCAGACGATTGAGGCTATTAACCATGCCAAGGCAGCCGGTATCGAGATCATTGTTGCGGTAAATAAGATAGATAAACCCAGTGCGAATATTGAGCGGGTTAAGCAGGAGCTGGTGGAATACGGCCTTATTGCCGAGGACTGGGGAGGAAGCACCATCTTCTGTCCGGTATCGGCACATACCGGCGAGGGTATTTCCAACCTGCTGGATATGATCATTCTGACCAGCGAGGTGCTGGAGCTGAAGGCCAATAAAGACAGAAAGGCCCGCGGCGTCGTCATTGAGGCCCGCCTGGATAAGGGCCGCGGCCCCGTAGCCACACTTCTGGTACAGAAGGGTACCCTTCATGTAGGGGATTATGTGGCGATCGGCGAGGCAAACGGCCGTGTTCGTGCCATGCTGAACGATAAACAGAAACAGGTGAAGGAAGCGCTTCCCTCTACGCCTGTGGAGATCACGGGTCTGGGATCAGTACCCAATTCCGGTGATACCTTTATTGCGACGGCTACAGAGAAGGAGGCTCGTCAGATCAGCGATGCCTTTATTACCAGAGGCAAGGAAAATCTGATTGCCGAGACCAGGTCCAGAATGAGTCTTGACGACCTTTTCAACCAGATGCAGGAGGGTACGCTGAAGGAGCTGAACCTGATCATCAAGGCGGATGTACAGGGCTCCGTAGAGGCTCTGAAGCAGAGCCTGCTGAAGCTTTCCAACGATGAGATCATCATCAAGTGCATCCACTCCGGCGTTGGTGCCATCAACGAATCGGATGTAACACTTGCTTCCGCTTCCGGCGCCATCATCATCGGCTTTAACGTAAGGCCGGATGCTCAGGCCAAGACAATGGCGGATCAGGAGAAGGTGGATGTCAGACTGTACCGCGTGATCTATAACGCCATCGATGATATTGAGTCTGCCATGAAGGGCATGCTGGATCCGGTCTACGAAGAAAAGATCACCGGTCATGCAGAGGTAAGAATGACCTTCAAGGCGTCTCAGATCGGTATCATTGCCGGCTGCTTTGTGAATGACGGCGTGGTGGAGAGAAACTCCAATGCCCGGATCAGCCGCGGCGGCGAGCAGATTTTTGACGGTAAGATCGCATCCCTGAAGCATTATAAGGATGACGTGAAGGAAGCTAAGGCCGGCTTTGAATGCGGTATCGTGTTCGATGGCTTCAGCGACCTGGCAGAGGGTGACCAGATCGAGGTTTACAAGATGGTCGAGGTTCCCCGCTAATCTGGAGGATTGCGTGTAATGAGAAAAAAAGGACAGAATGGTTCCCGCGTGAACAGCGATGTGCAGCGGGTCATCAGTCATATTATTTCCTTTGATCTGAAGGATCCGGGGATCAGCCCCATTACCTCTGTGGTCAAGTGCGAGGTGACGAAGGATCTTTCGGAGTGTAAATGCTATATCAGTGTTTTCGGAGAGCATCCATCGGGAGAGGAGACCCTTGCCGCGCTGAACCGTGCGGAGGGCTTTGTCAGAAAAAGACTGGCTGAAGTGCTGAACCTCAGGAATACGCCGGAAATACATTTTGAACTGGACCATTCCATTGAATATGGCGTGGCCATGACAAGCAAGATCGACCGGATCATCCGGGAGGAAGGCGGAGCTGATGAAACCTGATTTCAGAGACAGCGCGAAAAAGATCAGAAAGCTGATCAATGCAGCCTCCACCATTTCCATTGTGGGGCATGTACATCCGGACGGGGACTGTGTGGGTTCCTGTCTGGCGCTTTACAATTATATTCTGGATAATTTCGAAAATAAAACAGTAGATGTTTATCTGGAGACCCTTCCCGCACAGTTCCGTTTTCTTAACGGTTCCAAAAAGGTCAGGCATGAGACCGGAAAGGGAAGATACGATCTGGGGATTTCCCTGGACTGTTCCGATACGGCGCGGCACGGAAAATTCGCCAAATGCTTCAGCCATGCCATTTCCACGGTATGCATCGATCATCATGTGACCAATAAGGGCTTCGGGGATATCTGTGTCGTGGACGGAGATTCCTCCTCGGCCTGCGAGGTGCTCGCAGAAATGATGGATATGGACAAGGTAAGCCTCCAGACGGCGGAGTGCCTATATCTTGGCATGGTGCACGATACCGGCGTCTTCAAGTACAGCTGTACTGGCAGAAGGACCATGGAGATCGCGGGCCTTCTTCTGGAAAAGGGAGTAAGGTCTGACCGGATCATTGACGACACCTTCTATAAGAAGACCTATAAGCAGAATCTCTTGATGGCCAGAACCCTGCTGGAATCCAGACTATTCCTGAAGGGAAAGATCATTCATGGCATGGTGACCCGCGAAATGTTCAGGGATGCGAGAGCAGTGCCGGCGGATACCGAGGGCATTGTGGAGCAGCTGCGCCTCACTGACGGCGTGGAGGCTGCGGTCTTTGTTTACCAGCTTCCGAAGAAGATGCTGAAGTTCAGTCTTCGTTCCAAGGAAATCGTGGATGTTTCCCGGATCGCGGAAGAGTTTGGCGGCGGAGGACATGTGCGGGCTGCCGGCTTTGAGACCTCGATGAAATATGAGGAGGCGCTGAATAAGGTGCTGGAGCGGATTGAGGAGCAGCTGGGACAGTGACAGACGGTTTTCTGAATGTATATAAGGAACAGGATTTTACCTCCTTCGATGTTGTGGCAAAGCTCCGGGGTATATTCGGTCAGAAAAAGATCGGACATACCGGAACGCTGGATCCCATGGCCGAGGGGGTTCTTCCTGTGGCTCTGGGCAGGGCGGCAAAGCTTTCTGAGCTTCTGACAGAAAAGGATAAGACCTATGAGGCCGTTATGCTTCTGGGCTGCGAAACGGATACGGATGACGTGACCGGAAAGCCGCTTCGGGAAAAAGGCGTCGGGCCGGAGGTCACAGAGGAAAGAATCCGGGAGACAGGAGCCGCCTTTCGGGGAAAGATGATGCAGCTTCCGCCGATGTATGCGGCCATCAAAAAGGATGGAAAAAAGCTGTATGAATACGCCAGAGCGGGCAAGACCGTGGAAAGGGAAAAACGGCCTGTGGAGATTTATTCTCTGGAGATCACCGGAATCGCTCTTCCCGAGGTGGTGTTTCGTGTGACCTGTTCCCGGGGAACCTATATCCGGGCCCTTTGCAGGGACTGGGGAGAGGCGCTTGGCTGCGGCGGGACCATGAAGGCGCTGGTCAGGACGAAGGTTCTTTCACTTACGGCGGAAGGAGCATACCGTCTTTCGGCGCTCGAGGAGATGAAAAAAGAGGGAAGACTGCAGGAAGCTGTTCTCCCCATGGATTTTTTCTTCCCCGGCGGACCGGCTGCCGCTCCTGCCGGTACGGGCGAAAAGAAGCTCATGAACGGAAATCCGCTGAGAAAAGATGAGCTTGAATTTATCCGGCAGAAGGATGAAGCAGAGCAGGCGGATTTTGTGAAGATCTATTCCGGGGATGCGCTTTCGGCTCTTTACCGTTTTTCGCCGGAAAAAGGATTATTCATGCCATATAAGATGCTATAAAGGATTGAGCAGATGAAGACAGCAGTGACCATAGGAAAATTTGACGGCTTTCACCGGGGACACAGAAGGCTTCTGGAAGCCCTGCAGGCATATAAGTCCCTGCATGCGGATACCGAAGGAGTTGTGATCCGGCTGGAGACCCATAAAGAGGGAATCCTTTCCGCAGAGGAACAGGAGGAGCTGACAAGTGCCTATGGCGTGGACAGGCTGATCCGCCTGCCTTTTCAGCCTTCTCTTGCGGTACTCACGCCGGAGGAATTTGTAAAGCATTATCTGGTGGAGGAGCTTTCGGCATCCTATGTGGCTGTTGGCTCGGACTTCAGGTTCGGCAGAGACAGAAAAGGAGATACGGCTGTACTGGACAGCCTGGGTAAAAAATACGGTTTTGAAACGCAGATTGTGGAAAAAGAGACAGAAGAGGGAAGAGAGATCAGCTCCTCCTGGATCCGGAGTCTTCTGGCGGAGGGAGATGTGGAAAAGGCGGAAAAGCTGCTGGGACAGCCCTACAGGATCGCCGGAATCATTGAACACGGGGCCCATCTGGGAACGAGTCTTGGGTTTCCCACATTAAACATTCTGCCCCCTGCAGGGAAGCTTCTTCCCCGGTTCGGTGCATATAGAAGCAGAATTTTTCTTCAAGAAAATTGGTATCAGGGCTTGACAAATGTCGGAAGAAAGCCTACAGTATATGAGGGTCTTTCACCGCTGTCCGAAACCTATGTTTTCGGTCTTGACAGGGATTGCTACGGTGAAAGGGCTGTTATAGAGCTTGGCGGTTTTATCCGGCCTGAGAAACGGTTTTCCTCGGTAGAGGAGCTTAGAATGCAGCTGGAGAGAGACAGAGAGGAAGCCCTGAAAAGTTAGGTTTAAGCGCCTGTAGCTCAGTGGATAGAGCGATGGCCTCCGGAGCCATGTGCGTAGGTTCGATTCCTATCAGGCGCATTAGTTACAGCTGTAAATTCAAAAAGGAGTGGCAGCCTTCATGAGAGCGAAGAGTGGAAAAAAACGCAAATTGAAAAGACTGCTCATTGTCATTTGGATCCTGTTTCTGGCGGGCCTCGGCGGAGCGGGATTTTATTATTACCGGAACAGACATGAGATCAACGAAGACCTGGGCGTAGGGGACAGCAAATCGTATGAGACGAATGCCAATCCAAGCATCAACGCACTGGTGATCACGTACCTTCATGCGCTCGGCAGCTGTGATGAAACGATACTGAAATCCTGTGTGACGGATCCGTCCCAGTTTGATGACATGACACTGATCAGGAACAAATCCAAGGTGATCACGGGGTACTCCAACATCAGCTGTTATACCATGCCGGGTCTTACGGATGATGCTACGGTCGTATATGTCATCTCCAATATTTCCATTGCCGGTGTGAATTCCACGCCGCTGGATATCTATGTTCCGCCGTTTTATGTTGTAGAGAAAAACGGCACATACATGATCGACAATACCACCCACAGCCAGGAGATCACCGATTATATCAACTCCTGCACGAAAGATGCGGATATACAGGCTCTGTATCAGGAGGTTCTGGACGATCAGAAAAAGTGTGCGGAGCAGGATCCCGCTTTTGCGGAGTTCTATGAAAAGCTGTACAATTAAAAAGCGAGCAGTTACAATAAAACAGTTACAATAGAACAGTTACAATAGCACAGTAAAACAGTTACAATAGAACAGTAAAACAACTGAATAAGGAAAATGCAGGGGACAGTCCGGAAGAGGGGCTGTCTCTTTTTATTGTTTCTTGAATATGGCAATTTAGTGTGATAAAATAACCATGTATGTTCACAAACTGATAAGGAAGAATGGAGGAACGTAAAGTGGGGCTTGTTGTGAAGGATTTATTCAAAAAGTATGGTGACAAAGTTGTTGTGGATCATATCTGCTTTGAAATGCCGTCACCCGGTGTGTATGCTCTTCTCGGAACCAATGGTGCCGGTAAGACAACATCCATCCGGATGATCCTGGGTATGCTGGAGAAGGACGGCGGAAGCGCTGTCTGGGATGGCCAGCCGCTGAACTTTGATGTCTGCAACATAGGCTATCTGGCAGAAGAAAGAGGACTTTATCCCAAGTATTCCCTGCTGGATCAGATTCGTTATTTTGGTCAGCTCCGCGGCGTGAACGGAAAGGAGCTGGATGAACGGATCGCGTATTGGGCCGAACGGCTCAAGGTTGAGGAGTATCTTTATCCGGAAAAGGCCGCTGAGGCAGCTGCCGCTGAGGAAAAAGCTGACAGCGGAAATAAAAAGAAGTCGGCCATGGGTAAAAAGAAAAAGGTAAAACCGAAGAGCCCCGATCAGCTTTCCAAGGGTAATCAGCAGAAGATTCAGTTCCTGATCGCCATGCTGTCCGATCCCCAGCTCCTCGTTCTGGATGAACCCTTCTCCGGACTGGATCCGGTAAATACCGACATCCTGAAGGAGGTAGTCCGGGAGCAGATCGCTGCCGGAAAATATATCATCATGTCCAGCCACCAGATGGAGGTGGTTGAGGAATTCTGTACGGATATCACTATTCTTCACCGTTCCAGGGCTGTTGTTTCCGGCAATCTGAACGAGATCAAAAAATCCTACGGCAGGGTGAACCTCGTGCTGAAAACGGAGGTGGATGTTACCTCCTTCATCAAGGAAGCAGGGGTCGAGATCCTGACGGAAAAGGAGATGGAATATCATCTTCGGGTAACCGGCGATGAGCAGGCCAATATGCTTCTGAAAAAGCTGGTGGATGCCGGTATCTCCATTGTCCGGTTTGATCTTTCCGAGCTTTCTCTCCATGAGATTTTTGTCAAAGAAGTAGGGGAGGATGCCGCAAGTGAAAAATAAGACCGAGAATATATACAGCATGAGAGGCTTCAAGCACGTATTCCTCTTTACGCTGAAACAGACCTTTAAAAACAAAAGCTATATTGTGGCCCTTGTGATCTTTGTCCTGATGATGTCGCTTATGGGTCCCATCAATTACTTTTCCGCCAGCGGAGGAATGAGTGTTGCGGAAAGCATAGAGAAAGTGGATCTTTCCGATTCCGGGATCAGCACGGTGGTTCTGATCAACGATACGGATGTCGAATTTACCGCGGTGGATGTTCCTCTTGCCAAGGCAGAGCTTGCATCGGCAGGCTTTGAGATCCGTGACTCGATAGAGGGACTTGGCAGTCATGAAGCGGCTGTACGTCTTTCTCTGGATGGGAATGCTTATCTTGTGGATGTGATACTGAGTAAGGATTCCGCGATTTCTGTCAAGGATGCAGACAGCCTGGGCGATTTCATGATGGACTGCTTCTGGGAGGCGAGACTGAAGGACGCCGATATCAGCACTGAGCAGCTGAAAAACCTCGGCGCAGGTGTGGCCTCCGATGGTATTGAGACGGAAAAGGATTACCGGGAATCTCTCGGGAAGACGGTTTCCGGCTCCAAACTGATGCAGAATATTTCTGCCTTTGCCATTCTGATATTCATTGTGGGGACCATGTCTGTTTCCTACATCATTGCTTCTGTTAACGAGGAAAAAACCTCCAAGCTGGTGGAAAGCCTGCTGGTCAGCGTTCGTCCTGCAGCTCTTCTTATGGGCAAGATCATCGGCATGATGACGTATGTTGTTACCGTGCTTCTCTGCGGCTATGCCGGTTCCATGCTTTCCGACTATATCATGCGAAATGTGATCAAGGTGGATCTTTCCCGATATGCAGGTCCGAGCTTCGATTTTAAGATCTTCCGGGACTATGGCATAGGCGGACTGGTTCTTGTACTGGTCACGGTAATCCTGGGTTATCTGATCTCCGGTATCATCAGCGGCGTATTCGGCAGTGCATGCTCCTCGGAAGAGGATATTGCGTCCGCTACCGGACTTTGCATGATCCTCACGGTTGTGGGTTATGCCGGCGCGTTCTTTATCGGCGGGATCGATTCTTCTACACTTAATCATGTTGCGGCACTTGTTCCGCCGCTTTCCTTCTATACGCTTCCGGTGCTTTATGTCTGCGGAAGAGTAAGCTTTTTGATCGTGCTCCTATCCTACGGTATTCAGCTTCTCATTCTGATCGGCCTCTTCCTGCTGATGGCAAGAGTTTACCGGAACCTGATCCTCAGCGATAAAGCCAAGCCGAAGATCTCACAGATCTTCAGGTCGATGAAAGAATAGCGGGAGGGCAGGAAAATGTTAAAGAATTTTGGAAAAGTATTTCGTTTTACCTTCCGTCATCAGACGGAATCTGCGGGTTACCGGCTGCTGACCATTCTGATCGCAGTGGTTCTCTTTGCCGCCCCTGTGGTCGGACTGGTTATCGCCGACAAGTCGCACGAAAAGCATAAAGAAAAAAAATTAAAATTCTGCGGAGCGGAGAGAGTGGTCTTTGCCGATCCCTATACGGAGCAGGATAACTTCTTCTGGCTGAGCGCAGTAGCCGCTGCAGCAGGAGAAGAGGAGTATTCTTCAATCAAGTACGAGGCTGCGCCCGATGCGGAAGCCGCCCTTACAGATGTAAAGAGCAAGGGAGAAAAGAAAACCCTTGTGGTTGTGATCACAAAGGAGGATGAAAGCCTCAGCAGCAAGATCATCATTCCCGAGGGAAGTGAGATCACGAAAAAACAGGCCGGCTATCTGGAGGACTTTCTGGACAAGAACAGCCAGTTCTTCTCCATCCTGGCATCCGGACTTTCCGTGGATGCGCTGACAGAGCTTTCCTTCGATCAGAAGTCGGATGTCTTTGATGAAACGGGCTACGGCGCAAGGGAAAGCCTTTTCGTGGATTCCGATGCGGAAAGAGAAAAGAATAACGAGGAAATCCTGAAGCTGTTCCGGATGATCATGATCTACATCAGCATGTTCGTTGTGTATTTCATCGTTCTCAATTACGGCGCAGCTATCATGAACTGTGTGGTTATGGAGAAAACCTCCAAACTGATGGATACCATGCTGATCTCCGTTTCTCCGGAGGCCATGGTTTTCGGTAAGATGCTGGGCGTTCTCCTTGCCGGTGTGATCCAGCTTCTCGCCTGGGCACTGGCTGTTCTTCTTGGCTTTATCGCCGGATATCAGGTCGTCATGCATATGAATCCGGATTCCAGTCAGAGCGTGATCCTGTTCCTGAAGTCTGTGGGCGACATGGGCGTATTCACACCAGGACGGATCACTGTGGCGATCATTGTTCTTTGTTTCTCAGTTGTGCTGTACTCAACGATGGCAACCATCGGTGGTGCGATCTCATCTACAAAGGAAGAGGTCGCCTCCAACCAGAGCCTTTTTGTGATCGTTCTGGTGATCGCCTTCTTTGTCGTAATGGCAAAGGGAATGGGCGAAACGGTTCCTGCATGGATGTGTCTCTGCCCCTTTACAGCGGCTATGGCACTTCCCGGCGCTGCTGCGGGCGGAAGCGTTTCCCTGCTTGTTTCCGTTCTCGGACTTCTGATCATGACAGCATGCTCCATCCTGTTTGTTTATCTGGCAGGAAAGATGTATAAGATGATGGCTCTCTATAAGGGAAATAATGTCAATTACGGAAAGGCCTTCCGTATGCTTCTGAACATGAAGGATAAAGAGGAAAAGGCCTGAGAAAAATACACGGATCCCTCCCGGCGGGGGATCCGGAAGGATAACGAGAGGTTAGGATATGTCGGAATTTTGCAAAGAATGCGGTGCTGAGATCACGGATGCGGGTATGCCCTGTCCGGTATGCGGTGCGGTAAAACAGACGCCCTCCATGCAGCCGGCAGGCGGTGTGGGCGCAAGGGATCCGCAGCCTATCGTGATCCCGGGGCTTTGGGATGACTGGCAGGTGGTCCGGAAGCTTGGACAGGGGTCCTTTGGAACGGTGTATGAGGTTTCCCGGGAGGATTTCGGAGAAACGGTCCGTTCCGCGCTGAAGGTGATCTCCATTCCCCAGAATGAAAGTGATATCGAGTCCCTTGTCAGCGAGGGCATGAGCCTGAATGAGGTATCTGAATACTATACCAGCGTGGCCAAGTCCATTCTGGAGGAGTTCAAGATCATGTCCCAGCTTAGGGGCAATACCAATATCGTCAGCTACGAGGATCATAAGATCGTACCCAGGGAAAGCGGGATCGGTTATGATATACTGATCCGGATGGAGCTGCTGACCTCCTTCTACGCTTATCTGCAGAGCCGGAACAATATGATCGGCCGGAATGAAGTGCTGAAGCTGGGCGTGGATATGTGCCGGGCGCTGGAGCTTTGCGAGAAAATGAATATCATCCACCGGGATATCAAGCCGGAGAATATTTTTGTGAACCATCTTGGCGATTTCAAGCTTGGCGATTTCGGTGTGGCAAGAGAGATGGAGGAATCCTTCTCCACCATGTCCAAGAAGGGGACCTACTCCTATATGGCCCCGGAGGTATATATCGGAAAGAAGTATGATGCCACAGTGGATATCTATTCTCTCGGCATTGTGCTTTACCGCTATTTCAACGGCGGCCGGCTGCCCTTTGTGGAGCCGGGAAAGAAGATGCTCAGCGATTACCGGAATCAGTGCATGATGCGGCGGATCACCGGAGAAAAGCTGCCGGATCCCATGAATGCCAGCAAGCTGGAGAGTGCTGTGATCCTTAAGGCATGCGCCTATGAGGCGAAGGACAGGTATCAGACGGCAAAGGATCTTCGTGAGGATCTCGAAGCGCTCCTTTCCGGAAAGCCGGCGCTGAATCTGAATAAGACAGCCGTTCCCCGGCAGCAGCCTCAGCAGAGCATGATGCAGCAAAGAGGTATGCAGCAGAGGGGCATGCAGCAGAATATGTATCAGCAGCGGCAGATGCAGAATATCTATCAGCAGCGCCAGCAGCAGGTGAACACCATGCAGAATCAGCGGCAGGTGCAGATGAATATGGCGCAGCCGCGGTCCGTGCAGAACCAGCCCATGCAGAACCTACGGCCTATGCAGCAGAACATGGGGCAGGCGAGACCGCAAAACCAGCCCATGCAAAACCAGCGGCCTATGCAGCAGAACATGGGGCAGGCGAGACCGCAAAAC
>Ga0310691_10004416_pt1 | contig 15877 bp, 12 predicted proteins | sample 176DNAGHGlowgp2_FD_203887 | JGI IMG/M metagenome (GOLD analysis project Ga0310691, IMG submission 203887) | Sheep rumen microbial communities from Palmerston North, Manawatu-Wanganui, New Zealand - 1766 DNA GHGlow gp2 (v2) (version 2) | ecosystem: Host-associated > Mammals > Digestive system >...
GACAACATCCTTCCGACGCACAGAACAATCTCTTCCCATTCGCTACCCGCGTACCCGCTTGCTTCTTCCGTCCTTACGCTTGCATCGAAGTAGGTGCCTCGAAATAGAATGAAGAATCTTTTGAATGAAGAATGATGAATTTAAAAAAGGTGGATGTGTCCGTCGTGGCACATCCACTCTTTTTTATATACGGCAAATTAGTCACCAATATGCCATCAATTGCATCCAAAGAAATGATATGCGAATTTGTTCGTGCAATTCGAGGTTTTGATAATCACATCGCACATTCGTGCTGGATTGTTCTGATTCATCTGATTTTTCTGAAGTCCAAATAATCCTTTTAATCCTTTAAATCCAGGCGTAGCCGATGTTTTTTTATTTTCATCCGTGTCATCTGTTCCATCTGTGGTTTTTAATAAAACATCGCACATTCGTGCTTGATTCATCTGATTCATCTGAAGTCCAAGTAATCATCACAGAGAAGAACAAAGGACACGCTTCGTACTCCACGTTAAACGATGTACCTTGTACTTTGTACTTTGTACTTAATATCATCTGTGTTTTTGATACCCCAAAATCATTGTAATCAGTTGTTTATCACGAGTACGAATCCGCCTCGTGGTTGGCAGTCGATGCTCGACGGAAGTGGTTTGCCTGTCACGGATGTGCTGATTTGCCACTTCTCGTTTGCATTGCCGCTGTCCTCAAACAACTCGTAAGTCCATCCCTTGTTTCCCACGATTTTGCTGAGAGGCAGAGGAATAGACTTGTCGCTGTCCGTTCCGTTGATGCCAGCCACATACCAAGTGTTGCCTTTGCGACGTGCCAGCACGGCAAATTCGCCTGGGTAGCCCGACACGTAGCGAGTCTCGTCCCAACTGGCTGGCAGATGACTCAGAAACGATTGCACCGCCTTCGGTTGTGCCAAGAAACTCTCTGGCTTGTCGGCAAGATGTTGCAAACCACTCTCGAAGAGTACGGTGAGAGCCAGTTCGTGGGCATGGCTTGTGATGTGCGGATGCTGAGAGTTGCTGAAGGCACAAGGTGTGTAGTCCATCGGACCGATGACGTTGCGCGTGAATGGCAGGGTAGCGTTGTGCTGGGCAGCACGTTTGGTGAATGTAGGCACGTTATTGTACCACTCAGCACCATACACACCCTCCGTCGATAGCAAGTTGGGGTAGGTGCGTTGCCATCCGCGAGGGATGGTGGCTCCGTGAAAGTTGACCAACAAGTGGTGACGAGCAGCACTCTCCATCAAGTCGTGACAATAGTCCATGTTCATCTGGTTGTCGCCAGAGAAGAAATCGATTTTCACTCCTGCCACACCGATACGTTCGCACCAAGCAAATTCCTTTTCGCGGTCTTCAGCTTTGTTCAGACGAAACTTCGGTCCTGGCGCACCATTCACCCAACCCACACTGGAGTTGTACCAAATGAGTGGCTTCACACCCTTTGCATGGGCATAATTTACGGCGTCCTCAATGGTCTTACCGTCTTTCATTTCGTCCCACTCCGCATCGATGAGCACGTAAGGCAAGCCGAGCGTAGCAGCCATATCCACATATTTCCCGATGATGTTGCAGTCGTTCGAACCGTGGTTGTATGCCCAATACACCCACGACACCACGCCTGGGTGAATCCAATCCGTATCCGTCAGAGCGCAGGGCTCCGACACGTCAGTCACCAAGGTCGATTCCACCACGGTGGCAAGCGAACCAACAATCACCACGCGCCACGGCGTGTGCCATGCGCCTGTCGTTCGCTCCTCCTGCTCGTCGGGCACCACCCTGAAGACGTCTCCTTGGCTGTAAAGGCACGATGCACTCTGTCCCCGTTCGATGTTCGCTTCAGTGATGAGGGCAAACAGTCCGTCCGCAGGTTCCGTCAGGGCAGGATAGCCCCAGCGTCCTTCTTCGCCAGCAGTGGTGGAGAGAGGGAAAAATCCCTCGTAGCTGTCAGTCCATCGCTGCATCCAGCGGCGTGTTCCCTCTGGGATGCGGTACGCCAATGCTTCTTCCTTCGCTGATGGTGGTGGCATGGTTCCCTCGTAGCGAAATGCCATGCCGTCGTTATAGAGCCTCACAATCAGTGCTGTTCCCTCAGTCCCCAACGCCAGCGAATACTCATTGCCCTCGTTCGTGCAATGGCTTCTTTTGCCCGAAAGCATCGTGTAGTCCGCTTTCACGCGTTTCACAAACTTTGGTTTTCCCAGTTTCGTGCCGTTCATCCCCCTTGCCGACAAACGGAGTGCAGTCTGTCCCTCGTAGCCGAGTGTCAGTCCGTCGTCCTGCATCGTCAGCACCAGTTTGCCGTTAGGCGATGCCGTCCGTCTGTGCATCGATACCATGTCATGCTCCCCTGCTTTCGTTTCGTTCGAAGTGAAAAACATGCTCATGCAGAGCAGTATAGCAGTCAAATAAACAACCTTGTTCATATCTTGATTGAATGTTGAAAGTTTTTCTTATTTCACTTTCGCAAAGGTAAGTAAAACAAACAAAAGCACATCAGCACCCTTACAATTTCATCATGTCCGTGCAAGGATTGGGCAGTTTCGTCCTATTGAGAGGAAATACGTGAAACGCTTTGGTAAGTTAATAATTAAAAGTTAAAAAGCTAATGAGTAATAACTTTCCTAAAAAATAAAAACATGAATTACCGTAAATTATCCGCGAATTATCATAAATTTATTTCTTTTTCTACGTGACTTTAAAATAAAATTCACGAAAAATTCACGGTCAATTTGTGACCATTCGCGTTAAAATAAAAAACATGAATTACCGTAAATTACCCGCGAATTTTCATGAATTTATTTCTTTTTCTACGTGAACTAAAACAATAATTCACGAAAAATTCACGGTCAATTCACGACCATTCGCGTTAAAACAAAAACATGAATTACCGCAAATTATCCGCGAATTATCATAAACTTATTTCTTTTTCTGCGTGACCTTAAAATAAAATTCACGAAAAATTCACGGTCAATTCATGGCCATTCGCGTTAAAATAAAAACATGAATTACCGCAAATTATCCGTGAATTATCATGAATTTTTTCTACGTGATCTTAAACAACAATTCACGAAAAATTCACGGTTAATTCACGACCATTCGCGTTTAAAAAACATGAATTACCGCAAATTATCCGCGAATTATCATAAATTTTTCTGTGTTACTAAATTTTCCACTTTAAAACCTCAGCGGATAGCTGAGCGTCAGTTCCGTGTAGTCCGCTTTCGTCAGGTGCGCTTTCACCATGCAACCGATGGAGAGGCCACCCAAGCGAGGAATCTCATACTTCAGACCGATGCGCTCGTAGTAAGGCTTCTCGATAATCTTCGCCTGATGCCCCATCTGCCGATGCAAGTAGAAACCAAGTGACAACGCCAACGAAAGGCGGTGGTAGAACACCTCGTGCTTGGCAGCGATGCCCACACTCCACGGACTGTGCCTGTCCGTGTAGCCTTGAGCCGCGTCGAGACTCGCCACATGGTCCGCGTAAGAACCATAGAACAAGTCGATGCCGATGCCCGAAGCCCACCTCCGAGCATACCTCCGCATCACGTCCATCTGCAACGAATACGCCGCATAGAGCTTGAAATCGTCCGTGCGATAGTCGGCACTCGACTGCGGAGTATGGAACTGAGTCAACTGCCAGTCCTCCAACGGCACCTTTGCGCCCACGCCCAACGAAAAGTCCATGTACCAATACCGTTCAAACGGCTTTCCCCATGCCGACTGCTGAGGCATCGACCTCTCCGACACGCTTGCCCCATACCCAGGCGTGAACACAACGCCCACCATCGGACCCAACGAATTGCTCCCCTTGTTCGGACGGTTCAGCGCACCATTGCTGTGATGCTTGAACTCCACACCAGCCTTCACACCCCAACCGTGAGCAAAGCGATAAGTGGCATGAACACCAGCACCGAAGTAGATGAGCCAGCGCGAGCCAATCAACTCGTTGTCGATGGCATCCTCCCGATTATATTTGTGATTCGTGTAGCCCACACCCACGCCCAGCGCATAATCCACCTCCCAGTGCCGACGGCGAAGGAGAGGACGCTCAAACGAACCATACACCGTCAACGTATTTCCCAAGTGAGAATCATACTCCACTTCCTGCGCCATGCCCCACACGGGTCTCGCATCCTTGTGCATCGTCACGCCGCCATAGTAATGATACGTCAGTCCAAGCGCAAACGTCGGGAAGCCATAGTCGCGTGCAAAGGCATCGCTGTCTTTCGGCTGCGTCAGATACCTCAACTGTGCATCCACAGCCCATGCTCCCTGTTTCTTCAGCCACATCCGCACGTATTCATCCGTTCGCAGCACCTTCGACGGGTTCACATCCAACTGCCACCCCCAATGCGCCACGCTGTCGTTTCGCTCAGCAAACAGCGAAACGGCACACGCAAAACAGCACAAGCAAGCGATGGCACGAACAAATGATTTCACGGATAACACGGTATTTACACAGATTCAGACTACAAAATTACAAATCTATTCTGAACAATGAAGAATGTCAAACCAAAAAACTATGATTTCCAGATAAAAAACATCGCACGTTCGTGCTTGATTCACCTGATTCATCTGATTATTCTGATGTCCAAGTAATTATTATAAACCACGAATTACTCGAACCTTTAGCTCGGCGAAGCCAATTAAACGAATTTCTGATTTTAATTATATCGAATTTCTCTAATTAAAAAATGCTTGCATTTTTATTCGTGCAATTAGATTTAAATAATTAAACTTTCTCATCCCTTGAATAATTGTATCAGAAGACGCTGAAAGCGTCACCGCTCAGTAACCGAGGGTGCAAAGCACCCCCGGATAGCTGTGTGTCCGCTCAATCGACTCTGAAAGAGTCGCCCATCTGTGGCTGTTGGGGCACTCTTCCAGAGTGCATCTTGCCCTAATACACTCTAACCGCAGGTCGTTCCGACCTACGGTTACTGAGCGATGACGCCTTCAGCGTCAGAGAGTTACGCTATCTCAAAATGATGGGAAAGTTTAGTAAAATATTTAAAAAAAATAATTCGTTTAATTGGCTTCGCCGAGCTAAAGGTTCGTGCAATTCGTGGTTTTATTACAACATCGCACAGTTGTTCTTGATTCATCTGATGTCCTAAAAACCATCACAGAGAAGAACAAAGTACAAAGAACAAAAGACACGTTTCGCACTCCACGTTGAACGATGTACCTTGACTTTGTTCTTTGTACTTAATTCCATCTGTGTGCATCTGTGCCATCTGTGGTTTTATTACAACATCGCACAGTTGTTCTTGATTCATCTGATGTCCTAAAAATCATCATGGAGAAGAACAAAGTACAAAGAACAAAGGACACGTTTCGCACTCCACGTTGAACGATGTACCTTGTACTTTGTTCTTTGTACTTAATACCATTTGTACGTCAGTTCGGTATAAGGAGTCGCTTCGCGAGAAATCTCACAAATCTTCTCAAATCTCACAAATATGAATAAGATTTTGAGAGATTTTGAATAGATTTGTTAGATTTCTGCCTCGTAGAGGCACTACAAAAGAACATTTTTTGTTATATCGAACTCACGCATTTGTGTTATCTGAAGTGCGTGTGGGGATTAACTATACGTCCGAGGGCTCGTTGTTGTTCAGGCGAGGGCTCGTTTGAATCATAGCGAGGGCTCGTTTGAATCATGACGAGGGCTCGGCGATTCAGTGGAAACGAAAAGTTTCTTCAGTGAGTCTCCTAAGGTTCTTCAGGAGACCCCTTTCGTTGCCATCCGTGTTTCTGGAAATCATCGTAGTCCCTTCAGTGTTTTTTTTATGGAATGGCACGTTCTGTTCAAAATTACATCTAATGAAGCATTTTTTTTGATGATTTTTTTGTGAAGAAAGCAATAATGACTATCTTTGCAGATTGAACAAGAAACAGGGCATCCTCGATGCTTGAATGCTTAGTTGAATAATGCTTTAGGAACCGACGCGGCAGGAGGATTTCTATGCGTCTCGTGTTAGAATCCGCTCTGAACAAACCTCTTTACTTTCAATAAGTATGTGAATTTTCACAATAAAATATGCTAAGAACAAACGAATAGATGACTGAGAAAAGAGATTGTAGCGGAACAGAACTGGATAGATGGATTTTTCTCTTTTTGATGATTGTCTGTTTGATACTCCCCAAGAAGATATTAGCCGGCACAAGGAACGAAGCCTTCCAACTCTTGCCTGACAGTAGTAATTTCGTGACGGTGAGCATGTTGGTAACTTCTCCGACTGATAATCTCTATTCCGTTTTTGGTCATGCCACGCTCCGTTTGGAGTGTCCCATCCATCAGCTTGATTATGTGTTCACGTTCGAGAACGACCCTGATGTGAATCCTTTCATGACGGGAATTGCAGGAAAATCCACTTCTAATTTTGTGGCAGTTCCAACCGAGGAATATCTGAACAATGTGAAGACGGAAGGCAGGGGAACACAACAATATGAGTTGGCGCTGACACTGCATGAGAAGCAGGATTTGTGGCGACTGCTGGATGAAGACATGGTGCATGGAAGACGGCATCACTTCAATCTGCTAACGTCCAACTGCCTGAGTTCTTCGCTGGCAAAAGTGCGAGAGAGCTTGCACGATGAATACATTGACTGGGGTGAGCCTCAGTTTCCTTATACGCTCTGCAATGGCGACTATCTTCGTTACTCGATGAAGAATCATCCGTGGGTGGAATTCGTATTTGTGACGGTAGGAGGTCATGTGTATGACGAATACATTCAGGCTGATTTGCGTTTAACTCCCGAATTGGTTTTTCCGATGATGCAGCAGGCGCAGATAGTGAACTTGAAGACGGGTGAACGCCGTGCGATGCTGACGGGAAAGACGGAAACGCTCATCGAAGCGAAAGTGGTTCCCAAGCCATCTGTGATAACGCCGATGTGGGCATTTGGAGTGCTGCTGGCTCTTGCTGTTCTGATAACGCTGGCAGAGCATCTCTGCAAACTCTCGCTTCTCCCTCGTGTCTTCGATGCCATCCTGTTGATGGGACAGACATTCTTGGGGCTGCTCTTGCTCTTCGTCACCTTCTATTCAGAGCTTTTCGGCAGTACATGGAACTGGTATCTGATTGTGTTCAATCCCATTCCCTTCCTGCTCTGGCTCTTTGGACGGAAGAAACGCTGGTACAAGCAAGTGTTTGGCATCTATGCCGTAGTGCTTTTGCTCTTCCTGCTTGCTACGCCGCTACTGCCCGTGCTCGATGTACCTCATCAACTCATCACGGCTACCATGCTTATACGTTGCGTGAATCAATATACTATTTTTAATAAACTCAAAATTTTAACAAAATGAAAAAAATCAACAAACTAATGAATTCCGATTGGCTACATAGGCTCGCAGTGCTTGTAGTCGGATTGATTTGTGTGGTTGGAAATGCACAGGCAGGAAGTGTCGATGTTTTTTATAAAGCTGAGGCAAAAATTGGACCAACAGGTGGTGGACGAGTATATGTTTCAGAACAATCTACGAATACCCCTAATTATAAATCTGAAACGGTTGTTGTTGCTGGTAAAGCTCAAGGGGCAAAACCTTTTTTTAGTCCGACAGTAGCAGGTCCTGAAAAATCTTATCATTACTATGCAATAGCTAATGAAGGATATCAATTTGTAGGATGGAAAAAGAATGGTACAGCTAATTCTTATAGTTCTTATGATTATAATTCAAGACACTTTGAGACGGATAAAATTGAAATTACAAGTAATAATGAAAATAAACCAACTTCCGTAAGCTATACAGCGTATTTTAAAGTAATGAACGGAGCTGTTAAGGCTTATCCTGCTCAGCCTGAACGTGGTGATGTAACTCTTAATAATGATGATAATCAGATAGGTGATGAAGTTATTTTGAATGCAGCTGCGAACACTTCGTTAGGTGTTGTGTTCTTGGGTTGGAATAAAAATAAGAACGATCATGAGAATTTTATATCAACGGATAATCCATATTCATTTACTGTCACGAGCGAAAATATGGGTACATATTATGCTCATTTTAGTGAGCCTGCATCAACAGTTTATTGTATATTAAAAAACCATGATACTGGAAAGTATTTGAGCCTTTATGGTGATGGAGTTGTTAGCGATCATACTACCAACATTACTATTTTGAATAACACTTATAACAATGTAAAAGATGGTTGTGTCTTTAGTAATAGCCTGAAAACAATATCGGAGAATGACATCGTCAATAATCCTTTGATTGTGTTTAAGCGAAAAACTACAGGAGTAGGTGGAGAAGAAATTGGTTCTTTACTTACCGATTTGAAGACCCTTAATGGAACTGTTCAAGGAACCATTTCTGTTAATAGCCTTATGGGTGTTCAGGCCTTGTATTTTTCATTGCAAAATAATGGGTGTTATCGAATTTACACTCCATTTACAACAGACCTTAAAGTTGACAAAAAATTTGTTGAAGTCGAAAGTTATCTACGTGATGATGGAAGTGAATTTGTGTCTATGCAATCTATTGCAGGTAAAAATAATGTTTCAGGTGTAGATTGGGAAGTTTATTTTCTAACTGAAGAACAGGTTGATCATGCATTTGGTGTGACTGCTAATGCGAGATTTGAATCAGGTGGTAAATATTACACCAGCTTGTGTGTTCCATTTGCCTATGAGTTGTTGGATGGTGTAAATGCTTATTATCTGAATCCAGATGAGGATAATTATAACGAGAAAACCAATACCTTGACACTTACTCAGATTGCTTCAGGCAATGTTGTTCCTGAGAATATGGCTGTGATTATAGAGTGTAATTCAGCAAATGACCCATCTGGTAATAGATTGCTTCCTGTTGACGAATATACACTCTCCAATGTGCAAAAAACTGAATATGCCAAGAATTTACTTCGAGGTTATAATCAGATTGAATGTCGAGAGAGTAACAGTTATAATGCAAAATACCAAGCTGTAGCCAACGACCACGACTATATGTATGTGTTCTCGATGAAGAACAATAACTTGGGATTCTATCATTTAAATGAAAATGATAAAACAATCCCAAAGAACAAGGCATATTTGCATCTTCATGTGACGTTTGAGGATATTTCAGAAGAGTTAAATCAGAAGGCTAATAATGTGAAATTGGCTTTTGGTTCTCAGTTTGATGATGATCTTCTGAATTCCATCAATTGGTCGAACGAAGAGGCGGATGACATTGACCTGCCAATCTTTAACCTGCAAGGTGTTCAGGTGAAGAATCCTGAGAAGGGTATCTACATCCGTGGCGGTAAGAAATACTTAGTGAAATAACAAATCTTTTGAAAACAATGAAAAGAAAAATATATGTTTCCCCCGAAGTCGTTCTCAACGACGTTTATACTATCAAGAATCTCGCTTTGGATGTGGTAATTAAAGATTCGGATGTCGGTGCAGGTGATGTGGCAACAAAGGAGAGACACAATGCCGAAACTGACAAGAAATATGAAGATACTGGTTGGGGAACTCTCTGGTAATGACAGTTAAACAATATCTATTTGAAAGCGGGAGCCACACGACTTCCGCTTTCTTCAATTAACGATAAATAATAACTTGGGAAAAATGACACGAGTTATTTCGGAAAGAAATTAGAATGACGATAATAATAGTCCCATAGAAATGAAAGAAATGATAGAAAGGCTCCGTATGGTGCGGAGCAAGATTTCCGTTCTTTCTGTTCTTTCCGTGGGACATAAAAAACTTACCACATGAAGATAATAATGTCCCACAGAAATGAAAGAAATGACAGAAAGGCTTTGCATGGTGCAAAGCAAAATTTCCGTTCTTTCCGTTCTTTCCGTGGGACATAAAAAACTTATCACGTGAGGATAATAATAGTCCCACAGAAATGACGGAAATAACAGAAAGGCTCCGCATGGTGCAAAATAAAATTTCCGTTCTTTCCGTTTTTTCCGTGGGACATAAAAAGATGATGCACGCGATATCATAGTCCCACAGAAATGACGGAACCTTTAGCTCGGCGTAGCCAAATGACAGAAAGGCTCCGCATAGTGCAAAATTAAATTTCCGTTCTTTCCGAAGAATAATCGTACCAAGTTGTTTCTTTAACAATTACTAAATCATGTTAGAACGATGAGAAAAAGATTCTTGCTTCTTGTGCTGCTGCCCCTGATGGCAGTGTCAGCCAATGCCCAGTCCCTCCTTGTTGGGGATGCCAACAGCGACAACCAAGTGGATATTTCGGATGTTGTGTTCACTGTGAACAGAATCCTTGCGGATGAGTCTTACATGGGTTCGTGCGATGTCAACTACGATGGCAGTGTGGATATATCTGATGTCGTGATTCTTGTGAACATCATTCTCAATGGCGACATTGCGTATCTTGGTTGTCCCGACGATGCTCACCCTCACTTCATCGACCTCGGCTTGCCGTCTGGCACGAAATGGGCTTGTTGCAATGTGGGTGCTACTGTTCCCGAAGAACGAGGCAGCTACTATGCATGGGGAGAATCGGAAGGGAAGACGGTCTATGACTGGAGTACATACATCCATTGCGATGGCGTGAGGGACACGTGTCACGACCTGGGTGCTAACATCAGCGGAACGCAATACGATGCAGCACACAATCTGTGGGGTACGCCTTGGCAGATGCCTTCTGACGTACAGGCAGACGAATTGATTACCCACTGCACGGCTGAATGGACGGAAATCGATGGCACCAACGGGTGCAAATACACTGGTCCAAGCGGTGGCTGCATCTTCTTGCCTGCTGGTGGCGGTTGCTACAGTCCTTTCCTCTTCGACCGCAACAATGGTGGCTACTACTGGTTGGGAATGCAAAACCCTGAAGATATCAACCGCGCTTCCTATCTCTATTTCAGTAGTGGCGATGCTTACTGCGGTAATGGCGTTAACCGCTTCTACGGCTTCAACATCCGTCCCGTTGCACAAGGATTTTAAGTGTATCAGGGATTTTAGGGATTTTAAAGGATATGATGAATCTGCATTCTGGGGTCGTGTCAAAAGTAACAGACACGCCCCGATTGCTTTTTTAGTTAAAAGCTTTAAGAGTTAAATGTGAATGTTTTTTTCCCTGTTTCAAAGAAATCAATTACTTTTGCCCTTGTTTTTGAAACCTTTTTGGGGGTGTTACGAAACTTGATTAAAATATACTTGACAATGAAAAGGAAAAATCTATGGTTGATGCTTGTGCTGCTGGTGATGAGCGGTGTGGGCTTCACGTCTTGCAGAGAGGGCAAGAAAGAGTGTAAGTGTGTGTCTTGCGACGGCAAGACGATGGATTCGAGCCAGTTTGCGATGCTGACGGACGTTGTGCCTGATGTCATTCTGGAAATACGCTATTTCGGCACGTACAATTTCGTGGGGCAGCGTGTGGATGGTTATGAGCAACCGACGGCTTTGATGACGAAGCAGGCTGCGGACAGTCTGCGTGCCGTGAGTGACGACGTGAAGTGTTTGGGCTATCGTCTGAAGATTAACGATGCTTATCGTCCGCAGCGGGCTGTTGACCACTTCGTGCGCTGGGCAGCTGACTTGAAGGACACGATGATGAAGCAGTATTTCTACCCTGACTTGGACAAGAGTGTGCTTTTCGACCAGGATTATATTGCTGCGAAGAGCGGTCACACGCGCGGCTCGACGGTTGACCTCACGCTGTTCGACATGGCAACGGAGAAGGAACTGGACATGGGCGGCACGTTCGACTGGTTTGGTCCTGAGAGTCATCCCGACTTCTGCGGCAATCCTGAGACGGGTGAATATACGGGTGATAACCACAAGTCGCCTACGGGACGTAGCATCACAGCCGAGCAGTTTGCTCACCGCATGATTCTGCGTGCTGCGATGCTACGTCATGGTTTCAAGGCTATCGAATCGGAGTGGTGGCACTTCACGCTGAAGGATGAGCCTTTCCCTGAGACTTACTTCAATTTTCCTGTGAGGGAGACGAAGTGAGGAAGGGCTTCGGCAGAACCGAAGCGCAGGGTTAATGATGAATGGGAGTGATGCTATGGTTGGTCGGTGGGGTCGGGGTGCTGGTCGTCTTTCGTCATTCTGGTTTCGACGACGAAGGAGATGAGCATACCGAAACCCATGCCTGCAACGATAGGTAGCCAGAAGTAGAGGTTAAAGGGAGTGGTGTCAGCCCAGCCAGAGATGATGGCTCCTAAGCCTGCTCCCAAGAGGATGCAGCCCCCACGTAGCATGCTGAATTTGTCTGATTTCTCCTGCTGTTCCTCCACGAGCAGTTTGATGCTCTCGGGGTCGGTGTGGTTTTCGATGAGCGCCTTGCGAAGTTCGGTTTCGCGCTTCTTCTTGTTGATGGAGGCGATGGCGCTGCAAATGATGGCAACGATGGGGATGATAAGGGTAAGGGCTACGGCGAGAACGCCTGCTAAATCTTTGAGGTCCATATTGTTTTGGGGTTAATGGGGTTTATGGGGTTAATGGGGTTATTGGGGGTTATTCTTGTAGGGAGAATTTCTTGAGGGTTTGCATGGCGAAGAGGAGCATGGCTGCGGAGGAGAGGATGACGGCGATGTATATGTAGGGCTGGTTGGAGAAGGTGCTGATGAGGTAGCAGATGCTGAAGGCGTAGCAAACGAGCACGAAGGGCAGTCCGAAGGAAAAAAGAATGTTGCGGAGTGTGAATGGGGATTTCTTGAGCGATTTCACATCCTTCATCACTTGCTTGCTGATGTCGTCCACGATGTGCTCGCGCTCGAAGGTGTCGGCGATGAGCTGGTCGAGTGCGGGGTCCTCGATGAGTTCGATGTTTTCGTCAGTCTTTTTCATTTTGCAGTTGCTTTTTGAGTCGTTCTCGAATGCGGTGCAAGCGTACCAGGATGTTGGATTGTGAGAGGTGGAGAGCTTTGGCGATGTCCTCCGTTTTCACCTTATTATAATAATAGAGTCGGATGATTTTCTGGTCTTGGGGAGGAAGTTGGCTGATGGCTCGTTCCATGCGTTGGAGCTGTTCTTCCCGTTCTTGGGAGTAGGTTTCGTCGGGAATCTGGACTTGGTCGGCATCTACGCTTTGTTTTCGCTTTGCCTTTTCTAAGGCGTTGAGGGAGAGGTGGGCGGCGATGGCGATGAGCCAGGGACCTAATTGCGTGGTTTGCCAGTCGTTGAGTTGTTGGTAAGCTTTGACGAATGTCTGTTGTGCAATCTCCTTAGCCTCCTCGGCATCCTTGGTGATGGCGAGGGCTTTGGCATAGACGGCGCTGCCATACTTCTTCACGATGAGCGAGAAGAGCTGGGTTCGTCCGCTGCGGAGTATGTTGTCAACAATGAGTCTGTCTTCCATTCGTTTGAGCTGTTGTTCGCCTATAAGACAGGTGAGGTGGGAGATTATTACACTGGAGTGATGATTTTTTTGAAAAAAACTTTCTCTGCTGGCTGTGTGGGCGAAGTTACAACAAAAAAGTGGAGGCATGAAGATGATTCAGAAAATAATTGCTAAATTTGCAGCAAGGAATGGAAATGAAGAACGAGGAAAGGGCTTCGGCAAAACCGAAGCGCACGGTAAATAAAAGATAGAAATATGGAAAAGAATCATTGGAGTGTGAAGATAGCTGTGTGCTTGCTGATGATGCTGATGGGCGGAGAGGCAATGGCGCAGCAGGTGAGTTATAGTGGAACGGAGTTGGCAAAGGAAGGCGCTTGGTGCTGGTTTGCTGACCCTCGTGCCATGCGCGTGAAAGCGGGCAAGACGGATGCTGCCTACGTGGGCTATATCGACAACCACGGTGCGGTGCGTGCCTTGCAACTCGACTACAAGCGCAACACGTCGGAGGAAGTGCTGGTGCGCTCTTACTTCCAGCCTGACGACCACAACAACCCTACATTCTTGGCTCTGCCTGATGGTCGCATCATGATTTTCTATACGCGCCACACGGACGAGCCTCGCTTCTACTACCGCATTTCGCGACGCGCTGGCGACATCACCAGTATGGGCGATGAGAAAACCATCGAGGTGGAGAATAACACGACTTATCCTTCGCCTTTCATCCTGAGCGATGACCCGCAGCACATCTATTTGTGCTGGCGTGGCATCGGTTGGCATCCGACGATTGCCAAGCTGTCTTTGCCTGATGCGAACGACGACGTGAAGATAGAGTGGGGACCGTTCCAAATGGTGCAAAGTACGGGTGCTCGCCCTTACGCCAAGTACCAGAGCAACGGCAAGGACAAAATTTACGTGAGTTATACGACGGGACATCCTGACAATGAACTTCCTAACTGGCTCTATTTCAACACCATCAAAATCAATGCAGGGAAGGAACCGCAGCTGTGCGATGTGAACGGAAAGGTGCTGAGTACGATTTCTGAAGGGAAATTCAAGGTGTTCAAGCGCGACGATTACAAGCAGCAGTATCCGCTGACGGTGATTGATTCGCCTGAGAATGCCCGTTGCTGGGTGTTTCAGATTACGACCGACAAGGAGGAAAACCCTGTGGTGGCTTTCGTCCGCATTTCGCCCGACAAGAAACAGCATGAATACTATTATGCCCGATGGATTGGGGGAAAATGGTGCATCACCGACATTGCGGATGCGGGCAAGTGGTTCCACCAGTCGCCCCAGACGGAGAATTGCTACAGTGCTGGCATGGCTATCGACCCCGATGACGTGAACACGGTGTATTGTTCGCTGCCAACCAAAAACCAGTTGGGCAAGGAGGTGTATGAGATTTGGAAATACACGCTGAACGAGGCTGGTGAGGTGACGACGAAGGAAGCCATCACGTGGAACTCGGAGAAGAACAATGTGCGCCCATACGTGTTGCCTGGTTCGGTGGGAAGCGACTTGCGCGTTGTGTGGATGAATGGCGACTATTATTATTGGCTGAAGTGTAAGCGTTTCCCTGACGGTTATCCAACTCGCATCATGGGAAAGCTGGAAAGTGGTGCGGCTTTTTCTGTCTCGCCTTTGAAAGGAGTGAAGGGTGAAAAGAACATGAAGCGGACAAGGATTTATCCGACCTCATTGAATTCTGCAGAAGGTGTTAAGACCGTGGAAGTGAAGGGAAAGCATTGGTGCATCGATGCTGATGTGAAGATGGATGCAGAGCACTATACGGGTGTGCTGCTGAGAGTGGGCGATTTGGAATATGGTGTGGAGGAGGAATCGCTGAAGCCTTATGTTAAGATAGGAGGAAAGACTTACTTCAGTGCCAACAAATTGGGAAACAGCGACGACTGGACTCAAGCCAATGGTACGGATGGAAAATGGTACTTCAAGAAACTCAGTCAATTTCACCTTTCCATCGTCAGACAAGGCAAAAGTGTGACGGTGTATAGGGATGGGTTGGTTGATATAAGAAACTAACGAGAGAAGGGGCTTCGGCAAAACCGAAGCGTACAAAAAAAAGACTGAATTTTGCTGTTCTCTTTAACGAGAGAAGGGGCTTCGGTTAAACCGAAGCGTACAAAAAAGAATGAAGAATGAATTTTACTGTTCTCATGGATTTTGCATCCGAATGGCGGTAATATTCATTCTTCATTTTTTCATTTAGTATTTTTTCAAATCTTCTGATTTGACGACTTTTTGGACGAAGAGGTCGGGATGCTTGCTGGCTTGATAGCGATATTTTAAGCCGTAGTTTGTCTTTGCCAGCGTCTTCACGAGTTGACGATTCTGTGGGTTGTTCAAGTCGAGGAGCTTGTCAATGTCGTTGTTCTCAAGACTTGTGCCTAATGCCTTCAGTAGGGCATCGATGTTGGGGTTCATGTCCTCATCCACGCTGTAAGGCATGATGACAAAGCCGTCTTCAAGTGTTAGCTTTTCTTCGGTGATACCAACACCTGCTCCCATGCTCTTGGGGAGGGAGTTGTTGATGGTGGTGATGAGGGAGGTGAGCTCTTGAGGATGAGAGGGACCTGCGGAG
>Ga0310691_10004417_pt1 | contig 15870 bp, 7 predicted proteins | sample 176DNAGHGlowgp2_FD_203887 | JGI IMG/M metagenome (GOLD analysis project Ga0310691, IMG submission 203887) | Sheep rumen microbial communities from Palmerston North, Manawatu-Wanganui, New Zealand - 1766 DNA GHGlow gp2 (v2) (version 2) | ecosystem: Host-associated > Mammals > Digestive system >...
ACTAAAAACAGCAATCAGTTGAAAGTCTCTCATGGTGGTGAGACTGTAGAAGCCGCACAGATATATATGTTCTACAAAGGTGAGTTTGTACTGACAAAGGCAGGTACCTTGGGAGAAGGTAAATACTTCCTCTACAACCCTAACTTTAAAGTAACTCCATCAGAAGATGAGGAAGAGGATGAGCCAGGAGATAATCCAGCAAGCTCACGTGGCGTTCTACGGATAGTCTTCGAAGACGAGACCACGGGAATTGATGATCTGAAGAAAGAAAAAACAGAGGAATGGAAATTGACAGGCTGGTATTCTCTGGATGGTCGTCGTTTGAGTGGTAAACCAACTAAAGGTGGAATCTATATCCATAAAGGACAAAAGATATACATAAAAAGGTAATAAGATATGAAACATACGATAAGATTCATTATTCTACTCTTTTCACTCGTTATGATGGGTGTAAGTGATGCCTGGGCTGACATCACAGAGAACGATATTATCATCAATGTGTTGCCGAATAAAGCCGCAGGAACAGTGAGTGTAACCAATATTTCTGGTATGACAGTTACCATCACTGCTACTCCTGCTACGGGCTATACGATTGATGCAGCTCATATTTTGGTCGAGAAAATGGTGGATCCTATGGCTGCGTCTCGTCGTGCACCAGGTATGGCTCCGGGGCTTGAAGTGACTCCGGGAGAAGGAAACACATACTCTTTCACTATCCCAGAAGGCTTTTCGGGTGCTTATGTGACGGTGAATTTCTATAAAAAAGCAGAGGGCTTTACTCAAATTACATCTCTGTCAGAGATTACGGATATGGATGGTAAGTACCAGTTAACTGCTGATGTTTCAGGCGTATCCAGTAGTTTAGGGGAATTTAAAGGAACGCTCGATGGTGGATTGCATAAGATTATCGGTTCTTCTGCACCGTTGTTTGCTTCAACAGATGGTGCTATCATCCGCAATATCATCTTTGAAGATGTGAATATCTCATCAGGTGATACCGATGGGGATGCTGGTGCTGTTACCTCTAAGGCTAAAGGGGCAACCCGAATCTATAACTGCGGCATCCTTCCCACCTCGGTTGAGCGTGATGACAAAGGGAATATCACTGGTTTTTATGGCAGCAGTGTGGGAGGCTCTCGTAATGTTGGTGGTCTCGTAGGATTGCTTGATGGTACAGCTCGCGTCATCAATTGCTTCAGCTATGCTACCATAACTGGCGGTTCCACCGTGGCTGGCATCGTGGGAAATATCGGCTATGATGCAAATACCTCCATTACTCAGGACAATGTTAACACAAAACCTATGGTTGTAAACTGCATGTTCTATGGCGACATTACAGGTGGCACCTCTATTTCGCCCGTTTATGGAGGAGCGAAAGGTGCAATGATTAAAAATGAAACAACAAAAACTGTCAATAATAATGCTGTTGGTATAGGTGTCAATCCTTATTGCTATTTCCGCAAGAAATCTTCTTTCAACAATACGACCAATTTCGGTAATATAGATGCGTTTAAGCGCTCTTGGCCTGCTGAAGAGAAGAATCTGACTCGATTCGAATATTACCGTAGTATTCTGAATAGTAACCGCAAACTTTGCACTTGGTGGGTGAATGGTACCAGTGATACGGCACCGACAGACGAAGATGTAGCCAATGTAGGCATTGCCAAATGGGTGCTCGATCCAAGTATTGCGCCTTATCCTATTCTGAAGGAATGGGGAAAATACCCTTCTGTTATAAATCTTGATCCAGACAAAGTGTGGGATCCAAGGACAGAAATTAAAGAGGGAGATGCTGTAACGTCAGTAACGCCACATTGGGTACAGCGTAGTGATGCTAAAGAGTGGGAAGGAAAGAGTTACGGTACACTTGCTGTGACTATCAAAGCAGGTGCTCATGGTAGTGGAAGCACCTCAAGAAATATTCCGATTACCGATATGGACACACTGAATTGTGATTATAGTTATTACAAGATTCAGTTGCCTTATTATAATGAAGTGTTCGGTAACCCTAATGGAGCCACTCATGCTGAGAAATATGGTGGTAACTATACCGAATATGTCGTGACGGGATGGGAAATAGAAGCTGCTGGTAGCACTACTGCTACGGATTATAATTTCGCAGATCGTAACAGTATCACTGGTCGTGTATTTGCACAAGGTGGATATTATTACGTCCCTAAAGAGGTTAGCTCAATCACCATCACTGCCCGTTGGGGTAAGGCGTTTTATCTGTCAAACCGCGGCTATAGTATTGATCGTGTAAATGTAACAAATGCTGGTTACAAATCAGACAACGCATTTGCTCCTGCTGGTACCGTATCTAATACTTTCCAGGGACAACCTGTTTATGATGATCTTCAAAATGCTATAAAAGCTCTTGGAACTAATACGGACTCTCCTACTGTTTATGATCAGGCTATAGTGTTGATAGGCAACCATCAGGTAAAGAATGGTAACAATGGTGTAGGATATAGTTTAGACAGCAAATGGCATCCTTTTACTATAATGAGTGCAGATTTTGACTTTGACAATGAGCCTGATTACTGTTTACAATTTCAGTTTAGAGATGGTACTCCTCGGCCTGGTATTCAGCCTGTCCGCTTTGATTTCTTGCCTGTTGTAGAACTGGGTCTTGCCTTACGTCACGACAATAAAGCTTATGCCATTGGTATTTTTGTACCTCAAGGCCATTTCGAAGTGACTGAAACGGCATTCATGCGTACCACTCAGTTTGAGTATGATGGTTTTCAAAGCTACACAGACAAACGAATAGAAGATAAATCGCCTGTCATCATTAATGGTGGCGAATATGAAATGTTTACTGTCAGGTATCATGCCTCCAATCGTACAAGCTATTTCTTATTAGGTGGCAATGCGTGGATACATCGTTTTGCTCCTGGAGCACACCCTAATACAGGTCAAAAGCCATCCATTTACTTGTGTCCTGTAAATGTGATTGGTGGTGAGGTAAAGGAACTCTATTTGACAGGCCTTTATCGTCCAGAACTGGCTGTTCCGAACAATCAGGGTGCTCCCCGTTGCTATACCGATGGTGGTAAATTCGACATCATGGCAGGTGCTGGCTATGATAAGGTTGCAGCAGGTTCTAATGTCACTTTTAAAATCAATCATTCGAAGATTACCGAGTTCTATGGTGGTGGAATCAATGGTTCTAATCCTATTAGTGGTAACATAGACGTTACCATTGATAATAGTTATGTAGATAAGTATTGTGGTGGTCCTAAAGTGGGTGATATGACGGGAAAGACCGTTACAACCCACGCTACTGGCACTACCTTTGGCGTGTTCTTTGGCGGTGGTAATGGTGGAAATAGTTACTATAGGCAGCTGCAAAAAGATGGTGACTTAGCGTCAACTCATATAGGTACATGGACTGACCAAGGTTATAATTGGAATGGTTTTAAACCCTTAGAAGTTAAAGATGATGGCACAGACAATAAAGGTTATCATGCTGAATATGAGTTTGAGGTCTTTAACCATTCCAATGGTGTGACAGACCAGATTACGCAACGTGGATTTATCAAGTGGATTCAATTCGGTATTACCAAGACAGGCGATGTCAGCAGTACGCTGTCTGATTGTAAGATTTTGGGTAATTTCTATGGTGGCGGTAACTTGGCTACCGTTGATGGTAACGTTACTTCTACTCTTACGAATACGCAAGTTGCAGGTAGTGCTTTCGGAGCAGGTTATTCTGCGGCTATTCCTACCTTCCAGGTACACGACAAGAGTAAAGCCACTTTCCCTTCAATTACTGCTGGTGTTATTACCGATGGCCATATTGGCTATGGTGATAAGGTGTATGAGTGGACCAATGAAAAACTCGAAGGTAAAGATGAGGCATATATGAAAGCTTATCCCACTTACGAAAAGGACGGCAAATGGTATTGCTACACTTGGAATTCCTTAGATAATCTGGGTGCCGTAACGGGTAATGTTACGCTTACAATTGATGGCAACACCACTCTTACTGATGGTAAAGTGATGAAAGTTGCCCATAGTGTCTATGGCGGTGGTGAGGAATCTGGTGTAGCTGGCAATACGATAGTGACCGTCACTGGCGGTACGATTGGCACTACCGGTAAGGGCGGTGCTGAGTACGGCAACGTCTATGGCGGTGGTAAAGGAAAAGAAAAAGATGTTGCTGCCGGACTGGTGAAGGGTAATACGAATGTAAGTATCAGTGGCTCGCCTACCATTCTGCACAACGTCTACGGTGGCGGTGCCTATGGTTCGGTAGGAACGTTTACCTATGCTGACGATGACTATCATACCGCTCATCCTGAGGTTCCCGTAGGTATGCCTACGGCTTGTGCTGAGAGCACAGGTAATACATCTGTCACCATCACTGGCGGTACCTTTGGTACTAACGGCCATGAGAACGGCATGGTGTTCGGTTCGTCACGAGGTGATGTGGCTACGCCAGAAGGCACTCCTGCCGTTGACCCCAACGATCGCATGGCTTGGGTGTATAGCACACAAGTGAATATAGGCACAGAGAATGCTACTACTGGTCCTACTATCAAGGGTTCTATCTATGGTAGTGGCGAGAATGGACATACTCTCCAGAATACAGTCTTGAATATCAACAGTGGAACGGTTGGTATTCCTACAGGTGAAAAAATTACAGATGATAATGGCACGCCAGACAACAAGGATGACGACATTGAATATTCCGGTGCCAACTATCCATATCGTGGCAACGTCTATGGTGGTGGTTGCGGTACGGATACTTACAATGATGGTACCGTAGACAAATACAATCCCCTGGCAGGTATTGTGAAGGGTACGACAACTATCTATATTAAGGGTGGTCATGTGGTTCGAAATGTCTATGGGGCTGGTGCTATGGGGTCTGTAGGCGGTGGAACAACTACCGATGCTGGTAAGACGACCATTAATGTCACGGGTGGCCGCATAGGTTATGATGGCAACAGCAACAATGATGGTTGCATATTTGGTGCCGCCCGCGGTGAGAATGGTATTAGTACCGCCACATCAAATTTGGCTAACGTACGTGAGACGGAGGTGAACATCAATGCGCATCCAACAGATGCCACAAAGAGTCCCGTCATTTGGGGTAGCGTCTTTGGTGGTGGTGAGGCGGGTACTGTTAAAGAGGGTGTCGCTGTGAATATGACAGGTGGTCTGATTCATAAGGATATTTATGGCGGTGGTGCTTTGGCTGATACGCAGACAAGTAACTACGCTACAGGTGGTACTTGGGCTGATGCACAAAAATCCGCGCTCCATACAACAACCGTCCGTGCGACTGGTGGGCGTGTCGTGGAAGAGATTTTTGGCGGTGGACTGGGAGAAGACGGTAAGCCTGCTTATGTCTGGGGCGATGTGTTGGTTGACCTGAACGGTACGACTTCATCTGGCACAACAGGCACACCCATCGCGGTGGATGCAAAGGGTTGTGTTGTCGGACAGATATTCGGTTGTAACAACATCAACGGAACACCTAAGGGCGATGTGATGGTGCATGTCTATGCCACACAGAACGCTGCGGCTACGCAGATAGCAAATACGGGTGAGGTTACCAATGCCAAAGTGAAGGGCCGCTATGATGTCACGGCAGTCTATGGCGGAGGTAATATGGCGGCATACGAGCCTGCTGATCCAGATAACAACAAGTCGGAAGTGATTATCGATGGCTGTCAGCTGACAAGTATTAAGACTGTCTATGGCGGCGGCAATGCCGCTTGCACGCCTTCAACTAATGTGACAGTGAACGGTACGTTTGAGGTTGAGGAACTCTTCGGCGGTGGCAACGGTCTGGACGATATCGATGTCAACGGTGTCACGAAGCCTAACCCTGGTGCCAACGTGGGTTATAAGAACTATACGGTTTACGAAAAAGTCGGGGACGAATGGATAGCCAAGGATGACCCTGCCTATGACACGAAAGAAGAACGAACTGCACCAAGCAGTGCCATCACCTATGGCACAGGTCAGGCTTCCGTAAATATCTTCGGCGGCACGGTTCATCGTGTGTTTGGTGGCTCGAATACCAAGGGTAATGTTCGCCAGACAGCAGTGACGTTGCTAGATGAGAATAGCGGATGTGATTTCTGTGTTGACGAAGCGTACGGAGGTGGTAAGAGTGCGGAGATGGATGCCGAGGCAAAGTTGCTGATGGCTTGTATTCCTGGTCTTGAGGCTGTCTATGGTGGTGCTGAGGCAGCCGACGTTCGCGGTAATGTGACGTTGAATATTACCAATGGCACCTTTGATCGTGTATTCGGTGGTAACAACCTCAGTGGCACCATCAGTGGTTCCATCACTGTAAATGTGGAGGAAATAGGTTGTAAACCAGTTAAGATTGGTGAGCTGTATGGCGGTGGCAACGAGGCTGGCTACTCAGTTTATGGTTACGACAGCAATGGCAAGCCTGTAGAATCGGGTACCACCCCGCTCTATAACGACCCGCAGGTCAATGTGATGTCGTTTACCAGCATTGGCAATATCTATGGTGGCGGTTATGGTAGCGGTGCTACGATGGTGGGTAATCCAACTGTGAACATCAATGTGGCCTATGGCAGATACTATAACGATGACGAATCCGTTGTCGGTGAGAATGCGAAAACACCCAACAACTATCCTATCCCCTCACATGCCACAGGGAAGATAGGTGCCATCAGCAATGTCTTCGGTGGTGGTAATGCGGCCAAGGTTATTGGTAACACTACCGTCAATGTTGGTACCCTTTCTGAGGTCTATGTGGTGAAACAGGTTACTGTAGGTGACGACGTGAGCAGTCTATACATCCGTAACAATAACGGGACCTATAGTAAAGCCTCTGGTACGGCCCAAGACGGAACTACTTATTACGAAGAGCAGGATGTTATTGGTGCCGACATCCGTGGTAACGTCTATGGTGGTGGTAATAATGCGGAGGTGACAGGTAACACCAATGTTGTGATAGGAAAGAAGTATGAGGTCACTCCCTAATCCATCTTCAACGCCAGAACCATAGAAAAGCAATAAAAGTGTCAAGAAAACACAGAACGCTCCCCAAACAGGGAGCGTTCTTTTGTTGATAACGCACACAGACTAAAAAATGTTAAATATTAAACTGATTATTGTTGAATATTTGTCAGTTTTCATGGTTTTGTCTACTTTTGTGCGATGATTGCCGATGAAAACACTATATCGACAACTACTAATTATAAGAATAAATAGAATCTAACTTGATAGAAAATGAACTTTAGAGTGAAAGCAGGGATGCTTGCTGCATTGTTTTGTGTAGCCTTCTGTGTAGAAGAGGCATCCGCCCAGCAGTTGGCAGTGAAGACCAACCTCCTTTATGATGCGACGACGACTCCGAATATCGGAGCGGAGCTTGGCATTGGTAAGAAACACTCCTTGCAGTTGTACTACGGACTGAACCCGTGGAAGTTTAATACTGATAGTGGGAAGAAGTACTTCAAGCACTGGTTGCTGATGCCAGAGTACCGCTATTGGTTCTGTCATCGTTTCCAGGGTTCCTTTGTAGGTGTTCATGCAATGGGAGGTGAGTTCGATGCAGCCAATGTGAAGTTGCCGTTCGGTATGTACAAGAAATTGCGTGACCATCGTTACGAAGGCTGGTATGTCGGTGGCGGTGTGTCCTATGGTTACCAGTGGGTACTCTCCCGCCATTGGAACTTCGAGGCTTCTGTAGGAGTAGGTGTAATCTATGCCAAGTACAAGGGCTATGAGTGTGGAGAGTGCGGCAGACAGACGGACGACGGGCATAAATGGTATGTCGGTCCGACGAAAGCAGTGCTTTCATTCCTTTATTTATTCTAGAAAAACTAGTAGAACTAGGAAAACTAGAAGTGCTAGTAAGATTAATTAATAAAAACGCAATCAAATGAAAAGAAACATTTTCCTCAGCATATCCCTGTTAGCCTTTAGCTTTGCGATGGCACAGGCTCCCATTAAGTTGACGGGTGTGAAGAAAAAGCAGGACACACAGGTGTCCGTCACCAACTATCAGGTATCGCAGACCGACCAGAAGACGATGGTCACGATGGATTTCGTGCTCGACTCCCTCAAGGTGAAGTCGGCGCGCTACCGTGCTTTTACTCCTATTCTCCGTTCTAAGGACGGTCGTCAGAAGCAACGTCTGAAGTCCCTGTTAGTGACAGGTCGTGTGCAGGACATCATCTTCGAGCGTGACGGTATCGATCCCTTGTATGTTGACAACTACCAGTCTGTACGTCGTGAGAAGAACGAGCCTCAGCGAGTGGCATATAATGACATGGTGGATCGCCAGCCTTGGCATGATGTAGCTGAGGTATGGCTGGAGTGCGACCTCTGTGGGTGTGGCGACACCCTGAAGTCAGACCAGGCTTTCTTGGGACCAATCGTTCCGGAGACTGCCGCTCTGGATATCAAGCCAAACTATATCGATATAGTGCCGGCTCCTGAGAAGAAGGTACGTAACCTGCACGGCACCGCCTATATTACCTTCGTCGTAGACCGCTGGGAGATGAAGCCCGACTATATGGACAACCGTCGTGAGCTGCGTAAGATTACCGATACCCTCGACGTGATGAATGCTGATAAGAATATCTCTATCCATAAGATTAAGATTCACGGATGGGCATCACCGGAAAGCCCATACAAGCACAACGAGATGCTTGCCACCAATCGTGCCAAGTCGCTCACCGAGTATGTACGTAACACCTATAACCTGCCAGCTGATGTCTTTGCTCCCGCAGAGGCTACCCCGGAGAACTGGATAGGCTTGCGTGAGGCTGTCGACAAGATGTCTCTCTCCGTCCTGCCACACCGTGAAGAGATCCTGGAGATTATTGACGACAAGACCTTACAACCCGATCCGAGGGAGAAGAAGATCAAGCGTCTCTATCCGCAGGAATACCGTTACCTGTTGAAGAACGTCTATCCCGGACTGCGCCGCTCTGACTATGAGATTACCTTTGAGTATAAGGAGTTCACCTTGGAGGAGGCGAAGGAGATTTACAAGACCAAGCCCCATCAGCTCTCACTCCGTGAGTTGTGGGATGTGGCACAGACCTTCCCGAAGGGTGGTGACGATTATAATAAGGTGATGCAGACTGCCCTTATCGTCTATCCGGAGAGTAAGGAGGCAGCTATCAATCTTGCCAATGTGGCTCTCCGTCAGGATGACCTGTTGAAGGCAGAGACCCTCTTGGACCGTGCCGGTGACAGTGGCGAGGCAGAGAATGCTCGTGCCATCCTCTATATGAAACAGGATCGCTATGCAGATGCCGAGGCTGCTTTGAGTCGTGCCAAGGCAAAGGGTATGAATGTCTCCTTGAACCAAGAGATATTACGGAGTATAAAGAAGAAATAAGAGAACAATATAACATAACATTCATTTAATTCTAATCAATTATGAAGAAATTTAGTTTTTTAATGCTTGCAGTAGCAGGAATGCTATTTGCAGCGTGCTCGTCCGACAAGGATGCTGCAGGTGACCCATCTAATTTGGATTTAAGTGGTAAGACTGAAGGTTATTTCAAAATTAACCTTAATTTGCCAACTAATCCAGTAGCATCTATGCGTGCATGGGGCGAAAGTTCTACAGGAACTCTTAGTGATGGTCTTCCTGCAGAGTATGGTGTTAATTCATTAATTCTCTTGCTTTTTGATGGAACTTCTGAGAGTACTGCCACATTGAAACAAGTGATTAATTTGACCAATGCTCAGGTAAATCAAACAGCAGATAATCCTAATCAGATTACTACCAAAGGTGAATATGTTGCTAAATTGAAGGCAGCACCTTCTGGAAAACTTTTTGCAATGGCTGTTGTAAATGGTACTGGTAATATTGAAATGGCATCTGAGACATCTATAAATTTGCGCGGTACCGCAACATCTACATGTACTATTGGCGATTTGCAGGCTGCACTTGCAACATCAACTTCAGTGAAAGCCAATGATTTTGTTTACGAATCTGGTGGTACTAATTATTTCTTTATGACCAATGCTGTGCTGAGCAACGAGCAAGGTGGTATTGTTGAACCTGCAACAGCAGCAGGCAATATGCATATTTTGGCACCTGTTGATGCTAAGTTTATTTATGAGACTGAGGCTGATGCTACTGCTGGTACTGCCGCTACTGATATCTATGTAGAGCGCGGTGTTGCTAAAGTGACTATTGCATCAGCAAGTCTTGGAACTACTGCCCTCACAGATAACACTTCAAAACTTTCGGCTTCTCTTGATGGATGGTGTCTTGATAATACAAACAAGTCTTCTTATGTTGTTCGTAAGGTGCCCACTGCTAATATTTGGAACCTTACGAGCAAAGCAACGTTATCAGGTGATAAGTATCGCTTTGTTGGTGGAAATAGCGTTGATGCCGTTTATGGCTCTACAGCAGCAGGTTATCGTACTTACTGGGCAGCAGATCCTAACTATGATGCCGACTATGATGCTGCAAATTTCTCAACTGCAACATATAATGCAGATAAAGTTACAACAATTGGTGAGAACGCTCCTCTTTATTGTTTGGAGAATACATTTGATGTAGCACACCAGACATACCAGAATACTACACGTGCTATTGTCGGTATTAAATTAACCAGTGATGGCAGTGATTTCTATGTGATGGGTGCAGATCGTAAGACCCTCTATACTGAGGCAAATATTAAAGATCAGATTGTCACAGATCTGATGACTTCCAGCATATTCCTCTCATGGTGGGATACTTATGGAACAGGTACACTTGCAGGCTCTTCAGTGGGTGTTACTTGGAGTTCATCCGAAGCAGGTGTAATTACAGTGACTAAAATTACCATTCCAAGTGCAAACATTGACGCATCTTCAAGTAAGGCTGGTTCTGATTTAGATATTGACGCTACATCTACAGATGTAGATGGTAAAGATTTAAGTACTGTCGTTTCCACTATTAATGGAAAACTTTCTAATGTAGAGCGTTTCAAGGGTGGTATTGCTTATTATGCTATCCGTATTCAGCACTTCGGTGATGACCTGACCCCATGGAACAATGGTGAGTTTAAGACTGGCTATGCACCAGCAGAAAACACCATCGCTAAGATTTATCCTGATGCAACAGATAGTCGTCAGATTGCAAACTACCTCGGTCGTTACGGTATGGTTCGTAACAACTGGTACGAACTTGTAATTGGTGATATCATTAAGGTAGGTAACTCAACAGTGCCTGCTCTTACAAATCATCCTGACGATGATTTGGAGGATCTCTATATCAAGGCTCGCATCAACATCCTGTCATGGGCTAAGCGCACCCAGAATTGGAACCTGAAGTAAACAATTACTGAATACTATCATAAGCGACCGTCTCGAAAGGCGGGACGGTCGCTTTTAAACAAAAAAGAAACAATAAACATCGCTGACGAATAAAAAGCAATATGAAACTGAAAAAACTGTTTTTGGCACTTGTATCACTTGCAATGCTTTCCAGTTGCAACATGATGAAAGAGGACGAGGACCTGACGAACTGCGGTCTTTTCGTCACCTTCAAGTACGACTATAACCTACAGCGTTCTGATATGTTCGGCGACCACGTCGGAGGCGTTACGCTGTATGTGTTCGACAGCGACGGCCGCTACCTGCGTAGTTACGAAAGCAACGACATTCCCTCGATGGGGATGATGCTGGATGGCGAATATGTACACGCCATGCAAATCCTGGACCTTCCTAACGGGAAGTATCGCTTCATCGCACTTGCCAATCAGAAAAGTTATGAGGCGACACTTGCCACCCCAGGCGCTAAATATGTACGCACGACACTCTCCTCTGGAGATAACAATGAGAAACTGCAAGTCACCCTCGACCGTGAGGCTGGCACGGGAGGCGCCAACCCGATGGTTAGCAACGTGGCTCCTTTGGACACCCTCTGGCACGGCATGACTGGCGCGGAGCCTGTTCAGGTGAAGAACAACGGTAAGACCGTTACTAAGATATCCATGGTACGTGACACCAAGATGCTCACCGTATCACTGCATAACCTCGACGAGGACAAACGTGCCGATATGGACACGGATGACTTCGACTATTTTATCGTAGACAATAACGGTCGTCTCGCCTATAACAATGACCTGTTGCCAGACGACGACCTCGTATATACACCGTTCCACAAGTGGAACACCTATGCTACCAATAGCGCAGGTACCGTTACGGAGGCTACAGCACACGCAGGACTGACGTTCAACCGCCTTATCTGGTCGGCTGACCCGAATCAGAATGCCCTGCTGATTATCCGCAACAAGAACACAGGCAAGGAGATTGCCGCCATCAACCTGACTGATGCACTGGCTCAGGGACGTAATGCTTACGACGCTTACGCCTACAGCCGTCAGGAATATCTGGACCGTTCATACGACTACTACCTTGACTTCTTCATCAAGAATGATGTCTGGCAGTATGCCGAGGTACGCATCAATGTGCTCTCATGGGCAATGCGCATCCAGAACGTGAATTTGAAATAAGAACTATAATAGAATATCATAATGATGCTTCGTAGAATTCCATATAGACTTCTCTGCACGTTAACTTCTGTCCTTTTGCTTTGTGCCTGTAGCGATAGTGACGGAAGAGACGTGGACAATCAACAAAACGTTGGCAATATCTATGTCAATTTCGCTATTTCCGTCACGAATGGGAATAGTGGTATGCGTGCCACACCTACTGGAGGTGAGAACGGTGACGGACGCGAAGCAGGCTTTCAACGTGAGAACACCATCAGTGGTATCACGGTCATCTTATATCAAGACGCTACAGGCATCAATACAACGGCTAATCCCACGCTCGACCTCGTTCGCTATTTCCCTGTTTCTGAAAGAGCAGCAGACACCACGCCTATCGAGGTGACCTATACAACTGGTCAGCAGCCATTGGGAAAGCATAACCTCGACCTTACGAAGAAATATCATGCTATCGTCATTGCCAATGCTCCGGAAGTGGCTGCATCGCTCACGGAAGGAACCAGCAAACTCAACGATATCCGTGATGTGACTTTGAGTACTATTTACACAGGCAATCCTTCTTACTCTGCTGATAACATTACTAATTTTGCCATGTCGTCAGAGAAGGACAATATGATAGATTTCGGTTCTGTGACTGCGAAGAACTTAGACGGTACTGCTCATACACCAGGTAAGGATATGTATTATGACCTGACAGAACAGCCAGTCATTATCGAGCGTCTTGCCGCACGCATCGACTTCTGGTCGAAGAACTCGAATGGCTACAAGACCTCATCAGATAATGCCGCATATACCATTCCCGGCTATGAGTACGATGTGACGAGTAGTACCGACAAGTTTGTTGTGACGGGTATCGTGCCTTTTAACCTTGTCAATGGTATTACATATTACGGCAAAGAATATCTGCTTAAACGACTTAGGACAAATTTAGCAGATGCTACAACTACCAGTTATTTAGCCGATGAATCGTCGACGAACTATGTGATTGACCCAATGACGATAAGTAAAAACGACGGCACCACCCCAGGTCTGACGAGTTCATTGGGGGATGTCTATACACTAATCGGTGATGATAAGATTGAGAACACAACGGATAATCCTTATTATCACTCTATAGCAACCATGCATGCCAGCGACTCCAAGTCGACTATAGAAGACAAAGAGAATGTCGTGGTGGCTTATCCTATGGAGAACTGTCTGCTGCCAACGTCTAAGTTGTTCTACCATGCTACAGGTGTTGCCATCATAGGCTACTATTATGTGAATGGAACAGGAACAGGTACTCGCTATGTCTATCTGGGTTACCTGCGCCATCAAGGAGAAGGGGAGACTTACGATATACAGCCTTACACCACACCGTTGTCGACTACTGATGCGATGGGTGGAACGACAGCCATGAATTTTGGAATTGTCCGTAATAACATCTATCGTGTAAGTATCAACAGCATTGATAAGAAAGGTACCTTGGAATTGTCGATTAAAGTGAAGAAGTGGGACACCTTTACCCACTCCTGGATATATATGTAAACCCATACAATGATGATGAAACGATTCAAATTGACATACGCCCTTGCCTTCGTCGCAGCACTGTCGCTCCTGACGGCATGCTCTGGTGATGATGCGGCTAATGGGGACGAGACACCAATTGATAACGACGGAAAGGTTCAGGTACATCTTCGGGTGTCTGCCGCTGGCTCTGGCACGATGCGAGCATGGGCGGATGCTGCCAATGCCACAGACGATGAGATGATGAATGTCTGGACGGTGGTGATTGTGGATGATGCCAATGATGAGGTGGTGGAGATACAGTCCTGTAATCCCTCCAGTCCTTATGCGGAGATTGATGATGTCACCAATTTGACACCAGGCACCTATCGTTTCTATTCGTTTGCGAACATCGGAGCCTCTTCGTTAGAGACATTGTTAGGACTTCCTACAGGTAGTGTTCCAGTTCCTTCTGGTACGGATGCTATTAGCACAAAAGAAAAGAGTGAGACTCCTGGCGACACAGGAAGTGGCTTGGGAAATATATATAAGACGGGCTCGAATAACCAGCCAACATCTGGCGGTACCCCCGTTGACCGTAGTATCCAAACAACTATCAATGGTAATAACTTTGATCCGACTGCCGCAAACAACGGCTTAGGTGCAAAGGGTATTCCTATGAGTAATGTGCAGACCTATACGATTGCCTCGACAGGTACATACGACCTTATCGTCGTTCGTATGATGGCGAAGATCAAACTGCAAATCGAGAATACTACTTCTGCAAGCATCAAGGTGAATTCTGTCACGCTGTCGAATGTGACACAGAACAGCACTGATAATCTTAAACTGCTGCCAAGTCTGACATCAGGACAGAATACCATGGAATATGTTCATGGAGACATCCAACCTAATTTAGGAGCAGCAACACAGGCAGACTTAACTATCCCTATTACGGAGGGACCCATCACTGCAGGTGCTACGAAAGAGGTCACTTTCTATGTCAATGAGTGTGGTACACCAAATAACGCAGAGGGCTTGTTCTATCTGACGTTGGATGTTGATAATGCGGGTACTTCGGAGTATCGCTATGCACTGATTAATAGTCAGAACACGGATGCAACAGCAGCAGATTATAAATGGGACTATATCGCTCGTAATGACTACCGTATCATCCCCATCAAGTTGGATGACCTGAAGTTTGAGATCATCCCCTACGACTTCCCCGCTATCGGTGTCTATCCAGTATCGGTGAAGGAGGTGGATGCCGCGAATCATGTCTACGACTTCGAGTTCCATGACTATGGACACTTCCATCTGCTGCCTTCTGTGACGAAGAGTGGTACAGCAGTGGAATTCTCTGCTACCACACCGACAGGTACTGGCTATAAGTGGACACTGGTAGGTGATGACTTCGCCAACTCCTGGTTTACCGCTTCCACCAAGGGCGGGGCATGGTTGACAACGAATGCCGCCATAGAGGCTTTGGGCTTCTATCGCACGGGCTATAGTGTCACGCCTCCTGTTGATGGCGATGAGGTAGGTGGCATACCTGTATGGTATGCCAATACGACAGGCAGTCCGCAATGGGACCCTGCCGCCTCTGCTACCTACCGTCCCTTTATCTTCGGCTATATCGCCGACCCGGGCAGTGCAACCAAGAAGCAAGTCTATCATGAAATGAAGATTCAGGTATATAATGGCACCACGGCTTATCGCCAGATGCTCTACCGTTTCTATATGACATTGTCGGCAGACCAGATGCTGTACAGCCGTATGTTCGGTGCACCCCGTGTGCGCCATACCCATGGCTATTGATAGCCATGGAACAGCCTTAAGGGCAAAGCGTTCTTCGACTTATTGATACACAATCCAGTTATTCCCACGTAGGGAACGATGCATTCCCATGGTGGGA
>Ga0310691_10004418_pt1 | contig 15868 bp, 13 predicted proteins | sample 176DNAGHGlowgp2_FD_203887 | JGI IMG/M metagenome (GOLD analysis project Ga0310691, IMG submission 203887) | Sheep rumen microbial communities from Palmerston North, Manawatu-Wanganui, New Zealand - 1766 DNA GHGlow gp2 (v2) (version 2) | ecosystem: Host-associated > Mammals > Digestive system >...
TTGCCAAGCAAATTCGACACAATAATCGCGTTGCACTTTTCTCTTCTTTTAAACGCGCGTATCTTTCTCATTGTTGGATTTGGAAGAATTGTAATTATGACTGCCAGGGTACAGATATAGGACCGCCACGGTCAAATGACATTGCTCCCATCAGGGACCCCTGCACCGTAGACCTGAACATTTTTTCAAAGGAGCTTTTTGCCTATGACTGAAAATGCTTTTCCCTCCGCCGCCTCAAACGATGAGGCGGTTCTTTCTTTTCTCCGTGAACGTGGTATTCTTGCAGACGAAAGCATAACGCCACAGCAGGTTGAAGAGAAAAAGCGCAAGGAGGCATATCATAATACGCTTCTTCTGCTCTCAAACTACAGAAACATTCTCTGGCAGACCGACAGTGAGCTGGACACCATCGCCGCCGAGCTCAATCTCCCTTTGCAGAAGCTTGATGCTGTTCTGAGCCGGATCGACGCAGAGATCGGTATGGAGAATCGACGCCTTGAGCTTCGCCTGGAAAGACTGGCCAAGACCCGCCAGCTTCTGGATCGTATCAACGATGCCCTGACCACTCTCAAATACAAGCCGGATAACGGTCCCCTGCTTTATGACCTGATCTATCTGACTTACATTTCCGAGGAAAAGCTTCATCAAACAGATGTTCTCTATAGGCTGAACATCTCGAGACGGCATTATTATCGGCTGAAAGAGCAGGCAATCAATATCATCTCTCTTCGGCTGTGGTCAGTTCCAAGCAAGAATATTGACCTCTGGCTTGATCTCGTGTCTATGCTAAGCGGCAAAGCCAAGCCCAGCGGCAGTTAAGTGAAGACCTCCAGCTTAGCCGGAGGCCTTCTCTAAATATGCAGCAGCGCAACAGTGACATCATTGACGTTTGTGCCGGTCGGCCCTGTGACGATCAGTCCACTCACCGCTTGAAGCGCGTGATAGGCGTCGTTGTCCTTCAATACATCAAATACGGAGATCCCGCGCTCCGCCAGCGCCGCGCAGGTTTCGCCATCAACATAGCCGCCGGCGGCATCGGTGGGGCCGTCCGTTCCGTCGCTGCCCACGGAGAAGACCGCCGCACCGGGAATGTCTGCAATGCCGGGAGCCGCAGCAAGCGCCAATTCCTGATTTCGCCCTCCGAGGCCGTGCCCGGTCAGGTGTACGATAGTTTCACCGCCTGCGATAAACGCGCGAGATTTGTCGGACTGAAAGTGGCTTTTGAGAATACTTGCAAGGAAGCTGCCCGCCTCCCGCGCCTCGCAGCAGAGCTGATCGGTCAGGATGATGGGATCATATCCGAGCTTTTGCGCAGCGGCAGCAGCGGCGGCACACAGCTCACGCACAGAGCCGTTGATGTGCGTCTCCACATTATGAAGCTCCTTGGGTGTCTCCTCGTTCAGAAGCTTTTCAGCATCCGGGCTGAACTTCAGTTCATATTTTGCGGCGATGTTCTTAGCCTGTTTGCAGGTACTGCTGTCCGGATACGCAGGACCGCTTGCGATCATGTCCAGAGGATCACCCAGGATATCGCTCAGCACAATGCTGAGAACCTTTGCTGGGGCGCAGGCGAGGGCAAAACGGCCGCCCTTGACGGCGGAAAGGCGCTTGCGGATCGTGTTCATCTCCACGATATCCGCGCCGCTCGCGAGCAGCTGACGGGTGATTTCCTGCAGTTCTTCCCTGGGGATAAGCGGCAATTCAAAGAGGGCGCTGCCGCCGCCGGAGAGCAGAAAGATCACCGTATCCCCGGCGCTGCGATTGTCCACCAGCTCCAGTGCCTTTTTTGTAGCGGCAAAGCTGTTCTCATCCGGTACAGGGTGCCCGGCCTCATAGCAGACAACACCCGGGATCTCGCCAATGACATGACCATATTTGGTGATGACAACGCCGCCGTCCACCTGTCCCAGCGTATCCACGGCGGCCTTCGCCATCTGCCAGGCGGCCTTGCCGGCGGCGACCAGCAGCGTTTTTCCAGCTCCGGGACAATAATCTTTGAGCGTGCGGCGCACAGCCTCATCAGGCAATACGGCTGCGATGCTCTCCCTGACGATCTGATCTGCGTCTTTTCTGAGCGAAGCGTTCATAGCGTCTGTCCTCCGTTATCGAGTTATCAGGTGATAGGAGCAGGATTGAAAATGCAGATATCGTTGTGCCAACGGTATTGCTCCGAATAGGGCTGCCTGCGACCGCTCGCGACATCGAGGATATAACGGAACATCTCCTCACCCTGCTCGGCGATGGTGGCCTTCCCGAGGGCGGCGGGGCCCGCGTCATAGTCGATGATGTCGGGCCACTGCTCCTTCATCTCGCTTCTGGAGCAGACCTTGATCACCGGCGCCGCAGCAAGGCCGTAGGGGGTGCCGCGTCCGGTCATGAAGACCTGCAGGCCCATGCCGCTTGCAAGCTGGCTGGTGCCGCAGAAGAGGTCGGAGGCGGGCGTTGCGGCAAAAATCTCTCCGTGCTTTGTGGGCCTCTCGCCGGGGGACAGCACCTCCACGATGGGCGAGGTGCCGGACTTTGCGATGGAACCCATGGACTTTTCGATGATGTTGGAAAGCCCGCCCTTCTTGTTGCCGGGGGTGGTATTCGCGCCGCGGTCCACACCGCCCGCGCGGAGGTACTCGTCGTACCACTTCATCTCCTCCACGAGCCTCGCGCCGACCTGATCGTCGATGCAGCGCTCGGCGATGAACTGTACGCCGTCGCGCACCTCGGTCACTTCGGAAAACATGACGGTCCCGCCGCCGGAGACGATGAGATCCGCCGCATAGCCCGCCGTGGGATTGGCGGTGATGCCGGAAAAGGCGTCCGAACCGCCGCACTGCATCCCGACCAGCAGATCGCGCAGGGGCAGCTCCACGCGCCGACGCTCATTGAGCTTTTGAAGCTTTTTCTCCGCCATGTCCAGGATCGCGTTCATCACGGCGTCGTGCCCCTTGTGGTCCTGAAGGATGATGACGTTCTCCGGGGTGTTCAGCTCCGGCCAGAGGGCACAGAAGCGTTCGGGCGTGAACTTTTCACAGCCGAGACCGACAAGCATGAACTCGCCGCCGAAGTTCGGGTGCAGGGCGATGTTGCGGATGAGGCGCTGCGGCACCTTGGCCTCCGGCGCGTCGATGGCGACGCCGCAGCCGTACTGATGATTGACCGTGACCACATCGTCCACGTTGGGGTACTTCGGCAGAAGGTCCCGGCGGATGCGGGAGATGGCGTCATTGACCACGCCGATGACGCACTGGACCGTGGTGTTGATGCAGAGGATGTTGCGCGTGCCGCCCGGCCCCTCGCCCCAGGGGTTCGGGTAGCCCATCCAGGTTTTGACGGGCGGCTCGGGCAGTTCGGTGACGATATTGGCGGAAAAACGCATGGCGTCGAGATCGGGCGCGGGGGCCATGAGAAGATTGGTCTCGTTGACCCAGCCGCCGCGGTGCATATCCTCACGCATGGTACCGAGCACAACGCCGTAGCGCACGACCTCACCGCCCGCCGGGATATCGCACAGTGCGATCTTATGTGCCTGGGGAATGTCCTGCCGCAGCACGGTCCCGTCGTGAAGCGCTGTTCCCTTTGCAAGATCACGGATGGCGACGGCAACGTTATCTCGTTCATTGATTTTGATACTGAGTGCTTCCATAGCTGCCTCCTGAAAACGGGTCGGAAAAGCACCGACCCGTTGTTTTTTATTCGATCAGGCCCGCTTCGCGCATGGCCTTGCGGATGTTCTCAAGGACCGGCCCCTCGGGCGTCGGGAGGTTCGGGCGGTAGGGATCGCCGACCTCCAGGCCGCGCAGCTTCGCCATATCCTTCGCCGCCACTGGGAAGGAGGCGGGGTCCATGCTCAGACGTACGGGGTTGAGTTTGAACTGCGCCTCCAGCGAGCCCTGCATGTCGCCCGCTGTATAGCACTCGTATACTGCGCCGATGAGCTCCGGCATGAAATTGCCCGCGGTGCAAACGCCGCCCACCGCGCCGACACAGAGGCTTGCGTACAAAAGCGTATCCTTGCCGCCGAAGACCTTAAAGCCGATATCGCGGTTGAGGCGCACACACTCCTCGGTGAGCGTAATATCGCCAGAGGTGTCCTTCATGCCGACGATGTTGTCGACATCATGGGCAAGCCGGGTGATGAGGGCCGCCGTCATGCCGTAGCCGACACGGCCGGGATTGTTGTAGAGCAGAACCGGCGTCTCGGGGATGGCCTCGGCCACGGTCTTGAAGTGCAGATAAAGCTCGTCCTGATTAGGCTTTAAGAACATGGGCTGGAGGATGGACACTGCCGCCGCGCCGTTCTTGACCGCCATTTTGGCGAGGCGAACGCACTTTCTCGTATTGATGGCACCGATGCCGAAGTAGACCGGGATTCTGCCCGCCGCCTGAGAGACGGCGATCTGCAGGCCGCGCTCCATCTCGTCCTCTTCGATCTGGTAAAACTCCCCATTGGAGCCGAAGACCAGGATGCCGTGCATGCCACCATTGATCACATAGTCGATCTGACGGCGGAAGGCCGCCTCGTCGATTTTCTCGTCTGCGTCAATGGGCGTCAGGATCGGGACGACGACGCCCTTGATGAAATTCGTTTTCATGCCCGTCACCTCAGCGGCCGATCTGGATACCGGTCAGGTACTCGTAGTACTGGGCGATGGCGCTGTGATCCTTATTTCCGCCCTCGTGGTTGTGCATCCACTGAAGGATCTCCTGCACGGAGGCCGTCATGGGAACAGGCGCGCCGACGGCATGGGCGCAGTCGAGGGCGTTGTTGAGGTCCTTGATGTGCAGGTCGATCTTGAAGCCGGGCTTGTCGTTGCCTGCGATCATCATGGGGGCCTTGGCGTTCATGACGGTGGAGCCGGCAAGTCCGCCCTTGATGGCGTCGAAAACGAGGTTGGGATCGACGCCCGCCTTCTGAGCAAGGGTCAGAGCTTCAGCCAGGGCTTGGATGTTGCAGGCCACGATGATCTGGTTTGCAAGCTTAGTGGTGTTGCCCGCGCCCACATCGCCGCAGCGCACAACAGAGGAACCCATCGCGCCGAGCATGTCTTTATACTTGTCAAACACGTCCTGCTTGCCGCCGACCATGATGGAGAGGGTGCCGTCAATGGCCTTGGGTTCGCCGCCGGAGACAGGGGCGTCCAGCATCTCGATGCCGTACTGCGCGACGCCTTCGCACAGCTCCTTGGAGGCGACGGGATTGATGGAGCTCATGTCGATGAAGGTGGAGCCGGGCTTCATGTGTGCGGCGACACCGTTTTCCCCCAGCATGACGGACTTAACCTGTGGGCCGTTGGGGAGCATGGTGATGACGACATCACAGCTTTCGGCGACTTCAGTATAGCTGCCGGCCTTCGCGCCGACGGCGACGACGGGATCGCACTTTGCCATGTTGCGGTTGGAGACCGTCACATCGTAGCCCGCTTTTACAAGATTGATTGCCATGGGCTTGCCCATGATACCCATTCCGATGAATCCGATTTTCATGTTTTCTATCTCCTTTTAATCCTTATTACGCATTGTCATAAGCGTCCTGCATGGCCTGTCGGCAGGCAGCCGCGTTTTCGGGGGTAGTGTTCTCGAGGGTTGCGTATATGAACGGCTTCTCTTTCTTGAGATACTTCATGATAGCGCTGTAGTCCATCTCGCCTGTGCCCGCGCCGACGGATTTGAGACCGTAGCCCTCATTGACGCGCACAAAGTCCTTGAGATGCACCATTGCGATGTCTTTGCCCAAAAGCTCGATGGCCTCCTGGAAAAGCTCATCCCGGTGATCCACGTTATCCAGATCCAGCATGTTCACCGGGTCGAAGAGCACCTGGAGATTATGGCTGCCGATCTCATCGAGCACCCGGCGGCAGGATTTCGGATCGTAAACGCTATGGCGTGCCACAGGCTCGATGGCGAAGATGACGCCGAATTCCTCAGCGCAGCGGACAATGGGCTTGAGGCGCTTGATGAAAAGGGACAAGGTTTCATCCTTCCGGCATTCCGGGCAGAACTTGTATTCCCTGTTCGGGGCGCCGGTCTCGGTGCCCACCATGCCGCAGCCGAGAAGAGAGGCGAAGCGGATATGGGCGTAGTACTTTTCCTCTGCATCCCGGAGGTATTCCTCGTCCGGGTGCAGAAGATTGAGGTAATTGCCGATGACGGCAATGTCGATGCCGTTGGCAGCGAAAACGCGTTTCAGATAATTTGCATAGCCCGGGGTCAAAGCGGCGGGCGTGCATGGCAGGTCCTTAAAGAGCTTGCTCAGGGCCAAATGGCTGCAGGTAAAGCCCTTCTGCCGGACGAGTGGCGGGAGCTTCTCTACAGGCAGCTTCTCGGCGTCGTGCAAACGCAGGCCAAGTTGAATCATGCTTCGTTCCTCCTTATCTGGTGCGCAGGAGCTGTTCGCTGACGGCCATCATGCAGGCGCCGGTGCCGTGCTGATTGTCCGTCATCTGCTTTTCGCTTAGGTAATAGGCCGGGGTACCGTCCCGGTCGGTGCGATTGTCCGGTCCGGGGCCGAGGCCCGCGCTGGCACAGATGCCGTAAAGGTGATACTCGCCATTCTCATTTATGAGATAGGTATCCCGGATCGCGTCCAGGATCTCGCTGCCGCGCTCGCCGTAAGGCGCGGGCAGCATACCGAGGCGCGCCCCCTTCATGAGGGCATAGGCGACCATGGCGCTGCCGGAGGTCTCGGAGTAGTTGCCGCTGAGATCGGCCCGGTCCACCACCTGCAGGAACATCTTTGTCTTCGGCACCTGATATTGCAGAATGCCGTCGAGGGCATTTCGCAGCAGCGGGATCAGTTCCGCCGCGCGGGAGCTGTGCTCCTCTGCGATCTCATAGGTATCCGCCAGCGCCATCAAGAACCAGCCTTCGGCCCGAAGCCACACGGCGGGGCTCTGCCCGGTCACGGGATCGGCCCACTCCGCCTTGCGGGAGCAGTCGTTTGCGTGCATATACAGGCCGAGTCTCTCGTTCCATAAGAGCTTGTGGGCGCTTTGAAACTGGTTGAGGATATCGTCCCAGCGGTCTTCCCCGGATTCCGCGAGGCAGCGGGCGTAGAAGGGCATGCCCATGTACAGCCCGTCCAGCCAGACCTGGTTTGGGTAAATGTCCTTGTGCCAGAAATTTCCGGTCACGGTGCGGGGGTAGTCGTCCAGCATGTGATAAGCTCGCTCCACCGCCGCGGCATAGCGCGCATCCCCGGTCAGGTCACGCAGGATGAGCAGGGACTTGCCGAAGCTCACCTTGTCCAGGTTGTGCTCCCCCTCTGCCCAGTTGACAACGCTTCCATCAGGGCGCATAAGACAGGCGGCGTTTTCCAGAACAGGCTGTGTCCAAGCTTCATCGCCGGTCGCCTTCGCCAGATCCTCCGCGCCGACGACGCAGAGGTCATCTTTATAGTTCCACGGCTTCTCCGTGAGAAAACGCGGAAAAGACTCGTTCAGATATTGCTTAAAATAGGTCAGCCACATGGGAGTCTCCTTTCCTGTTTGTGGTTGATCACAGCCCCGCGAAGTCCGCCACACGGTCGAGGATCGCGATGGCCTCACTCACCGTCACGGGCCGATGGGGGCAAAACCTTTCTTCTTCCAGCTGCATAAATCCAAAGTACAGCGCACGGGCCACATTCGTACCGTAATTGTTGGCAACCTCCTGCGCATCCAGGCAGACCGGCATCGTGCTTGAGGCATTGCGGTAGTTGACGCCGCAGGCCTGCATCGCAACACTCGCCATCTCCTGCCGGGTTATGCTGTCCCCGGGGCAGAAATTGCCCTCGCCATCGAGTGCCAGGAAGCGGTTGGCCACCGCCGCGAGCGCCGTCATCGCCTGCGTATCTTTCGGAACAGGGCCGCGCAGCTTCGGATCAGCCAGCGGCAGAAGCATCGCCGCCAGCTGCATGCGCGTGACCGCCTCCTCCGTAGGGACTACCCCCGAGGGAAGCATGTTCCGGCAGATTAGTCTTGCTGCCGCTCCGGTGGCTGGGGCAGACAGAACTCGGTAGGGGCGGCTTGTCTCCTCGTTGCCCTGTGCGTCGCTTACCGTAACGCGAAGCCAGGCGACTTCCGGTGTCTTGAGCTTCTTCCCTTTGCCGCATTTGATCCAAACTTTACCGTCTGCTGAGCTTTCCCAGCAATAGGAGAGGCTCTGCTCCGTCAGGCACACAGCCTCGGCTGTCAAAGGAGCACCGGGAGCAGGTACGCCGAGAATGCGCACCGAGACAGGGCGCGGAAAGCGCTTGCCGTTAATGAACACGTTTTCAATCACGGGGTTTTGCCAGTTCATGAAACGCATGGTTTTTCTCGCACTGTCAATATGGATATTGCGCAGGGTGAGGCCGGTGATGGGTACCTCGGGAAAGGCCTCGATGAAGATGCCGTAATCGCCGCCGTTGGCCTCGATGTTTTCGATGGTGATGTCCCGGAACACGGGCAGGCTGTCCCCGTTTCGTCCGTCCTCATAGAGCATGGTGCCATGAACCGCTGCGCCGTGCACCGTGTCCATTACGCTGTTTGAGAGCATGATTTCTTCTACGAAACCACCGCGGCGTGCGTTGGTTTTCAGGCGCAGGGCATAGGTCAGGTTAGGGCTAGAAAAGCGGTTGCCGTCAGCCAGCACTCTTCGGATGCCGCCGCTCATTTCACTGCCGAGGGCGATGCCGCCGTGTCCGTCCAGAAATTCGTTGTTTTCGATCAGGACGTTTTCGCAGGGGGTATTGGTTCTCTGGCCGTCCCGGTCGCGGCCGGACTTGAGGCTGATGCAGTCGTCGCCGGTATCAAAGCGGCAGTTTTTGATCCACACGCCGCAGCAGCTTTCCGGGTCGCAGCCGTCATTGTTGCTGCCGTGGCTGGAGAGCGTCACGCCGTCCACGATCACACTTCGGCACAGGACGGGGTTGAGCTGCCACATGGGGCTGCTTTTCAATGTCACATTCCGAAGCAACACACGCTCGCAGCAGAGAAACTGAACAAAGTTTGGGCGCAGATAATGGCCGGGTCCAAAACGACGCTCCTCAATGGGCGCTGCCTCCATATTCATGCGGCGAAGGGCCAGGCGGTCAGGCTGCTGCAGGTCGACGCGATCGGCTGACCACGCCTCTTCCACCTGATGATGCCAGTCCCACCAATGGTGTTGATCCGCGCCGCCGTCGAGTACGCCCGGCCCGCTCACCGCGATATCATGCGCGTCCTTCGCGTACAGGAGCGCGCTGTAATTATAGCAGGGAGTGGCTTCCCAATGGGAGTAGACAACGGGATAGTTTTCTTCTATTTCCGTATTGATAAATTGCAGAATTGTCTCCGGGGTTTCCAGATGGAGCTCCACGCCACTTCTAAGCTGCAGGGCGCCGCTGCGCCAGACCCCGGCGGACAGGCAGAGCCGTCCCCCGCCGCTCTCGCTTAAATCATCGATGGCGTTCTGCAGAGCACGGGTCAGATTTTTGCCGGTGTCGGGATAGATACCACACGTTGTGGCCTGCACATTATGTTCGGGGATCACAGGCATTGCGATATGGCGCAGGATCTCTTCACGCAGTGTCGCTTTCTCCATTTGCTTATCCTCCGGAATGTTCGGTAAGTGTTTTCAGCTCTTCGGTCAGATGCTCGCTGTGGAAGCGGTGCGGGCCCTCGCAGATCTCGTGGCTCAGACGGTCTTCCGCGTCCAGCAGCCGGTAAGCTCTGCGGACGGTCTCCACCTGTTCGAGCACATTGTCAAGCCCGCGCGGGCCGTTCTGGCGGTCCTCCCGGCAGCTCTGGATCAGCAGTGGGCGTGGTGCGATAAGGCAAGCGATGTCCCCCATGTCGAAATACTCCCATAGGTGCGGGACATAGTTGCACGAGCAGTTCCAGCTCTGGCGCAGGAGTGAATCCCGGTAGCCGTAGAAGTAGCCGGACACAAACGCGCAGCTTATGCGCTCCTCCAGAGCGCTCAAAAACAGGGTCTGCATTCCGCCGCCGGAAAAGCCGAGACATCCGGGTTCATTATAAGCCCACTCAGCGCGCTGCGCAAGATAATCCACCGTCCGCATGAGATCCCAGACCAGCATGCCGAGCACCGGGATCCCCAGCGGCTCTCCCATTCTGGCAAGCCGCAGGCAGTCGCCTGTCAGTGCGCTGGGAAGCGTCCGGGTGTCGCCGGGCTCCTCCCGCCGTTCGCCGAAGCCCCTGCAGTCCGGACACAGGGCCACATAGCCGAGGCAGGCAAGCTGCAGACCGTAGTCGTAGTTATAAAGATCGATTTTTTCCGCGACTGCGCCGAACTCCCGCAGGCCCGCCACACTGTACTTCCCCGCCCCTCCGTGTCCGGGCGGGCAGAGGAAGGGACGCGTCGTCCGGTCAGCCCCGGGTGGGATCAGCAGATAGAAGGGCATGGTCACATCCGGCTCAGTTTGGATCGTCCAGCGCTCGCGGCGGATGCCGTCCGGCAGCGTCACCGTCTCTGTGCATTCCGGCTCAAGCGGGCAGCCTTCCATCTTCTCAAGCCCCAGAAGGCCGGAGAGTTTTTCCCGCGCCGCCCGCTGCCAGGAGAGGAGGGTTTCCCTGTCCTCTCCCGTAAAGCGCATCCCGCGGGCATAGCGGTCATATTTTCGCAGAATAGACGGCAGGCTTGGATAATGCTGCGAGACAGGCGGCAGCTCAGTCATCGCTCACGTCGCCGTACTTTGCGGCATTCGCAGCGGCCTTATCGGCCTCGCTGAGCTTGTTGGCAGCGGCGCGGCGTTTCTTGAGGTACTCCGAGAGATAGGGCCAGATGATGCAGAACACGGCCACCAGCAGCAGGATGAGCGACAGCGGGCGGGTGAAGAACTTGCCGTAGTGTCCCTTGTCCATGCTGATAGCACGCCGGAAGTAACCCTCCAACTTGCCGGAGAGGATGAAGGCCAGCACGAGGGGGCTTGTCGGTAGGCCGCCGATGCTCATGAAGAGGCTCAGTAGGCACAGGGCCAGCATCACGTAAATGTTGAACATGGTGTTGGAAATGCCGAAGCCGCCGATGTAGGCGATGATGAGGATAACGGAATACAGGTAGTGGTAGGGAATGCGCAGGATGTAGGCAAACCAGCGCTTGGTTGCGACCTGGATGATGAAGGTCACCACAGCCGCCACCAGCACGCAGGCAAAGATCAGCATGGCAAGGTCAGGCTGGTTGGTCATAAAGAGCGGGCCCGCCTGCAGGCCGTGGATGGTGAGGGCCGCAATGAGCATGGCGGTGATGCCGTCGCCGGGGATGCCGAGGGCCATCATCGGGATCAGCGCGCCGCCGAGGGAGGCATTGTTCGCGGTCTCACTGGCCCAGATACCGGCGGGGTTGCCTTCACCGAAAGGAACCTCAGGGTCCTTGTTGACGCTCTTGGCGTAGCCGTAGGCCACCATGTTGGAGATGCCGGAGCCCATGCCGGGCAAAAAGCCGATCCAGAGGCCGGAGACGAAGGCAAAGATCACGGTCTTGATGTTCTTGAAGTAATCTTTGATCCCGATGCCGAAGCCCTTCTGTCCGGCAGTGGAGGCGTCGGGCATTTTGGCCTCGCCGCGGGCAGAGTCACGGATGATCTGGCACATGGCGAACATACCGAGCATCTGGGCAACCGTGGAGATACCGGCGGAAAGGTTTGTTGAGCCGAAGGTAAAGCGCTGGGTGCCGTTGATGGGATCCATGCCGATGCAGCCGAGCATGAAGCCGAGGCCGGCCGACATCATGCCCTTCCAGATATTGCCCTTGGAGAGACTTGCCACCAACGTGATGGCGCAGAAGCACAGGGAGAAGTACTCCCAGGGGCCGAGGGTCAGGGCAAAGTCCGCAATGATAGGCGAGACCAGCGTGGCGATCAGGACGGAGAAAAGCGTTCCCAGGAAGGAAGCCGTGATACCGATGGCGAGAGCCTTGTTCGACTCGCCCTTGAGCGTCATGGGATAGCCGTCAAAGCAGGTGGCGATAGCTGAGGAAGAGCCGGGGATACCGATCAGAACAGCGGAGATAAAGGAACCGGACACGCCGCCGATCCAGATGGCGAGCAGCAGCACGAAGCTCGTCTCGGTGGAAAGGCCGAAGGTCACGGGCAGCAGCAGCGCGATACCGAGGGTGGCCGAGAGACCGGGGATCGCGCCGAAGACGATGCCGAGGGCAACCATAGCGAAGATGAGCAGCAGGTTAATGGGTTTGAGGCACACCAGCAGGGCGGAACCGTACAGAGCAAGATTGGACATGATATGTTTCCTCCCTTAACCGAAGAGCATGCCCATGGGCAGCTTGACCTGGAATCCGACAACAAACATGAGATACAGCCCTGCTGTCACCAGAACGGAGATTATGGCCGCGTTGAGGGGCTTAACGGTGCTGTTGCCCTTGAGGTCATAGATGAAGGCGAAGATCGCAAAGGGCGCGGTAATAATGAAGCCGAAGATCGCCATGCCGATGGCGGTCGCCACCAGCATCAGATAGCTCTTGGTGACCTTCAGGACGCCGCCTTTGGGGAAATAAGGCTTATCGGGCTTGGGGTCGCGCTTCCAGTCCCGGAGGCCCTTGATCAGAAGCATCAGGGAGCTCACCCCCACGACCACGAGGGCGACGTAGGGCAGAAGGCGCGGGCCCGGCTCCAGAAGCTTTTTGGGCACTTTTGTCTGGGTCTGGATGAGTATAAACCAGATGAGCGACCACGAAAGCCCGACAATACCGGTGATCGCGTCACGTTTCAGTTTCAAAGCAAAGTCTCCTTTCCAATATAGATTGCCTGTTTTTCAAAACCCCCAAGGGGAATTGCCCTTGGGGGTCGGGTTTTTAGATCAGGAGACTCAGCCCTGCTCGTAGAGATCGATGGCCTTGGCGATTTCCACGGTCTGTTCGTACTCAGCCTGGCGGATGGCCTGGGACTCCTCGAGGTTGTGCCAGCCGGGGATGTTGCCGATCTTGGCAATATCTTCCTTGGTGGCCTCATAGACGGCTTCCATGGCGGCGTTCATCTTGGCAACCATGTCGGGGTCCATACCGGCAGGCCCGAGCAGGTAGTGGCCGACACCGAAGTAGCAGTCCTTGAAGCCCTGCTCCTGGATGGTCTTGTAGTTGTCGGGCAGCTCTTCGGGGTAACCCGCAATGGTTACGCCGTCGGAGGCGACGGTGCCGATGACCTTGAGCTTGCCTGCGGTCTCATATTCAACGCCGTGGCCGACACCGACAACACCGATGTCAATAAAGCCGCCGGCAAGGTTGGTGAGACGGTCAGACTCGCTGCTCATTTCAACAGGGTTGAGCTCGATGCCGAGGGTGCTGGTGAGCTGGCCAAAGAGGAAGGTGTTGGCGCCAGCGGCGGGCATGCCGACGTTGAGCTCGCCGGGATGGGCCTTGGCGTATTCCACGAAGCCCGCGAAATCGTCATAAGGGGCGCTGGTGGGAACGGCGAGGGCGGAATAGCCGTTATCCTGCATGGCGGCGATGAGGGTGAAGTCATTGATAGGGTCGATGTCGCTGTTGCCAGTGATGTACTGGATGTTCAGCGCGCCAGTAGCCAGGGTAATGGTGGTGCCGTCGGGCTTTGCGTTTTTCACGGTCTGATGGCCGATGGTGTTGGAGTCATAGTTGGTGACCGTGGTCTTGAGACCGTAGAGATCGGTCAGGGCCTGGGCATAGTAGCGGATCGCGAGGTCGGAGCCGCCGCCGGCCTTGCCGGGGACGACCAGGGTGATGGTTTCCTTCTTGGGGAAACCGATGTCGTCCGCGAAGGCCGCGGGAGCCATAACGGCAGCCATCAGGCAGAGGACAGCGATGAGGCAGAGCACTTTGCGCATTGCTTTCATGTTTCATTCTCCTTTTGTTATTTTTGAGGGCGGCAGATCTTGTTCTGTGCTGCCGTTCCTCGCTTTCTGGTTAAAGAATACCATGCGCCTCCGTAGTCTCACAATTCCCAAAGCGTTATCCTTTTCATATCAGTTTGGTTATACTTTCTCTTTACAGCAAGCCTACTTTTCTGGTAGAATAATTGTGCATGAAGGGGGCTTATGTGATGAACACGCGACAACTGCACTATCTGCTCACGATCGCCGAACGCGGAAGCCTTTCCCAAGCCGCTATGGCGCTGGGCATTTCTCAGCCTGCGCTCAGCAAGGTACTCACCGAATGGGATTCCCTGTGCGCTTCTCCGCTGTTCCTTCGCTATCACCGCCGTCAGATCCCGACCGCCCTGGGGCGCAAGGTTTTGGAATACGCCGAAAAAATCGTGGATGAACAAAACCGCATGATGCTTACCATGCGCAGCGTCACGGGGCGGGAAAAGCAGAACATCCGTGTCTGCACCGCGCCAAACCGGGGCGCCATCATCTACAGCAAAATATACAATCGCTTCTCCCGCCGCTATCCGGACATTTCTCTGCGTCTGACGGAGCTCTATGCCCGAGAGCAGCCCCATGCCATTCGCCGCGGTCAGGTCGATCTGGCACTCGGCGCGGGTACGGATTCCGAGCTTGTCACCGACATCCCCATCGTACGCGAGGAGCTGCTGGTCTCCCTCCCCTCCTCCCATCCGCTGGCGGGGCAAAAAAGCATACGCCTGCGCGACCTGCGGGACACGCCCTTTGTGCTGCAGGGCAAGCGTCACAGCATCCGCGCCATCGCGGACGGGCTTTTTGCCGAAGCCGGGTTTGCGCCTGTGGTCTCCTTCGAGTCGGATGATGTGATTCTCCTCGATTCCATGATGCATCAGGCTGTCGGTGCGGGGCTTGTATCGAAGGCGCACGTCTTCCCCTGCGACGAGCTTGCCGTGATGATCGGCTATGCCCAGTCCATCTTCCAGATGACGCTGGATATAGCCCGCGCGCCCTATACGGCTCTGATGGAGGTCACCATGTCGGCGGAGGACTTCACCTTTGCCGGGATTGAAGAGGCTCTGAAAAACGGCCTTGTGACCATTGTGGCAACCACGTCCATCGTTGGGACGCTGTTGCTTGTGATCCTGGAGATCGCGCTTGGCTGGAATTATTTCAGCCTACTGCGGATTCTATGAAGGCAATATAGTCCCGTGCTGCCTGCGGCAGATCTTCAAGATGGCGGCAGGTTCTGATATCGCAGTGAAAACCAGGCAGATACTCGTAGATCGGTTTCGCGGCATTCAAATCATCGATCACCGTGGGAAAGTCCTCAACGCGCTCGCCTCTCACATCGTAGGCAACGCAGACCGGGATTTTTTCCATATAGGACAGCACGTCCAGCTTCGTCAGTGCAAGAGCGGTGCATCCCTGCATCCTGGTTCCGTAGCGGGATGCGACAACGTCGAAGCCGCCGACTCTGCGCGGTCTGCCGGTGGCGGCGCCGTATTCTGCTCCGGCTTCTCGCAATGCACTCCCCTCTTCCCCGAAAAGCTCACAGGGAAAGGGGCCTGCGCCGACACAGCTGGAATACGCTTTCATGATCCCGATCACCTGATCCAGACGCGCAAAGGGTACCCCCGCGCCGATGGGGGCATAGGCTGCGAGCGTTGAGGATGCGGAGGTAAAGGGATAGATGCCGAAGTCTATATCCCGCAGAGCGCCGAGCTGCGCTTCAAACAGGACAGATTTTCCTCTGGCTATTGCGTTTTGCAGATAGAGCCCGGTATCCTGGACATATGACACAAAAGGCTTTTCGTAGGCAATGAGCCACTCCATGATCTCATCGCTTTTGATTGGGTCATGCCCATAGCCGTTCTCGATGGTGAGGTTCTTCCATTCCAGAAGATCCTCAACCTCTTTCCTAAGTGTATTTGGATAGAGCAGGTCGCCCATGCGGAGGGTCTTTTTCATATACTTGTCCGCATACACCGGCGAAATCCCCCGCCGGGTGGAGCCAAAGCTTTTGCTGCCGAGGCGTTCCTCTTCCAATATGTCCAGCAGCCGATGATAAGGCAGGCAGATCGTCGCAC
>Ga0310691_10004419_pt1 | contig 15868 bp, 15 predicted proteins | sample 176DNAGHGlowgp2_FD_203887 | JGI IMG/M metagenome (GOLD analysis project Ga0310691, IMG submission 203887) | Sheep rumen microbial communities from Palmerston North, Manawatu-Wanganui, New Zealand - 1766 DNA GHGlow gp2 (v2) (version 2) | ecosystem: Host-associated > Mammals > Digestive system >...
CGCAGGTATGCGTGGTCTGATGGCAAAGCCTCAGAAAGCAGGTGCTTCCGATGCCAACATCATCGAGAACCCAATCCTTTCCAACTTCAAGGAAGGTATGTCGGTGCTCGAATACTTCATCTCTACTCACGGTGCTCGTAAGGGTCTTGCCGATACAGCCCTCAAGACTGCCGACGCAGGTTACTTGACTCGTCGTCTTGTGGATGTGAGCCACGACGTGATTATTACAGAAGAAGATTGTGGCACACTCCGTGGACTCTTCTGCTCAGCTCTTAAGGATGGCGACCGTGTGGTTGCTTCGCTTGCTGAGCGTATCCTTGGACGTGTTTCTGTTCACGATATTATCCACCCTGAAACTCAGGAACTCATTGTTGCCAGCGGTGAAGAAATCAACGAGCGCATTGCTGCCGAAATCGAAGCAGCAGGCATCGAAACCGTTGAAATCCGTTCAGTACTCACTTGCGAGAGCAAGCATGGTGTTTGTCAGAAGTGCTACGGACGCAACCTCGCCACTGCCAAGATGGTTCAGAAGGGTGAAGCAGTCGGAGTTATCGCTGCACAGGCAATCGGTGAACCAGGTACTCAGCTGACTCTCCGTACATTCCACGCCGGTGGTGTTGCAGGTAACGCTGCTGCCAATGCACAAATTGTTGCACGCAATAAGACCAAGCTCGATTTCGACGAACTTCGCACCATTGATGCTAAGAACGAAGAAGGACAGGATGTGAAGATTGTCGTAGGTCGTTTGGCTGAACTCCGCTTCCTCGACACTCACACAGGCATCGCTCTCTCCACTGTTCCAGTTCCTTATGGTGCTACTCTTTATCACTATCAGGACGAATTGGTTGAAAGAGATACCGTGATTGCAACTTGGGACCCATTCAATGCCGTTATCGTCAGCGAATTTGCTGGTAAGGTAGAGTTCGAAGGTGTTGTAGAAGGTGTTACTTACCGTGTTGAACAAGATGATACCACTGGTATGAAGGAATACATCGTCATCGAGTCTAAGGACAAGGGCATCGTTCCTGCATGTCGTATCGTTGACAAAGAAGGTGAAGTACTCCGCACATACAACTTCCCTATTGGTGGTCGTATCAATGTTGAGAACGGCAAGAAGGTGAAGGCTGGTGAAGTACTCGTGAAGATTCCACGTTCTACTGCAAAGGCAGGCGATATCACCGGTGGTCTTCCACGTGTTCAGGAACTCTTCGAGGCTCGTAATCCATCCAACCCAGCAGTTGTTGCTGAAATCGATGGTGAAATCACGATGGGCAAGATTAAGCGTGGTAACCGCGAAATCATCCTCACCAGCAAGGTTGGTGACGAGCGCAAGTACCTCGTGCCACTGTCCAAGCAGATTCTGGTTCAGGAGAACGACTACGTGCGTGCCGGTACTCCACTTTCCGATGGTGCTATCACTCCTGCCGACATCCTTGCCATCAAGGGTCCTACGGCTGTGCAGGAATACATCGTCAACCAGGTTCAGGATGTCTATCGTATGCAGGGTGTTGCCATCAATGATAAGCACTTCGAAATCATCGTTCGTCAGATGATGCGCAAGGTTCAGATTGTTGACCCAGGCGATACTCGTTTCCTCGAAGGTGGTGTTGTTGACAAACTCGAATTTGCTGAAGAGAACGACCGCATCTGGGGCAAGAAGATTGTCACCGACTCAGGTGATAGCGAAGTATTGGAGAAGGGACAGATTGTCACCGCTCGCAAGCTTCGTGACGAGAATTCTCTCCTCAAGCGTCGCGACCTCAAGTTGGTTCAGACTCGTGATGCCGTTCCTGCTACCAGCACTCAGATTCTCCAGGGTATCACTCGTGCTGCCCTCGGTGCCACCAGCTTCATGTCGGCTGCATCCTTCCAGGAGACGACAAAGGTGCTCAACGAAGCAGCTATCCGTGGCAAGAGCGACCCTCTCGAGGGTATGAAGGAGAACGTGATTTGTGGTCACCTCATCCCTGCAGGTACAGGTCTTCGTCAGTTCGACCGCATCATCGTTGGTAGTCGTGAAGAAGCTGATGAAATACGTCGTCCTCAGTTCGACCCAACTTCAGCATTCTCGGCATTCAACAACTTCTCTCGTTTCAGCAAAGACTAATTCAATATTCTCCTTATGAGATATACTCAACAAAAAAGCATCAGCTCCTCAGCTGATGCTTTTTTATTTCACAATGATGATAGTTCCTTCATGGTTATCATGCATTTATGTTTCTTCATTCATTATTCATCATTCTTCATTCCTCATTTTCCCATGTTTCTTCAGCAGCTTGTTGATGGCATTGTTGAGGGTTTCCGTAGGTTCGATGATGTTGTAGTCTTCCCAGAAAGTAGGGTCGAGGAAGTAATCCACTTTGTCGTAGAAGGAGTCGCGGGAATCGAAGGAGTCCCTACCCGAAATGGGTTGCACATTGTCGCTATGTTTGTCCGTCACCACCATTTCGCAGAAGGCGGCATACGAAGTGCTGAAGAGTCGCCGTTTCCAGTCGCAATTGAATCGGAACGTGTTGCGGATATAGGAAATATGCGTCACACCTTGCTCATATCGATATTCAATCAAGCACGATAGTTCCTTGGGCTTGAAACTCACACCCGCAGGTTTTCGAATCAGCATCAGGTCCGTGGCTTTGTACTTGTCGCTCATGTCGAGCGAGAGTTCCGCACGCGTGAATGCCAAGTTCTCGTGGTCGATATAGAGCTTGCCGTAATAGAGTGCGTAAGGCAGTTGCTTGTTTGGCGAAATGCTAACCACGTATTGCAATCGATTGTTAATCACGTCAGGCGCTTCCATTTCAAAACGGTAGTTGGAGAGTTCCGTTTCGTTGAGCAGAAATTCCCTGTTTTTCGCGATGTCCAATTCAATGGGCTGCACAGGTCCGCCCATCACCTTGAGTGCCAATGTATCGCCCTGTTTTGGACTGAGCAATCGGCGTCCTTTCATGATGGCAACTCGGTCGCGTCCGTTTCCCTTTTTATAATCCGTCTTGTACATATCTACCACTCCCTCAGCCACATAGATGAAATGCTGTCGCTTCATGGCTGTTTCGCGGTAGAAGCAATTGTAGAGCATAGGAGTTTTGCTATAGTTGCTTGGTATTTTCTCGATAGCAAGACTCACCAGTGCGCGTGGATTCTCTGTCCAAACCACCACTTCCTTCAGCGGGATGGAGGTTTGTTTCAAACGAATGACAAGTCCGTCGGTGGAGGTGTTGGGCACAGGCACCTCTTTCGATTCAAAACCTAAGTGAGAAACCACAATCGTATGCGGAGCCTCATCCACTTTCAGCGTGAAGAAACCGTCGTCGTTCGTCACCACCGTCACATTTGTGTGAGGCACCGACACCACAGCTAAAGAAATCTTGTTGCCATTCCTTTCGTTGACAACAGTCCCGCTGAGGACAATCTTTTGTCCCCAAGCACTGAGGCTTAACATTGCCATCAGTAGTATGACCATCACTTTCTTCATCATCGGTTTGCTTTTATAAATAACTTTTTCATCCGCAATCTTGCATCTGTATGCGCTTTTCATATTGCCACATGCAAAAGTATATATTTTTTTGAAAATGAAGAAATAAGTCAGTGAGAATTTATTAGAAGCAAGGTCAAAATTATCTTCTCACTTTCATCGTCTTCATACCTTGGCGAAGGATATAGACACCTTGTGGCAGACCTGTCATGTCGTGTCCCAATAATTGCCCTCCCACAGAATAGACTTCATACGGACGGTCGGTGTCGATTGACCACTCGTTTGCGAACTGCACATCATGGATGTCTGCCATAGCATCATATCCTAATTTGTTGTCCATCCACGTGATACGTTTCTTCAGGAAACGCCGTGCATTATCCACCTCAGCCTTATAGCTGCCCCAAAGCACTGGGTTCTGATGCACATATTGGTTCATGATGGGCCAACGCAGAAAGTTGAGTCGTTGCGACTCTTGGAGCATGTCTTCCAAAGAGTCCAGATAAGCCACAAGATATTCCTCCGTCAGCTTGTCCTGACGGGCTTCAGTCCATATCTCTAACATTCGTTTTTTGGCATTCGTATTACTCACCACAATCTTATCAACAAACGACCTCATGTTGCCCGTATAACTGCCTTTGGTGCGATAGAGATAGTCGTTCAAATTGTTAATCGGATAAGTGCGATTATCGTTCTCAAAAGCCAAGTCAAAATCCCATACAGGTCCCGTGTAGATGGTGTCGTTTTCGCGCTGCTTATACATGAACACGCTCCAATACGTGTCGGTGTTGCCCGACAGCTCTCCCGTCAGAAAATGTCGGAGGAAGGTGTTCAGGTCGAGATAGCGTTGCCACTGTTGCTCCATCTTGTTGAAAGCCGATTCTATGTATTTTCTCTGCACCCATGTGATGCTGTCTCCGTCGGGCGACTTGATGGCGACGGGATTATTGCTGGCGGAATAAAACATCACTTCCTCATCGTAGGCGTAAGCATCCACCTCCAGCAGATAACCACCGGTCAAAGCAGGTGCACTGTTGTCCTGCGGAGTCAGTTCGTCGATTGCCACTCGCTTTTTGTGGACCTCCACTTGGTCGCATAACTGATAGCAACCCTTGTATTCACCATTGAGCAGCACATCTACTGCCTTCGAGTAGGGAGTATAAGGCATGCCTAATTGCCTACTGATTTCGAAAGCCAACATATTGCGCATCAATGTCTTGTCGCCATAGTTGTTTATCAATGTCCATTTCTTCGCTTTGGCAGGAGCATCGAGCACGTGCTGCTTGCTATCGAACTTGATGCGATAAGGTTTCTTGGGAAAACTGCGCGAGTAGTTGCCTCGTTCACGAATAGTTCCAGGTTCTGAGAGCAACACTTTGTTTCCACTGTCGCCGATGATGGTGATTTGTGCACTGATTTGATGCTCTTTGTCGTAGGGCAACTCGCCGTTCAGTGTGTGGATGCTCACAGTGGGTAGATTGGTGAGTCGGTAGAGTTGGCTTTCGTCTCCCTCTCCTTCATGTCCATAGAATTCCAACTCGGCGATATTGCAGCGGGCATCGTTCGGCCCCACATAGCGCACATAGCGAAAACCTTTGCTACAGTTCACAGCGGCATGTGAGAGTTGTTTTCTCACACCTTGTTCGGTAATGACATACAAGGGCAGGGCATCCATGAAGTCTTCACGGTTGGCTCCTTCAAACACACCTAACACCACTCGCTTCGGACCGTTGTAGTCATCGCGTGGCATCCATCCCACGCGTGTAATGACGTATGGTTTCCCCAAGTCCAATCCAGCCCAAGTGTAACTGCGCTCGTAGGTGGCAAGAAAGGTGTCGGCATTGCCGTCGAACGCCATTTCGCAGGTGTTCACGCTTGTCGAAATCATTCCTTTATTATAATCGTAGCATTGAGGCGTGCCAATGACTTTTCCCGTCAATTTCTCATCAGCTAAGAGTCTTTGAGCGGAAATCATCATCACTATAAAAATGAGTATTCTCGTCATTTGTTTTCTTATATCGTTTTCGAAACTTCTATTATATATGTGTGTTAAGTAATCGTTAAAAACAACTTGGGATGATTCTAATCCATTCATTTGTTTTTTTTACCACGAATTACTCGAATTTAACGAATTTATTATTTTAATTTTATCTAATTTCTCTAATTTGAAAAATGCTGGCATTTTTATTCGTGAAATATGAATAAATAATATTTAAAAGAATTGGATAACGCCGAGCTTAAATTCGTTTAATTCGAGTAATTCGTGGTTGAGAATAATCCCAACTTATTTTTTATCGTTACTAAGGCACAAATATATATATTTTTGCCCATATTCCTCAGTGTTCTTTGGTTTTTTCTGAAAAAAACTGATTTCGTCTGTTAGATTTCGTTCGGAATCCGTATCTTTGCAACAGAATTTGATACAACAATCCAACTATGCAGCCATGCTAAATGGCGACTCAGGGGATTGTTGTATCTTTTTTTGTACGCGTCCCTGAGTCTAATTCGTTCTTTTATTTATTGTAATTTTTTTCGGTTTATGAATCAAAAAATCTACCGCCTCTGCTGCACTTGCACACCGCAGCAAGGCATCGTTCGGATGGACGCCCGAACACTCAACCAAGTGGAGAAAGAAGGAAAAGAGTTCATTAACCAAGCCCACGGCACGCGGAAGATGGCACACCGCGCTCTGCAGCTGGGCGACATTTGCCAGAAGGCTGGCTACCCACATCGAGCCATCGACATCTGGGGAACGACGATTGGCGAAATCATCTATCGCGACTACAAATGGGTCCCTGTACCCATCAACACCAGTCTGTTCCACCTCTGCGATGTGGTCTCCGAATACGAGGCGCTTCTGCTTGCCTCTCGTGTCGATTCCACCTGGAAACAGCTTGGCCATCAGGAGATGGCGGGAGAGGTGATAGGTATCCTTAAAGAATACCATTCGCTTTGGTTTGATAAGTATTACGAAGCGCTGCCATAAGGCAACGCTTCAGGAAATTCTGCAACGCGTGTGAGGATTCACTGAATTGCATACGTGGATTTACTTCAACGCTTCTGTGGTTTTACTGAAGCACATGTGAGGATGATCAGAAGCAATTTTTGGGACTGACTGAACCGTTCCTTTGGATTCAACTAGTTGCCGAGCGCTCGCCATCGAATCAGCGAGCGCTCGCCGTTGCGATAACGAGCGCTCGCCGTGTTAACGTTGAGGGCTCGCCATTTCAGTAAATCCAAAGGAAAAGTTCAGTAAATTCAAAGGAGAGCATCTGGAGATTCGAAGGAAAAAATCAGTAGAATCAAATGAGCGATTATATTAAGGAAAGAAATTAGAATAATTAGGATAATTTTGTCAGAAATAATATGTTTTTTAAAAAACGACACCAATTTTTGGAGTAATTATGATAATTATTCAAATTTCTTTCCTAAGACTACTATTATACCAACTTATTTTTCATTGTTACTTATCTCATGATTTTGTTTGTGGCAACAAAATTTATTTTATATATTTGCAACTCAAACCATAAGGAACTGCATGTTGAATGCGCAAATGAGTTGGCTTTGTTTAGCGAAAGCTAATTTCCAAGCTTTTCAAACTCCTGTTGGTTTAGCTGATTAATTGTATAAAAATCAATATATTATCTAATACTCTCAAAGGACGGAAAAAACAAATATTATGCCATTATTCAGAATTACAGTAAAATCAAGAGTCAACACCAATGGTATCCGTTTGGAGCCAGGCATGAGTGTTGAGGTGGTATCACAGTCTTTCAGCGACCCCGTTCATACAAATGGTGGTCAGAGTGTTGTTGATGCTTTCATGCGTATCTATGGCGTTGACATCAAGAAAGGGGGGCCTTAAATGGAATATATCTGAAAGTGGATAAGAATGGATAAATAAGTTTGATATTATGAAGAGTGGTTATATTGAATTGTATGAAGCGGCAGTAGCCCTTGTTACAGTCTTAGACAAGACAGCAGAACAGTTATTACCACAAGAAATAGTCGATGTAGTGAAACTACACTCCAAGTTGGCTGTCGGTTCTGCTTTGATACCCGTTCCTGGTGCAGATGTTGCAGCAGGTGCAGCCAATATCTGGACTATGTACGGTCGTGTGAACAGTAAGGTCGGGATAAGTATCAGAGACAATGTTCTGAAAACCGTTGGTTCAGGTGTTGTTACAAATCTGGCCTCATATATGGTTATGGCAGGTCTTGGCAGTGCCATCAAAGCAATACCGGGATTAGGAACTGTAACAGGCACTGCTTTAATGTCGGCATCGCTATACGCAGTTACGCTTGCTTCGGGATATATCTATGTCAAGGCTCTGACGCTCCTTGCTAACAAAGGTAATGGCAGTATAGACATCACTCAAATAGACTCGGCCGTAAAGGACATCTTAAAGAACAAAGAAGTCATTAAAAATTTCATTAAGGCCGCTAAGTCAGACTTCAAAAACAACAAAAACGAAATAACTAACAATTAACATTATTATGAAATACAATAAAAATGATATAATAAACGTAGCTACCAAACTGGGTAGATTGGTGAATGGCGGCGTAGTCGGTTACTATGCAGGAGGTAAAACTTCAGAAGTTATGAGGAACACCATCCCCGACGAATTAGTTAACGTGGTTGAGAGACACAAGAAAGTTCAGCTTGGAGCGAGCTTGGCACAAAGCTTTATACCTGGAGCTGGCGTTGTAGCAACGTCTGCCGCTGTAGCATCGCTATGGAAAATGTATTATGATATAAACAAAGTCCTTGGCATAAAGATAAGTGATAATGTTGGCAAGAGCCTAACCTCTGCTGTTTTGACAAATCTTTCTTCCGCTGGTGCTCAAATTGGGGCGACCGCCGTTAGTGAAGGTGCCAAATTCATTCCCTTCGTTGGTTGGATTGCAAGTGCCGCTATCAGTACTGCTACTTCTACAGCAATTGTGTACGGAGCTGCCTATCTATACTTGACAGCACTCACAAAGATGTATGAAGCGGAAGGTAAGTTCGACCTTGATTATCTGACCTCTTCACTTGAAGACGAAGATTATAGTTCAAATGATGATGATGTCGCTAAAATAAAGCAGATTATAGCCGATGTGTTAGATATTGACTACGATGAAGTTGTTCCAAATGCCTCCTTAAAAGACTTAGGGGCTGATGATTTTTTAGTTACCTCTGAGATAATCTTGGAGTTAGAATCTGAGTTTGGAATTTCCCTAGATGATGAAATAGATGAGGAATCTTATGTAAAAGACATAATTAAGCGCATTAAAAGTGAAAGTATATCGGAAGAAGAAGATGAGGAATATGAGGATGAAGAGATAGAGAACAACAGGATAACTGATGAATCTTCATATAGTGAAGCCGAACAGGAGTACCTCGACAACATTCGTGAGTTCTTGGAAGACGATGCTGAGATTTCGCCTCGTGAACGTAAGATGCTTGACCGCATTCGTCAGAAGTTAGGCATTAGTGAAGAGCGTGCGAAGGAGCTGGAAGCTTCTCTCGCGAGACCTCAATTGACAGAGGACGAGCAGGAGTATCTTGATATGTATCGCGAATATGCCGAAAAAGGCGACGTGACAGAAAAAGAGCGTCGCCGTCTTGACAAGTTCGCAGCTGCTATGGGTATTTCTAATGAAAGGGTGAGAGAGATAGAAAAGATGTAAAACTAATGCAAACAACGACACTCGAATTTCCTCACAATGCTCGCACGACCTATACGGCGGTGAAGCATCTGTTCGACAAAAGCACCAAGTTTAGCAGTGTGAAGTGCAACGATGACCTGTTCATTATCGAGGCACGTCATGGCTTGTGGATTTCTCCATTCAGTGAGAACGTGAAGATGAAGGTCGTTGCCACCAGCAGCCAAACTTGCAAGGTAGTGGTGGAGTCATCGTCAAGGTCTATCTTGAATCTCCTGAACTTTGGGGCAAACAAAGGAAACATTTCAGACCTCAGTGATTACATCAACAATGAAGTCTATAAGCTGACACAACCCGGGGAAATACCTATGAGGCAAGACCCCATCAAGTTTCAGTGAATTTTTTCATGCAAAAGTGAAAGTCATTATGAAACGATATGTCATCATGTTGTGCGTGTTCCTGTCTGCGATGGCAGTGAATGCACAAAATCTTCAAGCTAAGTATTCGGGCAAATTGGATATGGTCGGTTTGCCTTTGGTGTGCCGATTCGAGAATGCTGAGGATGGCACGAGGAAATGCCTTTGGGACAGTCCCAACCAAGGTGCTTCGGATATTCCTGCCGTCATCAGCCGACTCACAGCTGACAGCATCTTCATCGACATGCCTGTGCTCGGTGCCAAGTACGAAGCTGCCATTCAGGATGATGGCAACACTTTCGCTGGAAACTTCAAGCAGCGAGGACAAAGCATCGGACTCACACTCCATGCTGGTGACTTGGTAAAACCTGCTCGTCCGCAGACCCCCAAAGAACCCTATCCTTACCAAACAAAGGAAGTGTCAGTGATGAGCAAATACGACAACGCATGGCTGGGTGGCACAATCACTTATCCCTTTGGCTATGGTTTCACCCTCAAGCCAGCACAGGTGCCCGTGGTGCTGATGGTGTCGGGAAGTGGACAGCAGAACCGCGATGAAGAACTCTTCGACCACAAGCCTTTCCTCGTTCTTGCCGACTATCTCGCCAAGCGAGGCATTGCCACTTTGCGCTACGACGACCGTGGCGTGTTTAAATCGCAAGGCAGCTTGAAGGACAACACCACAGAGGTGAATGCACGCGATGCCGAGGGATGGCTCGACTGTCTCCGCGACATGCAGAAGAGAGGTGAGTTAGGAAGTGTCGGCATCTTAGGACACAGCGAAGGCGGACTGATTGCTTTCATCTTGGCAGGCGAGGGGAAGGTAGATTTCGTGGTGAGTATGGCAGGACCAGCCACCGACGGAAAGACGGTGAGCATGGATCAGGCATTGGGTATCATTCGTTTGCAAGAAGAAGCTGGACAACTCAGTTTTGAAGCAGCGGAACAACAGCGCCAACAGTTGAGCGAAGAGATGGTTTTGGCATCCATTCGTTCTCAATATGGCGATAATTCATGGATGGAATACTTCTTGAAATTCGACCCAGCACCTTCCATTCAGAAAATCACTTGCCCTGTGATGGCATTGAATGGCATGAAGGATTTTCAGGTGGATGCCAAGCACAATCTCGGCTTGCTTCGAGAGTTATTGCCGAAGAATGATAAGCACCTCATCAAAGAATATTATGGTTTGAACCATCTCTTCCAGCCTTGCCGTACAGGACTCTACGCGGAGTATGGACAAATCGAAATCACAATGTCGGAAGAGGTGATGAAGGACATTGCGGACTGGATACTTAGGATAAAGTGAAATTAAAAAGTAAAAATTAAAACTCCAATCGAAATAATAACTTGGGATGTTTTTAATCCTTTTATTTGTATTATTTTAAACCACGAATTACTCGAATTTTCACGAACCTTCAGCTCGGCGTAAGCCAATTCAGATTTTAATTATTTCGAATTTCTCTAATTTTAAAAATGCCAGCATTTTTATTCGTGAAATAAGATAAAATAGTCTAAAAAAATTCGTTTAATTCGTGAAATTCGTGGTTTAAAATAATCCCAAGTTTTTATCGGGATTGTTCGCTACGCGCGGTGACGATGAGGTAGTGGAAACGACACATTTGGTATTCGCAAACGGCATCATTGTATTGGTCGAGGGCTTGCTGCTGAAGGCGTTGGGCATCAAGCAAGTTAGTCATGTTGATGGTTCCAACGGAATAGTAGTCTTCGTTCATGCGGAGATTCTCGTTTGCTTTCTCAATGGCTTTTTGGGAGAGTTGTATTTCTTCGTAAGCATTGGTGAGTTTATCGAAGGCATCTTGCATTTGCAACAGCATCTGCTACTTTCAAAAGCATCGATGATTTCCTCGATAAACTCAGAGAAATTCTCTTTGGCAACGAGGTACTTGTTCGGCTTGAAGACAAGTCCCGTAACATTCACTTCTGGCAGATATTTGGAGAAGGCATATTATTTCTGTTCATCGGCTGTTTCGATGGCATGGCGAGCATCTTTTGACTTGATGTTGTTTTGCTCTGCCAGTTCGCAACACTCCTGCAAGGAAAGTATTCGCTGCGCATGGACAGGAGTGACGTTAAATGTGAAAAGTGAGAAGTGAAAAGAGAATCAGGGATTTAAAGGATTTAGAAGGATTCAATAACAAGTGAAAAGTGAAAGGTGAAGAGTGAAAAATAAGTCTTTGACCTTTGACTTGAAACTTGAAACTTGAAACTTGAAACGGCGCTTGCGCCTTGAAACCAGCACGAAGTGCCTTGAGAAGTGAAAAGAGAAAAATGTATTGTGCACCCCAATGTTATCATCAGTGTCAACATAATCACGAACCATGCCTTATTCTTTCTTATAATTTCTCTCGCTATTATTAAAAGTTTTAAAGCAATACTCGATGCTTCACTTTGGTCTCGTTTGTCCGTTTCCTCGAATGACCCACTTGTAGGTGGTGATTTCTTCGAGCGCCATTGGACCACGAGCATGAAGCTTTTGGGTGGAGATTCCGATTTCAGCACCAAGACCGAACTGTGCACCATCAGTGAAAGAGGTTGGAGCATTGGCATAGACGCAAGCAGCATCCACTGCGGCAAGGAAGCGAGAAGTGGTGGCTTCGTCTTCGCTGATGATGCACTCGCTGTGTCCTGACCCGTGGCGACGGATATGAAGAAGTGCTTCGTCGAGGTCATTCACCACTTTCAATGCCATGGCATAGTCTTGGAATTCAGTGCCATAATCCTCTTCCTTTGCATGATAGAGCAAGGTCTGAGGATAACCACCTGCTTCGAGCACGGCAAAACTTGGCTCGTCGGCATAGATGCGGATGTTGCTTTCCTGAAGTGGAGCCAACAGAGCCGGCAGGTCGGCAAGGCGGTCGGCATGAACAAGGGTGCAGTCGAGGGCATTACAAACACTCACGCGGCGTGTCTTCGCATTATTGATGATGCGCTTGCCTTTCTCCAAATCGCCATCCTTGTCAAAATAAGCATGGCACACACCAGCACCCGTCTCGATGACTGGTACGCTTGCTTCTTGGCGAACGAAGTCGATGAGGCGTTTAGAACCGCGAGGAATCACCACATCCACATATCCGTTGGCATGGAGCAACTCTGCCGTTGCCTCGTGGGTAGCAGGGAGAAGATTGATGATATTCTCATCGAGCTGATGCTGTTTCAGTACCGACTTGATAATTGCAACGATGCAGCGATTGGAATCGTCTGCATCCTTTCCGCCTTTCAGCAGGCAGGCATTGCCCGACTTGAGACAAAGGGAGAAAACATCGAAGGTGACGTTTGGACGTGCCTCATAGACAATTCCAATCACACCAAACGGCACACTCACACGTGTGAGGTCGAGACCGTTGGGTAGCACCACATGCTTCAGTACACGTCCGAGTGGGGAAGGGAGGGTAGCCACTTTTCGAGTGTCCGCAGCAATTCCTTCGATACGCTCGCGAGTGAGTTTCAAACGGTCATACATTGGATTTTTGGGGTCCATGCGTGCCAAGTCTTTGGCATTGGCTTCAAGAATCTGCTCAGTTTGTGCAATGGCAGCATCGGCCACGTCATTGAGCACTTGGTTGATGGTCTCGGTATCTAAGAGTGCCAACTGAATGCTGGCTTCACGTGTTGATTCAAATAGATTTTTCATTTCGGTTTTTTATCAGAGATTTATTTATATCAGGGATTTGAAGGATTTTAAAGGATTGTTACCATTCATTACATTGTACATTGTATTTTGTACTTTGTACTTAAATTTAAATCCCTGATTTTTTCATTGATGGTTCTCAAAGATTGTGCAAGGAATCGTCTTGTGCTCGATGAGCAAGTCGGTGAGCACATTGTTGCGCTTGCCGTTGGCAATGATGACTGTGATGCCAGCGTTATTCACTTCTTGAGCAATGCTGTATTTCGATTCCATTCCTCCGCGCCCTGCATTCGACTTCTTGCTTTGGATAAAACGGCTGAGGTCGTCGCCTGGCTTCACGTGTGTAATCAATTCTGAATTGGGGTCATCGGGATTGCCCGTGAAGATGCCGTCGATATTCGACAGGATGATGAGGTGGTCGCAGTTCATCATGCGAGCCACAAGTCCCGAGAGCTCGTCGTTATCCGTAAACATCAATTCGGTGACGCACACGGTGTCGTTTTCGTTGATAATCGGAATCACCCCATTCTCAAGCATCACCTCCATACAGTTCTGTTGCGTGCTGTAACTAATAGGTGTACTGAAGTTTTGCTTCATCGTCAGCACCTGTCCTACGTGGATGCGATGATCGCGGAAAAGTTCGTAATAGCGGTCTATGAGTTTTGCCTGTCCCACGGCAGAGAACAACTGCCGCTCATCCACATTATCTTTTGTCTTGAGATTCTTCATGCTGTGCAGAACGCTTCGTCCACATGCCACGGCACCCGAACTGACCAACAGCACTTCGATACCCTGTTGGCGGAGCACTGCAATCTGGTCCACGAGTGCTGACAGACGGGTCACATCCAGTGAACCGTCCGCGCGTGTCAAAACGTTGCTACCAATCTTGATTGTGATTCGCATCGTGTCTAATATTATGTTACTGTTTAATCTGTTTTTGCTTACAATTCGAAAACTTTCTGCAAAGGTATGAAAAAAACTGTTCATTTCGAGGCGAAACACATGGGAATTTGATAAAATGTCAGAGAAAGCAAGTCGTTTCTTTAAACTCGAAAGTGCTGAATATACTTTTGAAAACCGAAATATTTCAAAAAGAAAAAGTTAAAATGATGTAATTTGATGGCGGAATGATGTAAAATGAATATATTTGCAACCTAAATGATGTAAAATTATGGCACAAGTATCTATGACCGTTCGTATGGATGCCCAACTGAAGAGTGCATTTGATGCACTTTGTGCACAGTTTGGCATGAGTGCAAACACTGCAATGAATGTGTTTGCAAAAGCAGTGGTTCTGCGTAGGAAGATTCCTTTCGAAATTACAGCTGGTGATGACGTTTATAATAAAGGAATTGAAGCATTCAATGCCATTCGGGCAAAGGCTGAAGCAGGCGAGTTACCTGAATTAAGTCAGGATGAAATCAATGAGGAAATTCGTTTGGCAAGAGAAGGGAAATGAAAACGTTTGTTGTTATTGATACAAATGTCATTGTATCTGCTTTGCTTTCTAAAAACAAAGAGTCAGCAACTGTTAAAGTCTTTAATGCTTTTCTGCGCAGGAGTCTCACTATGCTCTATAACGAGGAAATTCTCCAAGAATATCGTCATGTGTTGATGCGTCCAAAATTTAAATTCCCATTGCAAAACGTATTGGATATTTTGAATTTTATTGAACATGAAGGTGTACCATCCAATAGAGTGCATAGTGAAGAATTATTTCCCGACCCAAAGGATATTGTTTTTTATGAGGTAGCTTTGTCTCACAAAGACACCTTTTTGGTGACAGGTAATACTAAGCATTTCCCTAAAACTCCTATAGTAGTGACCCCTACTGAAATGGTGGCAATCCTCGAAAATAAAGACTAAACATCAAAACTATGTACATACATTTTTAACTATCATCAATTATGAAACGATTTGCATTTAAGATGTTCCTCAAGCCAGGCTGCGAGGAAGAGTATCAGAAGCGACATGCGGCTCTGTGGCCTGAATTGCGCCAACAAATCAAGGATTCGGGCGTGGGCAACTACAGCATCTATTGGGATAAGGACACGAACATCCTTTTCGGTTATCAAGAGTGCGAGGGCGAAGGAAATTCACAAGACACGACGGACGTGGATCCAATCACGCAGAAGTGGTGGGACATGATGGCTGACATCATGGAGGTGAATCCCGATAATTCGCCTGTCACGATTCCTATCAAAGAAGTTTTCCATCTCGATTGAGGCGGAGTTTTCAAAGTTCTTTTTTTAGAAAATTATTGATTCTTTCTTGAATAATTCAATGAAAAGGCGCATTTTCTGTTTGGAAAATGTGCTTTTTTTCTTTTGTACGACACATTTTTCCGTTTTCCTTCTTTGCTTTGGACTTTATTTCTTAACTTTGCCACGAATATGTGCCTATTCCAGCGGGAACTGCATGTATAAGATGAATTTAAGAAGAAAACAATAAAGTAAAATATTTTTTATTTAGACGTATTAATTAAATTAAGATGAACGTAATTACGAAGACAGTCTCTTTGCCTGACGGAAGAGAAATCAGCATTGAGACAGGTAAATTGGCAAAACAAGCCGATGGTTCTGTGATGCTCCGTATGGGTAACACTATGCTCCTGGCCACTGTTTGTGCCGCAAAAGATGCAGTTCCAGGAACAGATTTTATGCCTCTTCAGGTGGAATATCG
>Ga0310691_10004420_pt1 | contig 15866 bp, 11 predicted proteins | sample 176DNAGHGlowgp2_FD_203887 | JGI IMG/M metagenome (GOLD analysis project Ga0310691, IMG submission 203887) | Sheep rumen microbial communities from Palmerston North, Manawatu-Wanganui, New Zealand - 1766 DNA GHGlow gp2 (v2) (version 2) | ecosystem: Host-associated > Mammals > Digestive system >...
AAAATGATCGATTCGGAAAAAATGCCGACTGAAAGGGCAGTTAATGAAGACTTTAGATGCATTATGGGCACTTATGTTAATCGCTCTAAGTCGAATGCAGATAGATTTGATCCGGAAGACAATATGGAATGTCCGCTTTCAGAACTTGGATTGATAGATACAGTATCTGGATCAAGTAAGAATAAAGTATATCGTAAGGTTAATCCTAAGACTGAAAGCATACCGGTTCTTATAGCGCTGGCTATAATACTTAAGAATTCAGAGGGCAAAAAAGAAATAAAGTTTTCATCAATACTGTCGGAGAAAAAAGGTTTAGGCAAAACATTCTGTCTTGATACTATAACTATGATGAACATCCTATATGAGCTAGATAGTTTAGGATATGTGAAAGTTATAAGAACAGCAGGACTTGATGTTGTAAGAATTCTTACTGATATGGATTTTAACGATTGCGTTGAAAAATACTACAATGATTTAAATGCATAGGCGGGAGCTAGTATATGTTAAAGGATTATATAGGAGTTTCTAAGGGGTTTCAGTCCTCGGTAAACATTGAATATGATTTTAATGATATAAACAAAATTAATGGTTTTATTCCAACAACCACTGCAATTGATATCATTTTAAGCATCATATCAAATACAGAACCAGAAAAGTTAGAAAGAGCAAAGATATTAACAGGAGCTTATGGAAGAGGAAAATCTCATATCGTTCTTGTAGCGCTTTCTATCTTGTTTAATAAGGATAAGAAGCAGTTTGCAACACTGCTGGAAAAGATAAAGAAAAAAGATGAGAATGCGTATAAGATCATTAGCAATTATATTTCCAGCAAGAAACGTATTCTTCCCATTATTATAAACGGAAACAGCAGTAATCTAACTCAGTCATTTTTAAATGCTTTACAGCAAGCTTTGCGTTTGTATGAGCTTGAAGATATAATGCCTGAAACTCATTTCCGTGCAGCTGTTAATACGATCGAACGTTGGAAGAAAGATTATCCCGAAACATATAAAGCTTTTAGCAAAGCTATAGATGTTAGTGTGGATTCCTTTGTTAATGAGTTGATCAATAATAGCGTTGAAGCATATAGGGTGTTTGATGATTGTTATCCGTCTCTTACATCTGGCGGAGTGTTTAATCCATTCGTAGGATTTGATGTTGTTGACGTGTTTGATAAAACAAATACTGCACTTAAAGAAAAGGGCTTTAGCGGAATATACATAGTCTATGATGAATTTGGTAAATATCTTGAGTCAAGCATAGCAACTGCTTCAGAAAGTGATACTAAATTTTTGCAGAGCATGGCTGAAAAATGTAACAGAGAAGCCTCGCAACAGATGCATTTAATGCTTATTTGCCACAAAGATATTTCGAATTATATTGATATGAATCTTCCCAAAGATAAAGTCGATGGCTGGAGAGGTATATCAGGTAGATTTGAGCATATTAATCTGACCAACGAGTTTGACCAGATGTATGAGATAATTGCAAATGCGATAAATAAAAAAGATGAGTGGGATGAATACTATTCCGATAACAAAGCGGTATTTGATGAGCTAAAGAGTGTAGTTTGTCCTCAACTGGGAATTAGAACGGAACAGAATGAACTTGTTACGGATGATTGCTATCCTTTGCATCCAGTGACAACATTTGCTCTGCCTAGATTGTCAGAGAAGATAGCTCAAAATGAACGAACACTATTTACCTATCTTACTGCAAATCAGAAAAATACCCTTAGAGAGTTTGTTCGCAAAAGCACAACTGACGATTTTACTATTGTAACTCCAGATTATATATACGATTATTTTGAGAAAGAGTTAAATAAAGAGGTAAGCACATCAGAGATACATAAGACTTATATTCTGTCTGCAAAAGTGTTGAAGAATGTAAGTGGTGACGAGCTTGCATGCAAAATTATCAAAACTCTTGCAGTGATGTATTTTGTGCAGGATTTCAGATCTTTTCCACCAACTGTTGATATGATATGCAACACTTTTGATGCCGTGTATGAAAAGGCTGAAATCACCAGCAAGATCGAGAGCTTGGTATCGGATCAGTATGTTGTTTATATTAACAGCAGTAATGGTTTCCTTCGGTTGAAAGAAACAAGTGGTGTAGATGTTTCTTTGGAGATAGAAAACTATGTAAACAGATTGCGCAATGAGTATTCTGATGAAGATATATTAAATCAATGTGCAAATAGTAACTATCTTTATCCTATACGTCACAATAATGAGAAATGCTTGATTAGGTATTTCGATTTAAGATTTATAAGCTATGATCATTTTTTAGCACTTAATAGCTTTGATATTTCAGCTGGTTCTAGTGGAACTATCTATGCTATTTTCTTTGAAAACGCAGATGCCTTTTATAATATTGATTATTCGCATGCGGGTGATTGTGAAGAGGAAAGAGCGGTTTTCATTTTCCCTAAAATCTATAAGAATATTATATCATCTGTTTATACTCTTATTGCTGCAAAGAGATTGATGGAAGAATGCTCTGCTGAGGAAGAGATTCTTAAAAGTGAATATGCTTTATTTATTGATGATCATCAAGCTGTTGTTTCGGATTTCATTTCAGATTATCTGCGTCCGGAATTAAACAATGCGGCGTATTATCAGAGGGGAATAGCACAAAGGATCATGAGGAAAGCGCAATTATCAGAGCTGCTTTCACGCATTTGTGATATTGTCTTTCCACATACACCAATAGTAAACAACGAGCCATTAAATCGTGATAGACTTACAGGAGTAGCGGTCACTAGCAGGACAAAACTAACAACAGCGATACTTGAGAATGATGCATCAGATGGAACACTTGGTCTCACTGGAACAGGACAAGATGTTTCGTTTATGAGAAGTACTTTGATAAGAACAGGGATACTGATTAATGAAGGAGAAAAATATGATATAACCCTTGAGCCTGAAGATGAAAGCATAGCGTATATTCTTGATGTTATATCAGACTTCTTTAGCAGTACTGTTATTGATGGCGAAAAAAGCTTCGCTGAGTTGTACAAAACACTAACCAATGCAAGAACGGGAATAGGAATGAAACTTGGATCGATTCCAATCTTTATTGCTGTTGTGTTGAGCAAAATGAAAAAGGACTTAGTGTTTAAATGCAACGGTAACGAGATCAAGATCAATTCAGATGCACTAAACAGCATAAATGAAAAACCGGAAAACTATTCTGTGGTGATGGAAAATTGGGATGAGGATAAGTCTCAATATTTAGCTGCTCTTTCAGGAATGTTTAATGAGTACATCTTTGATTCGGATAAGAGCTTCAATAGCTTCACTTATATAGCTAATGCTATGAACAGATGGTATTTGTCTTTGCCCAAGTGTTCACGTGAGATGACTATCAACTATGTAGAAGGTAAAAAAATAAGAAAAGAACGACTAGCCTTTATCGAATCTTTAAAACAGCAAACAACCAATTCAAGACAGTTCTTGTTAGAAACGATACCGAATGCTTTTAAGCAGAATAAAGCGTCACTGGTTCTTTCAGATGCAATCGAGAATTGCAAAGCTGAATATGATAAAGCAAAAATAACATTGCTTGATTATGTTGTTAGTACATTGAAAACTGAATTCAAGTGTACGAAAAACGCATCCTTAAAATCCGGCCTGAGCGAGTGGTATCATTCACTTAACGATACGACCATTCAACATCTCTTTACCAACAATGAGAATATGGTTTTGTCTTTGATTTCATCTGTTGGTAATGATGAGAATGCTTTCGCAGAAAGAATAGGAAAAGCATTGGTAGGATTGCGCCTTGATGACTGGAATAACAGTCTCGCTAATTCGTTTAAAGAAAAACTTCGGTCTTTTATATCCACTATAGAGGATTACGATAAAGAGAATCATGACATCCAAACTCCAGGAAGTGAGTCCTATTCTATTGTATTTAAGAATGGGGACGGCACGGAAAAAGTTCGTAGCTTTGAAAAGGTTGAGTATAGTAAATGGGCTGATCTTCTTTATCAAGATATTTCCGGTGCTATTGAGGATATAGGACAGTCTGTAACGGAACAGGAAAAGCGCCAGGTTCTTCTTGATATTTTGTCTAAACTATGTGATTAGGAAGTGAAACTGTATATGGACGCAATAGCATATTTCGATAATGCTGCCACCACGTTCCCTAAGCCGGAGTGCGTTTACACAAAGATGGATGAGTTTATGAGAAATTGTGGCGTGAGCCTTGGCAGAGGACAGCATAAACTTTCATCAAAAGCAAGTTTTGTAGCTGATGAGACCAGAGAGTTACTTCTTGATCTTTTTCATTGTAGTAATAAAAAAGTGGTCTTTACAAACACTGCTACAGAAGCGTTGAATATTATCCTAAATGGAATAGCTATTCCTCAAGGTGCAAATGTTTATATTTCTCCTTTTGAACATAATGCAGTTACCAGAACACTTCATCATCTTCAGAGTAAAAGGGCATTTAATATCGTTCAATTAAGCGTTAATGAAGAAGACTATACATATGATATGGATTTGATATCTACACAGTTTAAGAAAGAAAAACCATATTGTGTTATTGTTAGTCATGCTAGCAATGTTATTGGAGCTGTTGCACCCATAAAAGACATTTTCACGGAAGCAAAAAAGTATAATGCTATAACGATTGCAGATATGTGTCAAACCGCAGGCCTGATTGATACGGATATAAGCAGTAATATTTATGATTATGTCGTATTTGCTGGGCATAAAACACTGTATGGTCCGCTTGGTATTTCAGGATTTATTTCATCATTTCCGCAGGAACTGCCTCCAATAATAATCGGAGGAACTGGAATAGAATCTGCAAATCAGGATATGCCAAATGAGATACCAATCAAATATGAGGCGGGGAGTCATAGTTCGTATGCGATTGCTGGACTCAATGCATCACTCAAATGGATAAAAGAAACAGGCATCACAAATATTTATGCAAAGGAAAAGGAGAATCATGCTAAATTAATTAATGTCCTAAGGTCTTTTGATAATATAAAAATAATCCTTCCCAAAGATTCCGTAGGTGTAGTGTCTTGTTTGTTTGATAATTACAGTAGTGATGAGATCGGACAAGTTCTTAGTGAGCATAATATAGCGTTTAGAAGCGGTTTGCACTGTGCTCCGTATGCTCATAGATTTATTGGAACATTTCCAGCTGGAACAGTAAGATTTAGCGTGAGCTATTTTAATGATGATAATGATTTTGAAAAACTATCGTCAATATTGGAGTTTATTCACGACAACAGTTAGGTGGTGTTGATGTGAGCTTTAAACAACTAGATATTAAGCAAGAATATAGATCATTAATACATAGCATAGCGGACGATTTCCTTATTCCTTCCTTAAACGAGGCTGTTGCTTACGATCGTGCCGTTGGGTTCTTTTCTTCTTCCGCTCTGGCAAGAATAGTGGAAGGTGTACAGGGACTTGCGTGCAATAATGGAAAAATCAGAATTGTTACGTCACCATATTTATCTGAGGCTGATGTGGAAGCTATAAGAAAAGGATATAAATGTAGAGAGGAGATAATTAGGGAGTCATTATTCAATGGATTAAAAGATCCAAAGAATTATAAAGAAGAAGAGCAGTTAAATCTACTCTCAAATCTTATAAGTGACGGTTTTCTTGATATTAAAATCGCTTTTACTGAAAATGTAGCTCAGATTGGAATGTATCATGAGAAACTAGGACTGATAAGAGATTCTGAAGGAAATACTATTGCGTTTTCAGGTTCTATGAATGAATCAGAAACTGCCCTAGAAATAAATTATGAAACCATAGATGTTTTTAGATCGTGGAAAAATGAATTTGAGGCTGAGCGTGTTCAAACAAAAGAAAACGCTTTTGTTGCTATATGGAATGATTGTGAGCCAAATATAAAAATCGTTGATTTCCCTGAGATTAAAGAGCAGATTATAAAAAAATACATGCGAAAAAAAGTTGATTACAAAAAGATTGAAAAAGATCTATCTAATGTAGTGGCCTATCCTGGTGCATCTAAGCCTAATGATTTTACATTTCATGATTATCAAAAAGAAGCAATCGAGACTTGGGCTAATAAAGGGTATCGAGGTATATTTGATATGGCCACTGGTACTGGTAAAACATATACCGGATTAGGTGCAGCTGCTAGACTTAATCAGGATTTAAAGGGGAATCTTGGAGTAATCATTGTGTGCCCTTATCAGCACTTAGTTGAGCAGTGGGTTGAGGATATAGAATTGTTTAATATGCAGCCTATAATCGGCTATAGTTCATCTAGTCAAAAGGATTGGAAAAAGCGTCTCGAGAAAGCGATCCGAAATCAAAAGCTTAAAGTCAAGGGATATGAATTCTTCTGTTTCATTTGCACGAATGCCACGTATTCTTCTGCTTTTGTCCAAGAACAAATGAATAAGATAAAAGGAAATGTTCTTTTCATGGTTGATGAAGCTCATAATTTTGGTGCAAGCAATCTTAGCAAACTGATGAATGAAAGGTTTCAGTATCGTCTTGCGCTCTCTGCCACTCTTGATCGTCATCATGACGAGGAAGGCACCAATAAACTCTATGAGTATTTTGGCGAAAAGTGCATTACATATGATTTGGAGAGAGCTATAAGAGAACATAAGTTAACGCCATATAAATACTACCCAGTAATAATTAATCTGACCGATTCTGAATTGAAAAAGTATTACCAGCTTACAGAGCAAATAATACACGAAATGAAAAAGGACAAGCATGGCAATATTGCGTTAACGGAAAAAGGCAAGCGTTTATGTTTGATGAGAGCTAGGCTTGTGGCTGCTGCAGAAAACAAGATTGAGGCACTTCGAGAACAGATCACACCTTATATTCATGATGATCACATTCTTGTATATTGTGGAGCGGCGTCTTTACAAGATTACTCAAAAGACGCTTATGATGTTGATGACGAGGATCTAAGACAAATTGATATTGTTACTGACCTATTAGGCAATCAGCTCGATATGAAAGTGTCTCAATACACATCTAAAGAAGATATCGAGGAGAGACAGATTTTAAAAGAACAGTTTGCCATTGGAGAATCCTTGCAAGCCCTAATTGCAATTAAATGTCTTGATGAGGGTGTAAACATACCCAGTATTAGGACGGCATTTATTCTTGCAAGCACGACTAATCCTAAAGAATATATCCAGCGTAGAGGAAGGGTTCTCAGATTGTATGATGGCAAAGACTTTGCTGTGATTTATGATTTTATTACTCTGCCAAAGGACTTAGGTAGTTCTGTAGGTTCAACTGAAAAAGAACGCAATATGGGCAAGGGCTTAGTCAGAAATGAATTATCAAGAGCTTTTGAATTCGCAAGGCTTGCAGATAATTATGTAGAAACTAATACAATACTTGATGAGATCAGGGATACTTACGATGTTCATGAAGAAATATACGAAATCGAGGAGGAGTTTAATTATTATGAATGAAGAGAATACAATCGTTGTTGATGAAAAGAAAGCGGCAAGCCTTATTAGAAAAATAATTATTGCCGAGAGCAAAAATATTAAAAGCGAAGAAAAAAACGATGCTCAAATGGTAACTGCTATAAAGAAAATGATAGAGGAGGAAGTTGAATGCTTATAACAAGTATCACACTGTCGGATTTCAGACAGTTCAAGGGAACGCAGACTGTTGAATTTGCCACAGATTCCAATAAGAATGTAACTGTTATTATGGGTGAAAACGGCTCAGGTAAAACGACATTTGCACAGGCATTTACTTGGTGCTTATATGGAACAACAGACTTTGCTGATCCCTATGTCCTCTGTAAATCAACTCTTCAAGATATGACCCCCGGCGATTTGAGAACAGTAAAGGTTGTCCTAAAACTACAGCACAGAGGAATTGATTACAGTATTAGCAGAGAGCAGGACTATCAGCTTGATAGCGTAGGAAAGCTCAAAAAACCAAGCCCTACCAAACTAACTATTAGTTATAAAGACAGAAGCGGACAGCAGGAATTTGTAAAAGACAGTATCAAGGATTCAAAAGTCAAGGAGATCCTTCCTCAAGAGCTTTCAAAGTATTTCTTCTTTGACGGTGAACGCATCGGAAATATGAGTAAAGAGATACAGCGTGGAAAAAGCGATGAATTCGCTGATGCTGTAAAAAGACTTCTCGGACTTGATACATACTCAACAGCTATGGATCATCTAAAAGGGAAGCGTGCCGGAAAGATGACAGTAATAGGAAGCTATAATTCTCAATATGATTCCTCAAGCGACTCTAAGATTGCGGCTTACAGCAGAGATATCAAGCAATACACGGACAAGAAAGAACGACTTGAAGCTCGCAACGCAGAACTTGAAAAAATGATGCCGGCTATCAAAGAAAAAATGGATGAACTTTGGGAGATAATCGAGAAGAACAAGGATAGTGAACGCCTTGCTGATCGATTGAAAGTAATTGATGAAAAGATACGCCGTAACGACAGCATGATAGGTAATTCTACCGGAATAATGGTAGATGCTTTACAAAAGAATTTCAAAACGTATTTCTATAAACCGCTTATATCTAAATCATTAGAGATCCTTTCAGATGCTGATAAGATAGATAAGGGCATTCCGGATATTCACCAGAGAACGATAGAGTATTTATTTGAGCGTGGTGTATGTATTTGCGGTACCGAGTTTACTGAAGGTGATGAACACTATCAGCATTTAAAGGCTCTGATTGACTATATTCCGCCACAGTCATTAGGTACTATGATCAATTCTTATGTCAATACCTGCAAGCACAAATCAGAATCTCCTAATAACATTTATAAAATTGTTGAAGGACAACTCCAAGATGTAGCTGAGAGACAGGAAAACAATAGTGAACTCGCCGATGAAAAGGCACAAATCGAATCTCAATTACAAAAGCTTCAAAGCATTGGGCAGCTCCAGCAAAAATATCAATCATATCGTGATGATTACAACAAGAAAAACTCTGAATTCATCAATAACACAAGAGAAATAGGCGGATTAAGTACGAATATAGAACGCCTTGAAACAGAGAGAAGACAGCTATCGCTAAAGAACGATAATAACCGTAAGATCGAGCTCTATAAGGCATATGCAGAGTATATTTACAATATTCTTCAAGCTGATTATGCTAAAGAGGAAAAAAGAATACGTTCTGAGCTTGTAAAATGTATTAATGACATTTTTACAACGATTTACAATGGTGGTATGTCTTTGGAAATTGATGAAAAGTATAATATTAAAACAATCGTTAATGACTTCAATGACTATAATATTGGCGTAGAAACATCGACGGCTCAAAGTATCTCTATAATCTTTGCTTTCATAGCTGGAGTCATTAAAATGGCAAGAAATAACAAGGATGATGAAATGCTCTCTACCGAAGCATATCCTCTGGTTATGGACGCTCCGCTGTCCGCTTTTGATAAAGCAAGAATCCAGACCGTTTGTGAAACGCTTCCCAATATTGCCGAGCAGGTTATCATATTTATCAAAGACACCGATGGAGAAATTGCAGAAAAATATTTGTCTGATAAAATTGGTGTTAATTATAGATTTGATAAGCAGAATGAATTTGAAACTAAACTGAATTAGAGGTGAGAATCATGTTTGACAAAGAATATGCTTTTACCGGAAAACACGCAAGCATGGTCAGCAACTTAACAAAACCTTTTGATAATAAGAATAATAGATTCTTTAAAGTGAATTGGGAAGTTTATATGCTTGCTCCAATTGTTGGCTTCCTTTATGGCAGAAAAGCTGAACAGGATAAAGACAGTGAGATAAAACCGACCAAGATATTTCCGGAGCAGTTGATCAACAACGCTGATGATCTTTGGTTTAATTATGCTACGATCATGCTTTTAGATACTAAAAATGAGCCGGACCTCGAAAAACGTATAGAAAAGGCTTTTAGAAGAATAAAAAACGAATCAGATGAAGCTTTATACGAAAGCTATGTAAGGGGTGGCGTAGAACTTCTTTATGAAAAGCTAATGGAAGGCGTCACAAACCCTGATGATTATCCTTTAAGGCTGTACGATTTCCTTGAGGATTTTGATGAAAGATACTATCAAGATATAGATATAGAAAGCATATTGGAGATGTGCAAGAAAGCTAAAAACTGATATAGGTGAGAATAATGAAGACAGAGAATGAGATCGTTGATATTCTTTATAAGAAATATCAAAATCAAGGATTTATTACTGAACAAGCTATCTTTGATCTATGTGATGATAATTCTCTGTCTTTTATTCAAACTGATAGAGTATGTGGCAAGTTGCAGGATCTAGGTGTCTTGATTAAGGATAGCGATAAGAATAATAGTAAAGAAAAGACGGACATACAAGACTATTCACAAATTGATTATGGTAAGGTGTATAGTTTCTTTTTGGATTATTATCCTCAAATGAAACCAGTGATTGAGCATATTAAGAATACAATCCCACCTCAAAAAGGTGAAGTGGATATGCTTTTTCAGCAAATGAAGAGTGGAAATCAATATGCTAGAAAGCGATTGATTGAAATGCATTTAAGAGCGGCATTACGTGCTACTATGAATTATGATGACTCAACGACTGTTCCTTTAGAGGAAATATTTTCAGTCGCTTGTGATGGTTTAATTTCAGCAGTAGATTCATATGATCCATATTCTAACTCATACTTTGCCAGTTATGCATCTTTGTGGATGAAGCAGAGAATTGATAGATATATAATTGATAATCGATCATTAATTCGAATTCCAGTTCATGCATATTCAAATCTAGAAGAGATATTAAAAATAATTGAAAATTGTACAATCAAAGAAATGAAAAAAGTTCAAATCATTGAAAGCGAACTTGGTATTAGTGAAAAAGAAGCTAGGGAATGGTTAAGAATAGCGTGTTCTAGTGAGGTCTTATACTTTGAAGATTTTCAAGATGATTATGAATCATATCTTCCAGACAATCTAGACATATTTGAAATTGTTGAACAAGATGCTAAAAGCAATGATGTTATGAATATTTTAGATAAACTAACATTAAGAGAAAAGAACGTGCTGGTGCAGAGGTATGGATTAATTGATAATAACTGCAAAACACTAGAGGAAATAGGGGAAAAGCTTTCAGTTACAAGAGAGCGCATAAGACAAATCGAAGCAAAAGCATTAAGAAAGATGAGATTGTATTTAACTAGAACTCTAAACTATCAGTAAAGGAGTCTGCATATGAATGCTAAAACTGCAATAAGCATTATTAAAAATGAAATAAAGAATCGAAAAATTATACCTGAAAATGAACTATTGGATTTATTGAATAAGAATGAAATCCCCTACTTGTTGATTGATGATATTATTGAATTCTTTTATGAATCACAGATTGAGATTACTAGTGATAACAATGATACATATACTCATCCAAAGGCACCGTTTCATATTACACAAAGAGCTAACTTGTATAAAAAGACTCATGAGGAACTATTAAAATCACCGGGCAAAGATGTTAAGGAACAGCTATTTAGCGACCTAGAGAAGCCACGTATACAGGCTACGTATATACCATTAACGCTTCTAGCGTTCTTTAACGAAGCGGATTGTGATGGAAATGTATCCATAGACAAGATAATTCAGTTTTATAAGGATTATTTTGAACTGAGAAGGTATCGAAAACAGGTCGTTGAAAGAAGTGACAGCGTTTTTGCAAATGCTATTCCATCTGATGACAGAATAAAAGCCTTGATTCTGTTCAATCCATTGGGAAGATCTTTCTTGGTAAAGTATTTTTCAATTGATAAGAATGGCTTAGTTACATTGAATCATAATCTTTGGGAAGCATTAACGGCTTCTGATATTAGTAGAATACGAGGCATATCAAACAGGTTAATTGATGATTACTATAAAAAGCTATAGGACGAATCTAAACAAAAATGCATTAAGAGAATAGAACCGTAATTTGCGGTTGAATTAATAATAGAATTTATTATGTTTTAGGGCTAAAATTGACTAGTTAGAATGAATTAAAAGATATATGATGTAAAGAACTATAAAATGAAAGGATGTTCCTTATGGTATTAAATGATGCTGGCGTTTTTGATTTTTTTAACATATTTACAGGTAAGAATCCATCTAATCGTCAAACTGGTATGGGAGTAGTGGTTAGTGATACAAAGCGATATATAAACATTCCTGCATACCAGAGGCCATATCGATGGGATGAAGAACATATAAAAAAGTTGTTTAGAGATTATGATGATAACCGTAAGGGTGGCTCAAGTGGTGAATCAAAAAATGATTATTTTATTGGTTCATCAGTTATTGTAAATGAAAAAGAAAAACAATTCTTTGATGTAGTGGATGGACAGCAGCGATTAACAACTATATATTTGATAAATTATGTGCGTTTCTTGTTAATGAGAGAACGGTTATTGTTTCTATTGGAACATAACAAATTCGTGGAAAGACAATCGAGCTTAATTGGTTCATTAAAAGAGACCTATGTTGGATTGGTTGCTTGTGATAAGGTGGAGAGATTTAAAGACTTTGAAAAAGAATTTTCTGATATATGTAATCGTGAGGAAGAAAACGAACAGATACAAGCAGAAAAGATTCAGTGGTACAAAGAAAAAATGTGTATAGCTGATGAGAAAGATACGGCGGACGAAACCATGAGAGAACGGATAGCTAAAGCAGAATTATTCTTTAAAGATGAGGAATTATCTTTAAAGTATTCTCGAGATAGTTATAATGTCCTGCTTAAAGAAACGCTTCAGAATACATATATTGAAAAGAAACAAGATTCAACAAATTACGAATTAAAAATTACTCAAGGTGCACGTAAAAAAACAAATGAAACATATATTCAGGCTTTAATTACGATTTTTGAACATGTGTGGACAAAGTCGGGAGATAATGTAGGACAAAAACTAGATAGTTCCATTCATTATGTCGATGATATTTTATCTAATCTTGCAATTTGTGTTATTACAACCGAGAATAAAGATGATGCATATAAATTATTTGAGGTTTTAAATGATCGTTCGTTAGCAGTGGATGATTTAGAGTTGATTAAGAATCAGTATTATCAGTATTATTGTATGAACCAAAATGATAATGATGATACAAAGGATGAAAACATAATTAAACTTGATGAGCAGTGGACAGAGAAAATCTTTTCTGATTGTTCGGATAGAAAGAAAAAAATGATTTCTTTTTTTGCTGCGACTTTTTTAACAAGGGACGCAGGTATAAATTTCAATGATAAAGAAAAATACAAAGATGTAATAAAGAATGAGTATTTAAATCAATATTTTGATGGAGGAAAGGCATACGATTATTCTTGTGTTAAAACTGCATTTAATGCTTATTACGCCATTAGAATTATTATTGATAGAATGGGTATTAAGTTTAATGCTGAACGAAATAAAGTAGCATTTGAATCCGAAAACAGTGAAGAGAAATCAATAGTGAGCAAGGCATTCTGCGCTTTGATTGCTCTTGACTATCAGGCGGTTCTTGGCGCTTTGACAAGTGTTATTTTGTCTGTATTTGAAAAAAATAATAGGATGAGTGATGATTCATTTGAGAGTTCGTTTAGTTCGTATATAGAAGAATTAATAAAGAAAAAAAAGCCAATAAATGACGAATATGAACCAATATATAGATGCGCATATGAGCTGTGGCGGAATTGTTATAGGTCAAGATCCTATGAAACAATAAAATCAATGTATTCGGATGTTGTTGTTGAGTCTGTCGGTTTTATGTCTACTGATTATAATAAAACAATTATATCAGAAGATGTGTCTACAAAGTTAAACGATGAATTAAACTCGTGGCTAAATGATTGGAAGTATGGAAATAAGATATCTGATTATAAGATGAAATCATTGTTGATTAATCTTGTGAAATGCAATAAAACGGATGATGGTTCTATACAACGTAAAACTACAATATCTCTCACAATAGGAGATGCGGCAAATATTCAATTAGAACATTTGGAACCGGAAAAAATAGACGAATCAAAAAAAGAATACTATTTTATGAAGGATGCGGATAGTGAAGATAGAAAGAAAAGAATTAATTCGTACATTGGTAATTTTATGATTCTTCAATCTGATTTGAACAATAAGAAGGATAATGATCCAATGAAAGATTGTTTGAAGTGGTATGATGCATATAAGGATACTTTCTTATATCAAGAGATAGCTGATATGATGAAATCGGAAGACTATTTTAGCGGTGGAGTTCCTATAGAGGAATTCTTTGTAGAGCGTTCAAATAGGCTTAAGAATTACATTAACAAACTATTGAACATAGGATATTCAAAGTATATTTCATCATTATAAGAGCTTGATGCAGGAGGTGTTTTCTTTGTGTGAAAAGTATAACGATAAAGCGGAGAGGCATATTCACTCTTTTACAGTCAGATATATTGATATGTTCAATGATCCGCAAGTAAACTATCTGGAGTTTGAGCGCAATCTCGGAGAAGAGTGCCAGAGGCTTGGCTTCGATATGGATGCTGGCGAGAGCTTTATCAAGCAGTGTTCAAAAGAAGCGTTTTACAATGCCGATGTGTTGGAACAGATTATCGACAAGGTCGATTCCGTGAAATTGCTTGGCAACGGGATATTCTCACGCTGGAGATATATTACTCATTGGGCTGGCGTTTCAGCGTCTTTATTGTCTGAAGAAAACAAGAAGTGGTTTCTGATTGCTCTGTCCAGACTTGCTGAATTGTCAGCATAATAAGCCAAAAAGCTCTATAAGAGGCTTGTCTATGCCAACCTACAAACTAAAATACATGTTCGACTGGGGCAGCGGAGCCTGCTTGTGGTCGTGCAATAAAGAAGCCAAAGAAAAATTCGGCGATTACCCGATAGAAGACCTCGAAAAACTGCCTGTCTCTGCCGAACTGCGCAACGAACTTGAATATCTCATACCCGAGCATGATAAAGCTTTGAATTGGGAAGACCCGGGCGGTGACTTGCTGTGGAACGACCAGCAGATAGCAGAATTCAAGCAACGTGCAGAGCAGGCTTACGAACGGCTGGTTCGCGAGCTTGGAAACGACTTCGAAGTCGAGTTCAAAGAGAAATGGCTGATTTGATTTCGCTATAAAAGACCCGTGTATCAAAGAAATACACCCGCCATTTCTGACGGGTGCCTTAACTGTCCAAATTACTTCCCACCTAAAATCACAATTTTGCAGCACGAGGTATCGTTAAACCACGTATCTGCGCTGTTTTGGAGGGTCGCAAACCGGTTCGAATCCCTCCTTCTCCGCCAAAATAGCAAAACCCTACGTTGATACGCAGGGTTTTATTTTTTGCACGGTTTTTACACGAATTTATCTAAAATCTTTGCAGCTCGTTCCTCTTTACGGGGGCAGAGGTGCGTATGTTTTCCGGGTGGGACGAAGGTTTAGTCAACAAGTTTTATATATTACCACCAAATTCTTTTGAAAATATTGACTTTCATTGGCGAATATGCTACAATAAAACAAATTAACTTTCAAGACGAAATCGCAGGACTTCTATATGGAAAAGCACGGTCAGAACCGCCGTTACCTGACCACGCTGAGCTTCAACCAAAAGCGCATTTTCGATCAAACGACCAACCGAATGAAAGGAAATATGATATGAGTACTATGGCTGACCGACTGCTTATGGTAATTATGCTCGTTTCAGCGATCCTGATGGCTATTTTGCTTGTCAACAATATTTTCCTTTACAAACAAAAATTCAAAGACTATATTTCTCTTATGCTGATCTTCGGCATAGCAAAGTGTGCTTTTGAGACCCTTTGGACGCTGTTTGACGGGCAGGATGTACCTATCGCTTTGAAATATATATCCACAGGCGGATACTGCATCGCATTTGTTTTCTTTTCAATTTACCTCAACAG
>Ga0310691_10004422_pt1 | contig 15859 bp, 12 predicted proteins | sample 176DNAGHGlowgp2_FD_203887 | JGI IMG/M metagenome (GOLD analysis project Ga0310691, IMG submission 203887) | Sheep rumen microbial communities from Palmerston North, Manawatu-Wanganui, New Zealand - 1766 DNA GHGlow gp2 (v2) (version 2) | ecosystem: Host-associated > Mammals > Digestive system >...
CCTTCACCTTCTTCACAGGACAATCAAAAGCAAGAGTGTCATAAACAATGCGCTTCAAGTCCTCAGCAGGAACATCCTCTCCGAAGAAAGCATCGGCTACGGTATAGGCAATTTCTTGAAACGAAAGATGCTCGATATTGTCGAAAAACGATTGAGGTAGCGGTTTGATGCGTTCAGGCATGTAAAGACCCTTGTCCTCTGCAAGACCTTTCACCACAGCCTTCTCCAGACTGGCTATTGGTGCTTGACCATTTGTACTATAGAAATTCATAATAAATATTTGTTTCAAGTTTCAGGGCGCAAAGCGCCGTTCCAAGTTTCAAGTTTCAAGGCACAAAGTGCCGTTTTAAGTTTCAAATAACAAGAATCCTTATAAATCCTTTAAATCCTTGATTCAAGTTAAACGAAGATTCCCTTCCCTGCAAAAACATAAAAACTGAAAACTACATTAATTGATTTTCAAGAATTCATTGATAAATTCGTCCTTGCAAAGCAGTCCGTAATAGCCTTCCTTGCAAGACTCTTCGTCGTAAGTGAGGACGCTATCTGGTTCCATTCCAGGAGCATAGATGATGAAAGGCACTGGCTCGTTGATATGGATGCGCATTTCCACAGGCGTTGGATGGTCGGGAAGAATAGCGATGCACACGGGTTCATCCCATGTTCTCACTTCATTGTAGATAGGTTCGATGAGACGATGGTCCAAATAGTTGATGGCACGGAGTTTTAGTTCCAAATCTCCATCATGTCCAGCCTCATCAGTTGCCTCCACATGCACAAACACAAAGTCCTGCTTTCTCAACGCATCGATGGCTGCCTGTGCCTTGCCCTCGTAGTTTGTATTAGCCAAACCCGTTGCACCTTCTACTTCGATGATATTCAGACCTGCATAGTGTCCGATGCCTCGAATCAAGTCAACGGCAGAAATCACGGAACCGCTCTTCACCTGTGGATGAAGTTGCTGCAAGGTTTGCATACTTGGGCGATATCCCCCACTCCATGGCCAGATGCTGTTGGCAGGACGCTCACCATTTGCCACTTTTTTCTGATTATAAGGATGGGCAGCAAGCAAGTCCTGGGATTTCAGAATGAGGTCGTTGAGCAAGTCAGCCATTTCCTGACCTGTCATGCGTTCATGCTTGCCGCCATTGGCATCTACATACACGTCTTTCTTGTTTTCCCAACCAGGTTCTGCCGTCACGAGCAAAGGACGCCATTCTTCGTTTGGATGGTCGTGAGGGGGATTGCAAACAACATGTTTGTTTCCACCCTTGATGACTAAAAGATGACGATACTGAATACCAGCAATAAACTGCACACGGTCGTTGCTCAAGTGCTCATTCAGATAGTCAATCAGCACCTTGGCATCATCGGTTTCCAAGTTTCCGCCATTGTGCGTGATGATTCTTCCGTCCTGCAAAGTGATGATATTGCAACGAATCGCAAAATCATCATCACTCATTTCATAACCGATAGAAGCGGCTTCGAGTGGACCACGACCTTCATACACTTTGTTCAAGTCGTAACCCATGATGGAAGTGTTTGCCACTTCACTTCCTGGAGGAAATCCTTCGGGCACCGTGCTTAGGCGTCCCGTTCTTCCTTTCTTCGCCAACATGTCCATGTAAGGTTTGTCGGCATATTGCAACAGCGTCTTACCACCCAGTCTCTCCACAGGATGGTCAGCCATGCCATCGCCCAATATGATGATATGTTTCATTGTTCTATTTCCATTCTTCATTCTACATTCTTCATTCTACATTTAGATGTTTGCAATGCTCATAATGTCGGCAAACACACCTGCCGCCGTAACGCTCGCACCCGCTCCATAGCCCTGAATGAGCATAGGATAATCATGATAGCGCTCGGTGGTGATGAGGATGATGTTGTTCGAACCTTCCAAATCGTAGAATGGATGATGCTCATCTACTTCCTCCAACGACACCTTCGCCTTTCCGTTCTGCAAGGAAGCCACGAAGCGCCAGTGCTTGTGCTCTTCTTCCAGTCGCTGACGACGAACTTCAAAGTCGGCATCGAGCGATGGCAGATTCTTCCAGAAGTCCTCGGCAGTACCCTCAAAGAAGGAATTAGGGATGAACAAATGCTTCTCCACATCCTCCTGATTGAGTTTATAACCGGCTTCACGAGCCAAGATGACGAGTTTGCGAATCACGTCCTTTCCGCTCAAGTCGATACGAGGGTCTGGTTCGCTATAGCCTTCTTCCTTCGCACGTCTCACTGTTTCGGAGAAAGGAACATCGCCCGAAATGGTATTGAAAATAAAGTTGAGCGTACCACTCAGCACGGCTTCGAGCTTCTGAATCTTATCACCCGAATTGATGAGGTCGTTGATGGTGTTGATGATAGGCAAACCCGCACCCACATTCGTTTCAAAGAGGAACTTCACATTGCGCTTGCGAGCGGTTTCCTTCAACTTGGCATAGTTTTCATAGTCCGACGATGCAGCCACCTTGTTGGCAGCCACCACGGAAATGCTGTGCTCAAAGAAATCATGATACAACGCAGCCACTTGTGCGCTCGCCGTGCAATCCACAAACACTGAATTGAAGATGTTCATGCCAATGACTTCTTCCTTCAGACGCTTCATATTGCTTGGTTCACTCTTCTTCAGAGCCTCGCGATAGTTCTCCAACGGGATTCCTTCACGACTGAACATGGCATTATGACCGCTGGCAATACCCACCACATTGAGCTTCAACCCGCGTTCCTTCATCAGTCGTTCACGCTGACTGGCAATCTGCTCAATCAAACTGCCACCCACGGTTCCCACACCACAAATGAAAAGGTTGAGCACCTGATATTCGGAGAGGAAGAAACTGTCGTGAATCACATTCAGTGACTTGCGCAAGAATCGGCTCTCCACCACGAAGGAGATATTGGTTTCGGAAGCACCTTGTGCACAGGCGATCACACTGATACCGTTGCGTCCTAAGGTACCAAAAAGCTTACCTGCAATACCTGGTGTATGCTTCATGTTTTCACCCACCACGGCAACCGTGGCAAGATTCTTCTCCAAATTCATCTTGTACATCGCACCCATGTCGATTTCCTTCTGGAACTCGTTATTGAGCACTTCGCAAGCCTTCTCAGCATCCTCGTTGCGCACACCGATAGATGTGGAGTTTTCTGAAGATGCCTGACTCACCATGAACACACTGATTCCTTCAACAGCCAAAGCCGTGAAAATGCGCTGGTTAACACCAATCACACCCACCATGGAAAGACCCGAAACGGTAATCAGACTCGTGTCGTTAATCGAAGAAATACCTTTGATGGCACGACTTGAATCGCCCGATTCCTCTTGAATAATCGTTCCTGCGGCTTCGGGATGGAATGTGTTCTTAATATATATTGGTATATTCTTGATGCAGACTGGATATATCGTAGGAGGATAAACGACCTTTGCACCGAAGTTACAAAGCTCCATTGCCTCCACATAACTCAGCTTGTCAATCGTGTAAGCAGAATTGATGACGCGAGGGTCGGCAGTCATGAAACCATCCACATCCGTCCAGATTTCAAGTGCATTGGCATCGAGGGCAGCAGCAATGATACTTGCTGTGTAGTCGCTACCTCCACGCCCCAAGTTCGTCACCTCGCCAGTGGCAATATCTGTAGAGATAAAACCAGGCACAAGCGCCACTTTCTCTTCCTTACCAAAGTTCTTAAACTCCTTACGCACCAACTCATACGTCTTGTCAGCCACGAGCATGTTCTTCTGCTGCTTCTTTTCAGTCTTGATGAAGTTGAGCGAATTGTGCCACACAGCACCTTTAATCAGCGTGGCAACGATGTTGCTGGAGATTCGTTCTCCATAACTGACAATGGCATTCGAAGTCTTTTCCGAGAGGTCATGAATGAGATACACACCCTGATAGATACTCTTCAAATCATCGAGAAGAGCATCCACTACCTTCAGAAGCTGAATTTGTTGGTCGGTGTCGGGAATGATGGCATCAATCAACTGGTGATGCCTATTCACCATCTCATTGTAAGCATCGATATACCTTGGATTACCCTCCAAGGCGAGTTTCGACGTGTGAATCAGCTTGTCGGTCACTCCGCCCAATGCTGAAACAACAATAACTACGGGCTCATCGCAAGCCTCAGTGATTCTCTTGACATTCAGAATGCTTTCCACGGAACCTACGGATGTTCCGCCAAATTTCATTACTTTCATTTCTTTATTTCTACGCTAAATTATGCTTCATCCCATGCCTCTCATGCCCCCGCCATGACCCAAACCTACAATGTCTCTGCCACAACGACAACACAAAAGCACACCGGAATCCACGGTTTGCGCGGCAAAGTTACTGCTTTTTTCTCGAAAAAGAAAATAATGATAACAGAAAAAGGCAAAACTAATGACAAAGCCAAAGAGGGAGAAACGCTTTTGGTGCAACGCGATAGGAGATTGATTGAACCTTTCGTTCGGCGCAAGCCAACCTCATTTTGGGATTCACTGAACCTTTCCTTTGGATTCAACTAGTTGCCGAGCGCTCGTTATCGAAATGCCGAGCGCTCGCCGTTGCGATAACGAGCGCTCGCCGTGTTAACGTTGAGGGCTCGACATTTCAGTAAAATCAAAGGACAGTTTCAGTACAATCAAAGGAGAACACCAACACAACCGAGGGAAAACGACAGCAAATGGAAACGCGTCATTTCAAGCGTCCAGACAACAAGAAAAGCGTCAATATTAGCAATGAAACATAAATTCATTGTCAAAAGCATTGTAAATTGAAGGTGATTATGTATCTTTACAATCGCAAATATTTGCAATCATTCCGACTATATTTTATACAATTAAGGTAGGTTCTAAAAATTTTGTCGGATTGATTTTTGATTTTATGTGAGTAGATTTTTGTTAGCTTTTGAGGGAGCATAGCGAGCTATGTGACTGAGAACCTTCAGCTCGGCGTAGCCAAAGATGACAAAAAGATGCCACAGAAAACAAAAAGCAACCGAATTGAAATGATTATTAATTGGTAGTGAACTAAAAACAGAATTTTTAGAACCTACCTTAAGCAATAGAAAATGCAGTAGTACAGCAGATTAGAACGGAGATGACTCGCAGTAGATATAGATTGAGAAATCAAATTTCTCATTTTTTCTTCAAAGTTCTGCCACGGTATGGCGTACCTTTGATTTACTTTTGCAAAAAAACAATTTAGATATGGCAGACAACGAAACAAATATAAGGAGAATTAAATATGACATTAAAGAGCACTTTAGAAAACGTTTCTTTGACTTCCACAACAAGCATTGAAAAAACATTTGAAGAGATAGCTAAAATATTGTTGTACGATGGCTATCTTAAAGTACGTAATGAATACCGAGTGTATATAAAAACTGTTGAGTTTTATCTACACGCAGAGGAAGGTAGTCCGCTTAAAATATCAGACCCAATTGTCTATCACAGAAATGGAAAAGATCATAGAGGTAAAGTACCTTATTTCCCAGTAATGACACTACATGCTCATGTTTCTGGTATTGACATTACTTTTGAAAATGAGTCTTTAAAATATAGAGCTTCAGCTCTTATTCGGGCATATGCCATTTTTGATGAAAAGACGAAGTGCTTTATCGAAACTAAAAAAGGATTTAAGTATGATGACAGATCAACTTATCTTTACAACTATCTGAACGGATTCTCTACTGATGGTAACAATAACATTATATGGGTTGACCAGGTCTCATCAGTAAAACATGAACTGAATCCACCCACTTCCAGAAGAAATGTTTTTGAATATGTAGGAGAAAAGAAGACGAATAAAAGGGATACGCGTCTCTGGAGCTTTTCTCGAAAAAACGAAATAGAAGTATGATAAAAGACATTGATAGCAATAAGGTTTATTTAGCTGACCAATTAGAGAAGAAATATTCCGACACCTTCCGGCGATTGATAGCATTGTTCAAAGAAGAGGGTGTCGAGTGGGCCATTATTCCTCACACTAATGACATATGGGCAAGGGATTACATGCCTCTTCAAATAGATGACAACGATTTTTTGCTGTATCGCTACAAACCAGATTATTTATTTGACAGTCCCAAAAGAAGAGCCACCATCACAGACGCTTCATTTGTATGCAAATCGATGGGTATTAGGCATCGCGTGACAAACGTCAAGTTAGATGGAGGTAATGCGACCCTCTGTGGAGAGTATATAGTAATGACTGATAAGGTTTTCACGGAGAATAACAAGGATAAAAACGATGAAGAATTCAAGAGGCTGTTGGAAACCGAGTTAAGACGCAAAATCATTATTATTCCGTGGCATTGCATAAATCCGGAAGACGAAGATGCTGATGTCTTCGGACACTCTGATGGTTTCTTTCATTGGTGTGGGGGAAACAAAGTATTGATGTCAAATCATAGAGATGTGGACCCGAAAGAAGCATCGGAAATGCATAGAATAATGGAATCGTATGGCTTTGAGATAACAGAGATGCTTTTTGATGTTCATCATCCAGAACCACTATGGAATTGGGCATATATCAACTATTTACAGGTGGGAAATCTCATAGTTATACCAGCTTTTGGAATTGAAGAAGACAAGCAAGCTCTAAGATACATCAAGGCTCTTAACCCCAATTGCAAAATTCGTCAAATAAAGCTGCGTGATATTGCAGCTAAAGGTGGTGCTTTGCATTGTATAACATGGAACATTAAATGTAAATGAATGATGCGAGATTTTGCAGCAATAGATTTTGAAACGGCCAACAATAAGCGTAGCAGCGTATGCTCTATGGGAATAGTCATTGTAAGAGACGGACAGATTGCCGATTCTTTCAACACTCATTCAGCCAGAGCCAAACTACTAAACTTCTAGTGCTCTCAGGTACATGAACTCTGTTATGAATAATCTGAGGTATTTAAAGCCTACTGCGGATCTACATCATAATAAACATTTAGATTCGCTGCCACTGGAATGCTCTGCATATAGTTTTGTGCTTGCATCAGTGCTGTCCTCACTGCCGACGGCGAAGCACCCATCTCCATCTTGATGATAATCTTTCGGATATGCATCGATTGCACCCTGCTCACCACAGGTTTATCGGGTCCCAGCACTCTCTCCCCAAACGTCTGCCTGAGCACCTTCGCCATTTCTTCGGCAAGATGTTGCAACAAGTCGTTATCCCTATGCCGCAAATACACATATATCAGTCTGTAATAAGGCGGATAGCGGAACAGCCTCCTTTCCTCGCTCTGCTCCTGGAACATCGCTGCATAGTCGTTGTTCATCACATACTCAATGATTGGTGATTCAGCGGATCGAGTCTGCAAAATCACCTTTCCCACCCGATTCTTTCTTCCTGCTCGTCCTGCCACCTGCGCCAAGATGTGATAGCTTCGCTCGTAACTACGGAAATCAGGGATATTCAGCATCGTATCAGCATCAAGAATACCCACCACACTCACATTATCGAAGTCCAAACCCTTCGACACCATCTGTGTTCCAATCAAGATGTCACTTCCAAAATTGGCGAATTCATCGATAATTTTCTCGTATGCAGCACGTGTTTTTGCCGTGTCCAAATCCATGCGACTCACTCTGGCATCAGGGAAGAATTTCTTGATTTGCTCTTCAATCTTTTCCGTTCCTGTGCCAATACTACCGAAGTCTTGATTTCCACATTCTGGACACTGAGGCGGAAGCGGATAGACCTTTCCGCAATAGTGACAAGTGAGATTGTTCGTTTTTTTGTGATACGTGAGACTCACATCACAATGCTGACACCTTGGCACCCATCCACATTTCTTGCACTGCACAAAACTGGAGAATCCTCTTCGGTTCTGAAACAAAATCACCTGTTCCTTGCGCTCCAACGCCTGTCCAATTTCCTCCAAAAGTCTCGGTGAAAACGCCCCTTTCATACGTTTTTGGAATTTCAGTCGCTTGATGTCAACCACCTCAATCTTTGGCAACTGCATATCAGCAAAGCGCTGCGTCAATGTCACATAGCCATAGCGTCCCTGCTGTGCCAAATAGTAGGTTTCGATGCTTGGCGTAGCCGTTCCCAACAACGTCTTTGCTCCGCACTGCTGCGCCAACATCATCGCCGCACTGCGGGCATGGTAGCGTGGTGCAGGGTCTTGTTGCTTGTAGGATGTTTCGTGTTCCTCATCCACAATCACCAGCCCTAAGTTCTGAAAAGGAAGAAAAACCGAGGAACGCACACCCAAAATCAAATCGTAGGGTTCGTCCGACAACTGCCGCTGATACACTTCAGCACGGTCTTTGTCAGAAAACTTGCTATGATATACGCCCAACCTATCCCCAAATACTTTCCGAAGTCGTTCTGTGATTTGCGTAGTCAATGCTATCTCTGGCAACAAATAAAGCACTTGCTTGCCCTCACGGATGAACTTGAGGATGAGATGGATGTAAATCTCGGTCTTTCCCGAAGAAGTGACACCATGCAGAAGGGTGATAGCCTTGGACTGCCACGTCTCCAAAATGGCATCGTATGCCTTTTGCTGTGACTGATTTAACGAAGAAGATAACGATATCGAAGGCAATTCCCCATCCAAATGGCATGTTTTCGCTTTGGCTACACCGAGCTGAAGGTTCGTCTTCGTTTTCGTCTTTTTATCTACTTTCTTCAAGATGCCAGGAAACGCTGCCTTATACACATCGCCCAATGGAGCCATATAATAGTTAGCTATCCATTGCCAGAAGCGGAATTGACTCGGCGTCACGATAGGCTCTGTGTTCAACACTTCCATGATAGACTTAATCAGCACTCCCTGCGGTTCTTGGTCATGTAGCCGAAGCACAATACCCGCGTACCTCTTGGTTTTACCCAATGGCACCAGCACTCGCGACCCTTCCACCACCTGTCCCTCCATTTCCTTGGGAACAGCGTATGTGAAAGTCTCGAAAGGCACAGGCAATATGACATCAGCAAACAAACTCATCGATTGTTTTCGTTATCAGTCAACAAATTTTATCAGTCAACAAATTTCCACAAATTTACTCAAATAATATTTAAATTGGCATTAGCTTTCCCATCTGAACGGCTGTTTTCGTTTTCGTTATCGTTTTCGTTCTTTGTTCCTCTTTGTGACAATAAAATATTTGTGTTATATTTGTGTTAATTTGTTGACTTCTTTTACATCCATTTGTTGACTCCTTTTTAGAAGATATACACCAAATACACTTGGTGCGAACTGCCTTTCATCTTATCGTTTTTCAGTCCCTGATAAACGGTTTCAGTCAAATCCTCTTTCACCTCAGCCCAATCGCCAAGTGCTATATTGTAATTATAACCCAAGCGAAAGTGCCTGATGATTTCCATGCCAAAACCCACGTTCCAACTAAAGTTAGAATCCTTGATTTTGTAGTTAGCACGCTGGTCAACAATCGTCTTGAAATCGTCTTGTTTCAGATTAAACGAAAACTGAGGTCCCGTACTACCATAAATGGCAAATCCTCTCGTAAAGGAAATCTTATAATTGATATCAATGGGAACGTCCAAAAACTGCACATATCCCTTCTTCTCGTATTTTTGATCGTCAATCACGGCTGTCATCGTCGTTCCCTTTCTGTCATAGATGGCTGCTAAATCAAAACCAAATCCAGGCAAAAAAGGTAAATCCACATAAAAGATTGGGCCCACAAAGAAACCTGCTCGATTATTGGAAGACACGACATTCTTGTCGAACGTCAACTTCGACAAATTCATTCCCCCTTTGATACCCAATCGCACCTGGGCATTCGCAGGAGAAACCATCAACAGCGCCATCATCAGCACAACAACCAACTTCTTCATCTTTCAGATCTGTGTTTTAGTCAACAAATTTCCACAAATTATCTCAAATAATTAGCTTTAGCTTTCCCATCCGGATGGCTTCTCTCCCCCTCGGGGGAGCAGGAGGGGGACCTTATTTTCTCATTTCTATGATCTCTCCCACGCAGGCATTAGGTTGCTGGATATTCAGCAATGCAGTGATGGTGGCAGCGATATCCACCACATGATGCGTACGGTTGTCCCAACCATGAGGCACTCCCCAACCCATGAAAATGAGTGGAATGTGAGAATCGTCAGGACTCCAAGCGATGTGGTTCGTTCCCTTCGACACAAAATCCTTGCTCTGGATGTTCTTCGTTGAAGAAAAATCCTCCGTCACCCCAGGACGTGGCACAATCTGAATTTGTCCACTGCGATGAGGGCAATAGCCGTTGATGGCATTCGTACGAACTGGCTCTGGCACATAATCAGGAATTGCCTCGAAATCGAAAGCATACGACACCTCAGGAAGAGTCTTCAAATATACGATGGATTCGGCTAAAATCTTCTGATAATCCTCTCGTGCTTGCACCTCGTTCGTGAAATGCACCTGTTGTGCAGTAAGACTCATCACAGGGTTTTCAGTCAACAAAGGAAAAACCTCACGAAGATGCGCATTCAGTCCCTCAATGATTGGGTTCTCGCCCCAAATGTCAGCAGGAATCTTATGTTCCTTTCTCCAAGTCACATTGTGTGCACCTGCATGGTCTGCAGAGAGGAAAAGAGTCCAATTGCCCTTGCCCACCTTCTCATCGAGATACGACATGAAGTCTGCCACATACAAGTCAAGTCGCAAATACATGTCCTCAATCCAAATGGAGTTAGGACCGATGCGATGTCCCACCATATCGGTAGAAGAGATGCTCACAGCAAGGAAGTCAGGCACACCAGCAGGGTTATTGCCCAAGTTCTCTCCCTCCACGGCAGCCTTTGCCATGTCGAACGTAATTTTCATGCCCCAAGGCGAATTCTTCAGGTCATAGCCGAAAGTATTCTCCCACTTCTGATTCTTAGGAGCACTCTGCACGTAAGTCTTCTCATCGTAGAGCAACTTCCACGGACCGCCCTTGATATCCTTGTTGGCAAATGCCAGATTCTCTTTCGCATATTTTTCGCCCAGTTTCTGTGCATTGAAATTCTTCGCCCACTTAGGCAACTCATTCATGTAATAGGTACTCGTGATGAAATTCGTGGAATACTCGTCCATCCAGTACGCACCCGTGGCAGAATGACCAGCAGGCAAAATGGAAGCACGGTCTTTCAGCGCCACCCCCACGGTCTTCGCACGGAAATTCGTAGCCATGCGCAATTCATCCGTCATCGTCGTCACCAACAAGTTGCGTGGCGATTCCAATCCAGCCCTTGCTGTAGCACTTGGCTTACCTTCCTTATCAACCGAGCCCACAGCCTTCACGCTCCGGTCCTCCGTGCAATAAGTTTTCTTTCCATCTATAAAAAAGGTGTTGGCAACAATACCTGTATGAGCAGGTACTGAACCCGTATAGATAGAAGTATGTCCCACAGCCGTGATACAAGGCAGATAGTTAATGAGTGTGCGGTTGCAGTTCCATCCCTCCCGCATCATCCGTCGGAAACCGCCATCGCAGTAGCGGTCAGCATAGCGAGTAAGGTAATCCCATCTCATCTGGTCCACCACCAAACCCACCACCAATTTAGGTCGCTGCAATTCCGGAATGTCCTGCACTGCAGTTTGTGCCCATCCCGCACAACAGACCCACATAAAAGCAATTGCTGTCAACAGTCTTCTCATAATATTTAAGTTTTTAAGTTTCTGAGTTTATAAGTTTTTGAGTTTTCGCTAAGATGATTTCTATGTTTCACCATGACTGAACAGAGCACTCATCCGCATACACCAAATTTATTTGCAAAGCTTCTTCAAGACGTGTCATCGTGTCAAGAGAAAGATTCTCTTTCCCTTTGAGTATCTTCGACACATACTGCTGAGTACAATTCATGCGCTCTGCAAGTGCAGCTTGCGTCAAATGTAATTCTTTCATCTTCAGAAGTACCTTCACTGCAATTTGCTGTGAATGACGTAGCCAAGATGCATTCTCACGCCTCCATTCAGCTTCCTCGCGCCATTTCGATGGCGTCTCACTCTGATGAGCCTCAAGAAAATCCAACGTTTCTTTTTTCATAATGTACCTCCTTCCTATTGTATTTCCGACAAATAATCTACAAAACCATCTGTATCAATGGCATTTCCCTCTATGAGAAAGTTACGTACCAACTCCATCTTGTTCAGTTCTTCAAGAGTATGAGCACGTTCCTGCATGGTTCTGGTCAATTTGATTGCACCACCCGTTATAATATAACAACCAGGTTCCAATTTAATGGCATAGATTCGCAACCAAGATGCATGATTGGGACGCTCTTTGATGCGTGCTTTCTCCTTTCCTAACAACATTTCGCTCGTTCGACTATTGCTCAACGGACGGAAAATGCTATCAAGATCAGCATCTGGAGAAATGTCAAGAATCAGACATTGCATTCGCATACTGTCATCAATCGTATCAAAAATGGCTTGGTTAATATCCGTAATCTTGAAATAGGATTCCAAATCAGACATATTTTCTGAAAAGAAATTCACAAGCCACTCTGGGTCATTCCATTGGCTAAAAAGCTGCTGAAGAGCATTATCGTTAGCACCATCATATCTCACAGCCCAAAGCGTATTATTGTCAAGAATTCTATCAAATTTCATCCCTAATTATTTTTTCACTGCAAATATAGGTGTTTATTCCGAATTTCACAACTGATAGTTGTTTTATTTTGAAAAAACTTTTAGAGACTAAGTATTCCTACCTATAGCTTAAACTCACAACACACTTACTTTATACTCAAACGGCTGCAATCCTTTTGGAACTTGCAGCCGTTTGTCAGATTATATCCGAATGATTACCAGATGGTTTTTTCTACTTCACCCCAGTCTTTTTCATTATATTCGTATGTATCACGTTCCTTGGTGAGACCATCGTCCACACCAGGACCACTTTCTTGAAAAGGTAAATTATTATATAGATTTAATTTTACCAAAGCTTCATTTCTATCAATGCTTGGGGCTTTATATGTCTTCTTGTTCATTTTAATTTATTTTTTAATTGAAATAAAACACCTTCTTGCCGTTCATGATGTATATACCACCCTTCAAAGGAGCAGCTACACGCTGTCCGTTCAAGTTGTAAAGCACACCAAGACTTTCTTCTGCATCCATTTTGTTGATAGCATCAACAGTTTCATTGCCAAATGAGAAGAAATACTTAACATCATCAGAACTCTCACTCAAGTAATTAGTCATATCTAAATAAGCCTTGCCAGCACTAAGTGTTTTACCATTATTGAGTGGATAGAATCCAACAGCTCCATTCACCTGATTCAAAACATATATTTTGCCATTACCCTCTACACTTCCATCAGATGCTTGAAGTGCATTATCGCTTGATAAATCAAGATTACAAATAATAGGTATCTCAAAACTATTATCGCTTCCTTCTTGTTTAGATATCAGTATCGCAGTTCCAGCAGGCACTTCAGTTATTTCTATCAATGCTATCTGATGTGTTTTTTTATTTATACATTCTGGTTCAATAATATAAGCAGTTACATCTGTATCACTGAAATCCAAGGCATCTTTAGTTACGTATGTAGCCCATCCAACATTAGAAATACTAACAGTTTCAAAAGTTAATGAAGTACGATAATTGCAATACACAGGTTCCTTTGTGAAAATTTCAACTTTGGATATTCTTACACCACTCCCCGTACCGGTTCCTGAATTCGAAGTAATAAGCAATTTACCTGTTCCCGATAAAGCCACACCACCAGTATAAGTATTTTTTCCTGTTTCAGAGTTTCCAGATACAGTAACATCCTTCCATGTGTTCATTCCATCTCCAATAGTTAAACTATTATATTCAACACCTCCATAAGTTCCTCCATAGACAATAACTTTAGAAAGTTTACTCAACTCAAATGCTTCAGACTCAATGTAAGCACCATCACCAAATAATCGATATTTACTTTTATCTGTTGTATTACCGCTATATGTCCAAGTGTCATATCGAAGTGTCTGTGTTAGTATTTCTTCGGTATTGGTTCCTGATAATTTGGCAAAAACAGCATAATAGGTCACATCATTCATTCCCATTGTAGCGGAAGTGGTAAAAGTAGGCGCAGTATTGGTAGGTTCCAAAGTTGACTCAGACCAACCCATAAACTCATAACCGTTGGGAATATTATCTGTTGGTGCTGCAAACGTGATTGCTTCGCCTTCTGCAATCGATGTACTGGAAGTCACACCATTGACACTCCAAGTTACATTATGTTTAACTTTCTTACCCGACTGTATAACAGTAACAACCTTATTAACAGACTGAGTTTCATACGAATAAGTAAGAGTAATTTTCCCTACTCGATCAGTTGTTGTTTCATTGATTAATGCCGTGAAATGAATCATATCATTAGTTGCATCAGTAATTGTTATCCATTCTGAACCTTGCGTAACCGATGCTGTTAATGTACCATCGTCTTTGGGATTATTAATAGAGTAATTTATGATTCCACTTGTTGCATCATCATCTAAAGCAATGTCATCAGCAATTATTTCAGGGATAGTCCCAACATAAATATAAAGAGTAGCAGGAGGGTAGGTACTAAAACTATTTGACGTAGAGTAAGCACCAATTTTATCAGTATTTTTTCCTATGAAACGAGTAGTTGTGCCTTTGTTTTTGAAATAAATAGTACCGTCTTCGAGGGTTGACACAATCCAAATATATTTATTATCTGATGAGAGGGTAGAACTAATCGTAAAATCTGTTGAACTACCGCTATACCCTAAATATGTACCATTAAAGATAATGAAATAATTTCCTGGTGTGCCTGTAGATTTAACCTTAAAAGTCAATGGTTGACCTGTAGTAATTGTAATAAAAGTGTCGTCAAAAGTAAAACCATTTGTAATAGTTTCAAACTTTTTATTATTATAACTTGAAGCCAATCGATTATTATATCCTAAGATGTAAGTTCCTTCTTCAGTCAAGTCTCTTTCAGATGAAATTTTTTGATATCTTTGTGCCCACGCCCCTGTGCTCACAATCATAGTCAGCAATGTGACGAGCCATCTTAAGTTTTGAGTAATTTGTTTCATTTCAATTTATTTTAAGTTTATCAATCTCTTTTAATTACTAACAATTTGTCGAAAAGCACGGCAAAGATACAAAAATTAATTTATAGAAGAATCACAAAAATTGAAAACAGTTACAAAAATGAATATTTCAGTCGTATTTAACTCTATATTAAAAAACGAGAACAAAACAATGAGGTTTCAAGGCACTTCGTGCTAGTTTCAGGTTTCAAGTTTCATGTTTGGCAACGCCGAGCTAAAGGTTCAAGAATCAATATCAATCCATTAAATCCCAGATTCTGGCTTCAATAGACGACAGCATCGCTTTGGGGAATTTACTGAGCTTCTTTTGGGGATTTTCGGAAGCGCTTTTGGGGATTGGCTGAACCGCTCCTTTGAATCCAACTAGTTGCCGAGCGCTCGGCGTTTTAATAACGAGCCCTCGTTATCGCAACGGCGAGCGCTCGTTATAATTTCGTTGAGGGCTCGCCAATTCAGTAAATCCAAAGAAAAAGTTCAGCGAAATCGAATGATTGAATCAGCAAATGGGAAGGAAAGAGTCAATAAAAGCGAATCAAGGATTTAAAGGATTTAAAAGGATTCTTGAAACCTGAAGAATTAAACTCCTATACTCCAATACTCCATAGAATAATGAAGAGTCAACAAATGAACACAAATATTCACAAAAACGATTTACGGGTTTGATTTAGGAAAGAAACTATGAGGCGAGTGGTTTATTTTTCGAGGGTGTCAACCACTTCTTGGAGGAGGGAGATGATAGGGAGATGCTGAGGACAGGCTTCTTCGCATTGTCCACATTGGATGCAGACGGAGGCTTTGGGTCCTCCTGGACGCCAACCGTAATTGTTGCGAGCCTCAGCAAGGTTTTTGAAACTTTTGT
>Ga0310691_10004426_pt1 | contig 15848 bp, 1 predicted proteins | sample 176DNAGHGlowgp2_FD_203887 | JGI IMG/M metagenome (GOLD analysis project Ga0310691, IMG submission 203887) | Sheep rumen microbial communities from Palmerston North, Manawatu-Wanganui, New Zealand - 1766 DNA GHGlow gp2 (v2) (version 2) | ecosystem: Host-associated > Mammals > Digestive system >...
CCTTTAGGGTAAAATCCAAGACCTATTCCAAATAATGAGACTCCTAATTCTTCGATCTGTGCAATATAATTTTTTATATGTTCTTTTTCTGCTAAATTAGAAAAGAGTCCATCTGTAAAAAGGAAAGCGAAGTGTTTTTTAGCTGCATTTAAATTTCTAAATTTTAAAAGGCAAGTCAAAGCATCCCTTAAATTTGCATTATAATCTGGTTTCCCTAAAATTTCTATTAAGGCCGGCCACACAGGAGATTTTGATGTTAATGAATTGAAACTATCTTGTCCTGATAGTAAAATAATTGGCTTTTCCTTTTTGGCAATTATAATATCGAAGAAGGGTATTGAGACAGATGAAAAAATTTGTAAGAAAGAAAAAACAGTTTGAAAAGAATGAGATCTCATTAAATCATTGAAACAAGAGGAGGAATTATCAATTATAATTGTTATACGATAATCCTTAACTAATCCTGCTATTTTGTCCAACCATATTTTATTATCTTGTCCTTTAGTTAAAACAAAATTGACTAAACCCATAATATATAGCCTTGTTCCTTTTCGTGAAGGAGCATACATTGAAGGCTTATTTGGAGGGAATATTAAATCGACTAAAGCTCTTTTTCCTTCTTTATAATCATTAGATAAAATTTGATTCACAATGGTTTCATTGACATTAGAATAAGAATTTACTTTTTGAATAATATGATTTGAAGAAATTTTAATATCTTCTAATACTTTCTCTTTTGATAATTCATGAGGTTTATTTTGTATGAATATTCCACCAACATCTATTTCTCTATTTTTCATAGCTTCTAAAATTTCAATAAATTTATTATCTAGAGATATATCAATAGATTCCATAACATCGCTTTCTATTTTTCCTCTTTTTTTGACTATTTGATCAATTTTTATTTCTTCTGAATTATATTCTATAGAACTAAAAATTTTAGCGAAAGTATTTACAATTTCAGTATAATCTCCTAAAACAACTTTCCTATTATCATCTATTGAAACAAGAGGCACTGAAAGTTCATTTTTAAATTTTTCATAGATAGAATGCAAATTATCTATATATTTTGGATTAATAGGAGGCAAAAAGAAAAATCCAAATTTAGTTTTTTCATCATGTTCAAAAATTCCATGCCATTGTTCTGGAATTTTTAATTTAGGGTCTAAACCACAAGATATAATATTCACTACCCTATAATTTCTTTCTGGATGAACTAGATCTGGATGACACTGAATAAACCAGCAAACATCTGCTATTCTAGTGTAAAATCTTTTTACCAAAACAGCATCAAAAATCCTCTGAATGATTTTATCTGAATGAGGTTCATTATATCTTTTTATTATATATTGAAATTTAAAATCTGCGAAAACTACTACAGAATAAGGCATTTCTAAATAATCAAAGCAATTAGCCATAGCAGCCGCCAATATAATATTCAATATTTTATCTCTTATAGAAATAGCTCTAAAGCAATCAATAGCTATTATTCCACAAGTTCTATTTGTAGATAAATTCAAGCTTACTATATGTCTGTAAAAATAAAGGCATAAGTTTCGAGATAATTTATTCAAATTTTTTATTGGAAGCCCTTTGTCTTCTTCATCTTTTTTATCTTCATCAAAAGACATTTTGTAGCAATCATCGAATTGTTTACTGAACTGGTCCTCAGAAGGCAAAAGTAATTTATCATCTTTTTGTTTTTTCTCCATAACTTTAAACACTTTTTCTAGACTTTTACCTATATCTTCCTTTTTTAGTTTTTCTAAAGATTTTTTACTTAAATCTTTAGGAATGTCTCCAATTTCCCTTACTGAAGCATCATCATCTTTTTCTTCTTTTTTCTCTTCTTTTTCTTCATCAGAATAAAGATCTTCTTTTTCTTCCTCTTTATCTTCTATTTTTTCTTTTAGCTTAACTTTTTCAAATTTTTGAGGGAGGAAATGCATTATAGAAGGAGATCTTTTTATAGTGGGGGTTGAAGGCCTTTTAGAATTATTTATAATTTCTTTTTCAGGAATTTTCAATTCATCTAATACTTTAATTTTTGTTTTTTCCTTTTTGCGCTTTAAAATTGTCTCTTCAATTTTTGTGGGTTGCATTTCTTCAATTTTTCTTTCATACCATTTTGATTTGAAAGGAATGGTAACTATATAAGGATTGGGGAATATTATATTTCCAAAAGATAAATTTTTTTCCCCTTTATTTACTTTATCGAACTGACTTAAATTTATATTAGAATTTTTTAAATTTTCGCAAAGAGACTCAAAAGCATTATTAAAAGATAGTATATTAGAATTAATAAAACATTTATTTGAATATCTTGAATTAAGATAATATGTATATAAAAAATTTAATTTCTCATTTGCTTCTTTTGGTTCTATTTTGCCTATAAAAAATGGAAATGCTTGACAAATTGAAATTAATTTTTTATAAAATAATTCATAACTTTCAAGATTATTCAATAAAGAAGGATCAGGTATTTCTATCATTGACTTATCTATATTTAGATCTTCAACATTAGTTTTTAATGATTCTGATGTTTTTGTGGATTTCACACTTGATGAGTCATCTATTTTATAAATTTCAGGATATTTTTGATTTTCCTTGAAAGACCAAAGAGTTGATTTCTTTTCATTTTGATATTTATTTTTTTTTTGTTGAATATCCTTATTCTTATGCTTACTTATTTTTTCTATTAATTCTTTTTCGCTCATCTTTTTGAAAAATCTTCCTCTAATTTTCTCATATTCTGATAAATCATATAAATAAAACTTTTTGCTTTTTAAATCATTATATCTTTTAATCAAAAGTTTTCTTATTATGAAAACTAAATTATTTATATACATATTTTTAAATGTTTTATATCTTTTTTCATCAAAATTAATAAAATATGTTAAAGCTTCTGCAGATTTACCATTTTCTTCAGTCATTGATCTTTGAAGAAGGAGTAAATAATTTGTTTTCTCATTAAAATTGATTTTTTCTGAAGAAAAATAATTAATGAAATATAATAAACTTGAAGTCTCAATAATATTCTTATATTCTTTTTTTTTTTTGTTGTCTCTTCCCCCTATTTTTAGCTTACTAAAATATTTTGAAAGAGAATCTTTCAATTCTTTTAAATTTTGAAGTGCAATTTTCTCTCCTGGTAATTCTTTTTCTTTACTATTTTTATCTTTTTTTCTATTTTTTTATCTTTTTTATCATCATTTATTTTACCTTCAACTTCATCTTCTTTTTTAATATTATTATTAATAACATCTTCTTGGGTTTCCGAGCTAATTTTATATCCGGCTAATTTTTTTTCTTCTTCTTCAATATTAAGAAAGAATTTTTCTTCTGATTTTATTTCTCCAAAATAATTAAGTGTTGGTAGCCAATAATTTTCTTTATATTTATTTGTAAATATTGTGGTAATTTTTGGTATTTCTTTTTCTGTCTCCAAATCAATTATTTTAAAATTTTCATAGTCTTCTGAAAATACTATTGAATAAGAGTAAAAAAAAAGTGTATTTAATTTATTTACCAAAACACACTTGTAAGGTGTGAAAAATACAGTTAATTCTTTATCATTTTTAGAAGCATAATCACTCATTTTTTCATCGGATTCTACAATTTTATATTTATTTAATCTAAAATTAAATCCCATATGAGGTACTTTGCAATATCTTTCATCAACACTTTCTCCTAAGAAAAAATTCATAATTCCTCTAAAGAAGGATGTTCCCTGAGATACCTCTTCAATATGAAATTTAAAAGTCAAACATTTTTTATTGTTTTCGTTTTTTACATAAATTTTCATCTTTTTTAAATAATCTGGATAAAAATTTTTTCTATCAAAAGAAAATTTAATTTTAAAAGTAACACCATTTGTAAATTTAAAAGTACTTTTTTCTAAATAATAAGAAACTCCATAATGGTGCTTAAAGTCACTAATAAATACTTGAATTGTATGCTCTGAATCATCTTCATATTCAACTCTAAATGTTATTATCTGCTCTTCTACTCCTTCATATAAATAAACACTTACGTTTTCATAATCTAATTCGTTTTTTACTTCATTCAAAGATGCAAAAACAAATTGTTTATAATTAAAAGTAGTTGAAATTTGTATAGGAATTGTTAAATTTTTTGTAATATAAAATTTAATTTTAGCATTTAATTTTTTTCCTATTATTTTTTTGCTATTAAAAGTCATAAGGAATCTTTGATTATCTTCTTGATATATCAATTGAGGTTCTTCTTCTATTTGATTTCCTTTTAGTTTTTCTATAGAATAATTATTTTTCCATTTATCAAAAGGTAAATTTGATTTTTCAAACCTGAAACTTATATATATTTCAAAGTTCAAAGGAGAATGCTCAAAGGCATATTTCAAAGTATTTTTTGAATAGAAAAATTCATAATTACTTTCAAAAGTGACATTCAAAGGAATAAATTGGAAATTAAAATTAAAAGGAATTTGTAGACTAATATCACTTTGCTCAGCTATTTCAAAATTAAGCTTTCCAGTAATTGTATTATTCTCTTCTTCTTCTAAAACTTGCTCATTAGGAATTTCGAATTTAATGATAATTGGTTCATTATGTTTAGTTATTTGATTTATACTTAGCTGCTTTGAAATTAAATTTTCTTCATTGAAAATAAATGTAGATTTCACGCTTTTATCAACAAATGATATTATATTAAATTTAATATTTTCTCCATAATATAAAGCAGGGATAATTGAATAAATTTCTTGATTATATGCTTTAAGACAAAATTGTAATTTATTATCTACAGATAAAGATATATATGGTATGGAAATATTTAAGTCAAAAGAATCAAACCCTATTTCTTTAGTAGTGAATTTTAGATCATCCAATTTAATTACATTGAATTCTTTAGGTATAATTTTTTTGTTTTCATCTATCAAATTAATAATCTCTCCATAAGCTCTAAAAGTATTTAATAAATTTTCCAAATCTTTCATTATGTTATCTTTGAAATTTCCAAATTCCTGACACTTTTTATTAATTTCTTCTAAATTAAAATCTTTTAATCTTGGCCTTGTCATAGTAATTTCTTTAATATCATTTAATAGCTTTTGAGTATCATCTTTATAGCCTTGCAAAAAGTTGACATTATCAATATGTTCATTCAAATTATTAATTAATATTCTTAAATTTTCAAAAAAGTTTTTCAAATTAATAAATAATATATCTCTTTCTAAATCTGGATTTATGTTTCTATCATTTAATTCCAAAATAGGCTTGACCAATGATTCGTCTATAATTAGTTTATTCATCTCATTCTGATATAATTCTTTTATTTTATTTACTTGCTCAATATCCAGTTCTTTTATTTCATCTTTCTTGGAACTCAATTTATTTTTGCCTGTTTTGCTTTTAACAGAAACATATAAATGATTATCAGAAAAGGTATAAAAAAATTGTTTATATTCAAGAAGAATAATGTCATTTTTTTCCAATTCTAATTTTTTGACATTACTTGGATTTTCTATTTTAAATTCATTAATTTTTATTGAACTCTCTTTGCTATCAGAAAATATCTTCTTTTTTTCTTCATTTTCAAAAGAAATATTTTTGATGCTAGTTGCAACTTTGTTTACTTCTTCAAAATTATATTTATCTTCTTTTCTTAATCTATTTAGCTTATTAAAATCATCATTATAATTATTAACATTTGTATTAAAATTCATTAATTTGTCCTCTTTTTTATTTCTTCTATCATTTAAATCTTTTTCTTTTTCCATTTTGTAATTTTTTTCTATTTCATTATTCAATGTATCAATTATATTTGTGTATAAATTATTTTTATTTGTTTTATAGTATTTATTAAATAGAGTTTGTAAATTCAATATTTTTTCTTCAAAATTTTTTGGGAAATTTTTGATTTTTTCCCTATTTTTTGACCTTGCTATTTCTTCAACTAAAGATGTAATTTTACAGAAATATTTATAATTTTCATTTACTTCACCTTTTTCATTGAAAATGCAACCTTCGAATAAATCATTTATTTTATTTTCAAAAACGATTTCCAAAATTTTATTAATAAGATTATCAATCACAGATTCAAATATTTTCTTTCCTTCATCAGATATAATAGAAATTTGGCTCAAATATTGTAAATAATTGTAGAAGTATTCTATTTTTGGATTATATAATTCTTTTGGAATATTAATTTTATCATTTAAAAGCATCAACCAATTTAAATTTGAACTTTTATTTGACTCTAATCTTTTTAAAATATTTCTTACTAAAGAAGTTCTAATTATATCACCACAAATGGCTTTATTTTTATTTTCATTATTTTCCATATATGAATAATCCCCGAATATTCTAAGGAAATGGATAAATAATGGAAATATATTATTAGATTTTTCTACAACTGATAAATTCTCTATCATTTTTTTTTCAGTATAATTTTCTCTGTTATCTAAAAGGAAATAAATTATATTAGGATATTTATTATAATTTTTATTGAAATTCTTCAGCCAATTAGGATTATTTAAAAAGAATAAATCTTTATAATCTAAATCTATTTTTGATTTTTCATTTTCTGGTAAATATTTATATAAATTTTTTAAAAATATAAAAACAAAATTATAAGGATGATCTGGATTATCTTTCAATATTTTATCTAAATTATATTTAGAATTAGATTCTCTTTCCCCTTTAACATTATCTTCTTTTTTTTCTTCTTTTATTTCTTCATTTTCTTCCTTTTCCTCTTTAATCTCTACCTTATTTTTCAGAATCAAATCATTAAATAAATCGAATATTTTATCTAATAATTCTAAATATGATTTATATTCACCTTCTTTTAATTTTATTACTTCTTTAAAAAATGATTTTGCTTTTCTTGAAGGTATTCCAGTTGAAAAAAATAAGCCTTTTGTGACTTCTTTTGTTATTTCTTGATTTTCATTATCTTTTTCAATTACTTCTTTTTCTAAAGCAAATAAAGGAATTAAATCCTTTGGATTAATTTCTGGAATAAATAAAGTAAAATTTGGCAACAAATAATCAATATGTCCTGAGGCCCAAAATTTATCATATTCAGTTGGATAATCTCCTTTTATAAATCTGTTTAATTCATTTCTTATGTTATTAAGATTTAAATAAATGGGATTAATATTTTGCAAAGACAATAAGATACAAGAACGCAGTTGTATTTTAAATTGATTAATAATTTCTTTTTTTTTGTCAGGTTGAACTATATTTTTCCAAATATTATTTAATAAATTATCAATAATTGTTTTAAAAGATTCATCTAAATCTTTTTTATTAATTAATTTTTCTAATTTTAAATAAACTGAATACCACTTTGATTCATCAGTTAATAAATCTGCTAAATTTATAATTTTAGAATAATATATTAAAATTTCAATAACTTTTTGGAAATCTGTATTATTTGTAAAACTCTTAATTTTGATAGGAGGAAATACAGAAATATAATTTTTTTCTTCCAATATTTCACTTTTTTTAGTTTCAATCAATTTTCTCATTGCTTTTTCTGCTTCCTCGAATTTCTCTTTGTCAAGCCCGATATTATTTAATTTATTTATATATTTTTCGCTTTCTTCTCTTAATTCTTTTTGAACTTCTAATTTTAAATTATTTAATTTTAACTCTATTTCAGCTTTTTCTTTTTGATTTTTGTTTGTATAATATGTTTGAATCAGTTTATTATTAAATTCACTATATTTTTTGTGCCATTCCTTTATATATTTATATATTATTGAATAATCAGTTTTATCATGATCTTCTAATTTTTTTATCAATTCTTCAGAATTAATTTTATCAATAGGCTCAATATCTTTCAATAATTCTTCAGTTTCATCATTATCTATGCATTTCAAAAAGTATTTATCTTTTATGATTTCTTGTAAATTTATAAAAAATGAAATAATTTTTTTTAAAGTTGGATCTTCTAAAATTCTATTTTTTTCTTCTTCCTTATAGTCACTTTTTTTGGTGATAATGCAATGAGATAATATTTTATTTACAATTATAAGTAGATCTTTTTTGAATCCTTTTATATTAATTGAATTTATTTCAATATGATTTGTCTTTTCTGGCTTTTTATCTATTTTTTCTTCATCAATTTTTATATTTGCTTCTTTGAATTCCCCTTTGAAATCTTCTTTTTTTAATTCTAATTTTTCCAGTTGGTCATTTTCTACATCCTTTTTATCTATATCATATCCATTATCTGATATTTTCTTTTTTTCATTTATAATTATTTCTTTATTTTCATTGTCTTTAATAAAATCATTTGATTTTTTATCATCTTTTAAATCAGATTTTTTAGATTTATTAGTATTTTTTGATTTATCAGTTCTATTAGATTTACTTCTTGAATAACTAGAAACACTTGAATTTCTAGAATTACTTGATTTGCTTGAAAAAATGGAATTTCTAGAATTACTTGATTTATTAGAGCTACTTTCAGAGCCTTCTTTATTTGACTTATTGTCATCTTTTTTTTCATCATTATTATTTTCTTCATTATTATTTTCATCATCTTTTTGAATAGAGATTATTTCATTTAATTCAGGATATGTATAAATGATACTTAAAGCTTGAGTTAATAAGTCATTTGAAGTTTCAGCACTTTCTGTAAGTTCATAAAATATGATTTTTTGATAATCTTCTTTGTTTGCTTCTTCTAGGTAATTAGTTATAATTTTATAAGAAATCGAAAATGGAAAATCATTTTGTAATAAAGCATATAATAACAAATATTTACCTTGAGCATATTTTAAATAATTTTCATTAGACATTGAAGGCTTTGAAATTTGTTTTTCTTTAAAGGACTCTTGTAATTTTGGAGAGATATTCTCTCTATTTAAAAATTCATCTAATAATTTTTGTATAATCTGTAATAATGAATAATCTTTTTCCTTTTTAATTATTATATTTTTCTGAGTTTCTGATATTTTATTTTTTAACTGATTAAGATATTTATATTGGCATGAACCTATTAGAGAAACAAATAATCTAAAATCTAAATTTGTATTAGTTTTTGCTAGATTTTCTAAAACTTCATTTATTTCACTATATTTTTTTTCGGCTTCATTTTCATTTTTATTAATATTATTTTTTAATTCAACTGAAGGATTTTCACAAAAAATTTTCAACAATTCTTCTTTCAATTCCTCTGGCTTTTCATAAGAAACAGAATAGCAATCCTCAATTGCACTTATTATCTGTTCTCTTAAATCATTTCTATTGCTTAATGAATTAAAAACGAAATTTAATGTTCTCCCTGAAAATTGTTTTTTTCCTGCAAATTTATCAATCTGATTTTTTGATTTATTTTTTGCATATTGATGTACATTGGCAAATCTTGCAGCCATTTCAGAAGCATTTTTATCAAATAAATTATTTTGCTTAAAAAGGCCTGATAAAACAAGTCCTGAAGAAATATTTGATTCATCATTTTCAAAAAGGCTAAAAACAACATTTTTATTTAAAAATCCTTCACTTAATTTTTTACTAGGATCGACATCCAAACTATTATAAGTCATAAAAAGACGGAAATTTTCATGAATATGAAATTTAGGATCTTTAGCTGTTCTTGAATAATAATAATTAGAACCTTTTTCAAATAAATTTAAATAAGGATTGACAGGGTCACATAATGAAAGAATTCTTTCTGCTAATTCAGGTTGAGCCTTTTCAATCCCATCTAAATTAACCCAAGAACCTTCAATCATAGCTTTAATAAAAGGAGAATCTTCATTGACCAAGTGCTTAATAAATGATAATTCAGATAATATTTTATTTTTTAATTCAGTTATTAAACTTTCATGTTCATCTAGAATTTCTTTTGGATATTTTTTAATAGTTTCTAAAATTTTCCTAAATTTATTAGGCTTCCATGATTTTGGAGAATTTAATGATATATTTTCCAAGATAATATCTGATAATTCAGGTATTTCTATAACTTTATTAAATATTTTTTTTAAGTCATCTATTTCTTCTTGTGATAATTCTGATTTAAGTGTAATTTGCCCTGTTATTACAGAGACTCCACTATCATTATTCAAATCTATATTTACTAATTTTTCACCACATGCCTCTGCAAAAGTTCTTATTAAATATCCTTTTCCTGATCCAGAAGGACCATTTATAATACATATAATATTTGCTTTAACTGCTAAAAGAAGAAAAATTGCAGCCTCTCTTTGAGATAATGTAAAAGATAAAAATTTTTTCTCAATTTCATTTCTAGTTTCTTCATCTATATATTTTCTTAATTTATATTTGATTCCCCCCACACAAAAATAAAAGTTTATATCCTCATCTTCATCTTCTTCTTCTTCTTCTTCCTTGTTTTCATCATTATTTATATCTTCGCAATCATAGCTAAAGATTGGCCAAAACTCTTCTTTGTTATAGCCAAGGTATTCTGAAGCTTTTTCTATATTTTTAGTAATGCTGAATTTATGGGCTAAAAGCAATTTGATTAAATTTTTATATCCTATTATATTATTTTCATCATTTTTTCTAAAAAGAATGAATTTTTTAAAATCATTAAGAGAAAAAAGTTCTTTTAGTTGATTTTCATTTGTGAAATTTAGCATTTTTTTAAAATCATTTACATAATATTTTTTTTCATCAATGAAGGAAGTATCTTTGAACATTACATCAGCTATAATATCGTATTCTTTTTCAGAATAATTAGGAACATTACATAAAATTGAATTTAATTTAATTGCGTCAGGAAGCATATCAATGGATGCACCTTTAGAGCATGATTCAAAGGTTACAATTAAATTATAAATTCCTTTATCTATAGTTCCGGTTGAAATTAGAATTTGTTTACGAGATTTGTCAAAAACTGGTATTAAAGCTTCTAAAATATTTGCAGATGCTTGTTCAATATTTTTTAAATAAATAATTACATGCTTTTGCTCCTTATTTTCAATAGCATCCAAAAGCTTAGAGCGAATAGTCAAAAATTTAATTTTGTCACCTTCTTGAATTGGTATTTCTTTACAAAATAAATCTTCATAAGTTGTTGAATTAGACAAAGAAAACTCTATTAATTCATATCCCAAATATTTTGCAATATAATTAATAGCAGTATTTTTACCTGAACCAGTATTTCCTTTGATAATTAGAGGAAAATGAGAATAAATTGATAAATGACAATATTCAAGTATATAGTTTAATGTATTCACAAAAGCTATATCTTTTCCAATTTCATTATCCATTTTATCCATTTTAACATTAATGATATAATCTGTTTCTTTACATTTTAAATAACGCCCTGTTTTATCAAATTCAAATGGATTTTTATTTTCTATATTTTTATCTAAATCAAATTCATTATGCTTAAGGAAATTATATTTATTTTTTTCTGATATTGGAATTACTTCATTCATAATTTGTAATAGTATCTTTCTCTTATCCTTTTTCAAAAGAGGTAATAAACATTTATAAGCCGATAAAAGGAAACTTTTTTCATAAGAGTTAGCATTAGACATTTGCTCATTAGACTTATCTATTTCTTTTGCAAATTTTATTATTTTTATTAAAATTGAGAATTTAATTCTTTTGAAATTTGATTCAAATTTCTCTAAAAAATCATTGAATAATACTGGATATTGAGGGTATAAATTTCTTATAACTGTCTTTCTTTCATCTTTTTGATAAGGCTTAGTATATATAACGGTTAATCTAGAAAGAGCAGCATCTGAAAAATTTTTAATATCTTCAAGTGGTATTACTGCCATCATTCTAAATCCATCTGAAAAATCATGAAGCTCCTTATTTTCTGAAGTCAAAGTATTGCAATAATCTTCATTTAGAGTTATTTTTGGATTATAATTATAAAAATCATTTAATCTTTCAAATATTGATGGAGATAAATTTGATAGATTCTTTAATATAATGTTTTTTTGTAATAAAACATTTTCTATTAAAACTCCCGCTTTAAAAATTGTTGTAAAATCTCCAAACATACTATTACTTATTTCTAAAATATCTTCTAATAATTTATCTTTTAAGTGATAAATTATATTACTCAATGTTTCAGGATATTCACCTCCACTTTTCCTTGATAAAAATACATTTATAATGTCATTAATTTCTTTCTCAAACTGTTTAGACATTTCCTCTTTTAAATTAAATTCTTGTTCAAATTTTTCTTTTTTTTTATTCTCTTCTTCTGCTTTTTTTTTCTTTTCCTTATTTTTACTTTCCTTATTTTTGTCTTTATCCTTATCTTTTTTTTCCTTTTGTTTATTTTTCATTTTTTCTTCTAATTTCTTTAACCTATTTTTTTTTTCTTCTTCTTCATAAATATTATCATTTTTCTCTTTTTCTTTTTTCATTTTTTTTTCTTTCTGCTTCTTTTCAGCTTTCATTTTTTTAAATTTAAAAAATTCAAATAATTTTTTATTTAAATTATTATATTCATTTATTTTTCCACAAATTTTTAAAATCAATTCAAGATAATATTGCCTTGCTGTCAATGAATTTGTAAGTGTTATAGAACCTAATAAAGTATTAATAGTTGTATCTTTATTTATATTTAAAACACTAGCTTCTGGCATAGCCTTTTGAGCTAAGAAAGTTTTATTACCTGATTCTCCACAATATAATATTGGTTCTTTAAAATGACAAAATAGTGTATAAAATATAGATTCCCATATAGACTTTAACTCATATGAAATTGAATTATATATATCTGGTATTTTGATTCCACAAACTCCTTTATACAAAAATCCTTCTTCAACTCTTATTTCTCCTTCATTGAAAGAATTTAATATATTTTTTTTGTCATCATCTAAATTAAAACACTCTGTAATTATAGGATATAATTGTAAAAAAACTCCTTTTCTTCTTTCAGGTTGAACTTCTCCTAAAATATATATTAAAATTTGTATTTCTGGTATTATTTTTTTATAATCATCCTTTTTAATTTGTTGATTGGATATTCTTCTAAATAATTTTCTTATATTTCTCATTGACCAAATTCCAATATCGGGAAAATTTTCTATATTTATTTTATACATAAAATCGGAAATTTGTTTTGAAAAAGTGGAAGAAATTGAGCTGTCTTGGATTAATTCATTTATTATTATTTCTTCACAAGAAGCCTTTATATCTGCTGCTTCTGGCATTGGATATTCAAAAAGCCGTATTCTTTTTGCTATGGTCTCGGGATGTCTTTTCCTTGCAGCAGTAGATAAATCATTTTGGCATGCAATAAAAAAGAAGTTTTTATTATAATCCACTGACTCACTTATCCCTGGTATTAATATTCTAGTACCATCATCAGAAGATTCAAGCACAATTGATAAGCTTTCAAGTATAGCTTCTTCTGAAAGATTGAATTCATCAGCAATTAAAATTTTTCCATATTCAACAGCTTGGTAGACTGGACCTTTAACAACTACAACTTGACCATCTTGGAAAGAAAAATTTCCATATAAATCATCAATTTGAGTTTCAAGATGGAATGAATACATAATATAAGGTTGGAACTCATCATTTCTAAGAATTTCAGCTAAAGCCCTAGCTAAGGATGTTTTCCCAAGCCCTGTTTCACCTTGTAAGCATACTGGAATCCTTGCTATTAAGCAACAAGTAACATTTGTCATTAATTCTAATAGATTTTTTGAATTTTTATAGTAAAATTTTTCATCAGATGATTTTTGTTTATTTTTTAATAATATTTTTTCAATTATATTTGATATATTAATTGGAATATGTAAATGAGTTTCTTTTCCAATTAATTCTTCACAATATTCAACTAGTAAAGGGATTTCACATTCTGGGAAACATACATAAAGTCTGATAGCTGTTTTTGCTAGAAGAGCCAATTTAGAAATAGTATAAGAATTTTTCACATATTTTTTTGCAACTTCCTTTATTAATAATTTAGGAATTTCTTTACGGAAAATAGCTTTAGGCTTTATTAATTCATGAGAATATTTATTTATATCCTTTTTCTCTTTTTCTTTGGCTTTTTTTTTATCTTCTTTCTCATGATGATGATGATGGTGATGATGATGACTTTCTTTTTCTTTTTTTTTATCTTCTTTTTCTTTATCTTTATCTTTTTCTTTATCTTTCTCTTTCTCTTTCTCTTTCTCTTTTTCTTCTTCTTTCTCTTTCTTTTTTTCTTTTTCTTTAATCTTTTCTAAATAAGAAATATCTTTAGCCATAATTATTTCTATAATTTGTTCCAATCCTTCATTACTTAAATTAGTTAATTGATTATCTACACATAAAACAAAAAACCTGTTCAATAATGCTGGAGATAATTCTTCTATTTTTCTAATAAGACAAGTTGCTATTAAGTGAAATCCTTTATTTATTTGAATTTGTCCAATTTCTGGATTTTCTGGTAATTCAAAAATATAATCTTCTTCTTTTTCTTTAGGATCAAGTAATCCATTAATTCTTTCTGTTACCTTTGCATGTGCCGCATTTAAATTATCGAACACTCCATAATTACCTGTAGAAATAATTTTTGTCAATGGACCATCTCTCCAAGAAATTAAAGAATTTGTATTATTTCCAGCTAGAGGAATAAATCTCCCTAATAAATCAGCTGCTGTTGTCTCTTTTGTAAAAATAAATACAAAATCTTTGGATTTATCTTTACCTTTTGAAAAATAGTCAGAAATCCATTTCGCTAATTGAGTAAGCCCAGAACCTTCCTCACTAACAAATAAAATATGCTTTCCATTATTTATAGCTATATTAGAATAGTAAAATGCTCTTTTCAACGATTCATTATGATAGCATTCAGGGAAATCAGAGGGCAAATCTGGAACTATTAAATTTTTATATAAAATATCAAATTTTTCTTTAAGTAATTTATTCATTGCTTCTCTTTGCTTTTTTTCATATCTGCAACCATAAAAACAGAATACAGCATCTTCTGCTGAGGTAATAAAATTTTTATTAGAAATTGAAGAAATTGTTATACTAAGATCTCTTATTGTAAAAACTTGAGGTGAACTTTTACATTCTTCAGTTTGAGTCCATGCATAATGAAATCCAGCGATGGCTTCAATTATATTTTCTTTATCATATTTTTCCTTTTTCCCAATCCCTTTTGCTATATCTTTTAATTCATCTGTTTTAAAAGAATCAAATAGCATAGAGTTAAATCTTTGTTTAAATCTTTCAGGTAATTCTTCTCTTTTTGACGCAAATTTATCTGTATTTGGATTTAATGTAATGACTAGACGGAAATTTTTATGCATTTTATAGACAGTTTTATCCTCACTTGATTGTGAAGGAGTATATTCTCCACTATCCAAAGAAGATTCAATACTTTCTAGAACAAATAAGGGGCATAAATTACATTCATCTAATAAAAATACATACCCTTTTGTAAAGGCTGTAAGATAGGGTCCCATTTCAAATCTAAATCCACTAAAAGAATCAGCATCTGAAATTAATCTTCCAAATAGATCATCAATTGTTGTCTCAGCACTAGGATTAAATCTAATTATTTCACCAGGTAAATCATCAGATTTGTTTTCTTTTTGTTTAAATTCTTGCTTTTTCAAGTCACACCAAACTAGTATAGTTTTTGTTTTAGAAGTTCCTGTAGGACCCTCAAGCATTATTGGAATTTTAGATTTCATTAAATGATCTACTTTTTCTAATCTTTTATTTGCATCATCAGTTAAAATAAAATTTCCACCTATTTTATCTTTATCAAAAATAATTTTATTTCTAGCATAGGAAGATAAATCTTTTAGATTTATTTCGTTTATCATTTAAATATGCTTATATCTGTGTGATAATTATATAATATAAAAATAGTTAAAAAAAATAGAAATGAAAAATATATATAGATTTAAC
>Ga0310691_10004428_pt1 | contig 15847 bp, 16 predicted proteins | sample 176DNAGHGlowgp2_FD_203887 | JGI IMG/M metagenome (GOLD analysis project Ga0310691, IMG submission 203887) | Sheep rumen microbial communities from Palmerston North, Manawatu-Wanganui, New Zealand - 1766 DNA GHGlow gp2 (v2) (version 2) | ecosystem: Host-associated > Mammals > Digestive system >...
GCAGCTCTTCAAGTTCGTCATCTTCAAGCAGCAGTTCAAGTTCTTCATCTTCTGCCGCACAGACCAAGCCTGTAAGCAAGGAGGATGAGATCAAGTTCGAGACTGTAAAGTATATTACAATGAGATATGAGAGTCATATCTCTGCTATCAAGGAAGAGGTTCTGGATAGTATCAAGGAGCTGTGTGCTTCTAAGGAGATTGATCCTGCCGATTTCGAGAGGGCAATTGCAACTAGATTTAGTAACGAAGTAAAATTCTAATCTAATATGATAGGAACTAATGTAAGGGGAATCAGACACCTGTGGAGACTGTCTGATTCCTCTCTCAAAGAGATATTAATCAATTTCAGAGACTACGGCTATTGCTTCTGTCATGTCTTCAAGACAAAGAGTGATTCACCGTTTGGCGAGAGGTTGGTTATCTTCAACACGCACTACAACTGGGGTAAGAAAAGTATCAGTGAATATCTTAACTCAGCTTTCTTGAGGGATAGTGACATTAAGTATATCTCCCAAAACTATTCACGTGTCATAGAGTTTACTAATCCAAAGCAAAGGGAGGAGTTTCCTTATATCTATGACATCACGATGCTGCCGGACAACTTTGAGGAAGAATACAAGAAATTCCTGTCTGCAAACGCTAAGATGATCCGTACCCTCACAGGTAAGTATGGGTATGAGTCAAACCAGGCGTTCAGCAAACGTGCATTTATGTACACCGATGGTTCTAAGAACTTCTATCAGTGGGCTATCGGAACATATTTCCAGAACGGCACATCTATGACATCGATCCGTAGGATTATGGGCTGGAACGAAATGTACGGACAAATGGCTAAGAATCTTAGGAAGAACACGATTACGGCTTACACATCAAACGATGATATTATGTCTCTGTCTGAGGAACTTCTGGCCCTCAGAAGGGAGAAGCGTATCAACGACGTAATCAATATGTTCAATACAGCCCAGAAGAGGATTCTGAGAGCCAAGGCTGCTGAATTCAGTGACAAGGACAAGGAAACCCTGTCAAAGTTCTATCGTCTCAGTGAGACCAAGAAATCCAACTTTATCCGTAAGATGTCAACCATCGAGGACTACGATGAAATTATGCGTCAGATGCGTCATCTTACCTCTATCCACTTCGATTGGAATAAGGACTCATTTATGGACTTTATCTCAAATGTTGAGGGTATGAAGTATGAGACCATCTATGATAATGGTGATGTGGTTCTTATCAAAGTTGAAGACTACGAGACTGTCAAGAATCTGGCAAAGACAACCAACTGGTGTATCTCAAAGAACAAGACCTACTGGAACAACTACGTGGAGCACAGGAATGACAGCACTCAGTATATGGTGTTCGATTTCTCGAAGAAAGAGGATGATCTTCTCTCTATTGTAGGTTTCACTACGGAGTATAACAGAGGTATCGTTCACGCTCATGATTTCACCAACAATGATATCATGAAATCCAACGATAGTTCTGAGAGACAATTCTTGAAATCATTCATCAGCAAGTTCAATAGCGAGAGTGGTATCTATAACGTATTGAAGAACTGTGGTATAGACATTACCCTGGTCGCTCAGTACGACAAACCACTATACGAGTGGAACAAGGAGACTATGTACAAGTATCTCTACGAGTGCGTCAACAAGAATAACGTGGATGTTCTTCACGATGATGACAGGCTTGTTGCCATTTCAGTAAAGGATAGCAACATCAGATACTTCCTTGGTGATACCTATATCGATAACGTCTGTGGAGAAAACTGGAGTTGCCAGCATATCATCTTTATGGACTTTGGTATGAGCGAGTATGATCCTAACAGGATTCAGTTCGCCATTATTAGAAACAACGACGGAGACCAGGAGGACTATTGTATGGCACTCTACAATGAACATACAGAGGGTGTTAATGCGTCATTTGAGACGAAGCTTAGCCAGTATAGTCTCCCTTACGACATTATCAGAAGATCTGACAACATCTATGTCAAGATCAATGGCGCATTCCGTTCATACAACATTCCGGTATTGAAGCAGTTGTTCAATGGTATCAAGAAGAGTGTTCTGGAAGAGGCTATCTACGATTACATAGGTAGTGAGACGGCGATTAATATGATTTCGTCTAGTATCACACAGTCTATGTCATTCGATATGCTGGATATATTCTACGACAACGGCATCACACTGACACCGTTATTTGACTCATCACTTGTTAACGTTCTCATCAAGAATGTTATGAACTCTATGATAGCTCATGGAAGGAATGGCGCAATGGGTGGAGAGTTCAGATCTCCTACCAAGGAAGACATTGACAGGTTCTTCAACAACGAGTGCAATACTATCGATGAGGCTTTCTATATCGGTTCATACCTTGTCTTGAAGAAGATTATCAAGACGGAGAAGGGTGGTAAGAAACCTAACAATATGTACAGGAGACTTACCAGTATTATCCTCATGAACCGCAGGAAAGCTGAGGTGTTCGATGAACTTCTGATGGATATTGCTGATCAGCTCAATTTCAAGGAGGCACATGACACTGTGAATGCGTGGGTAAGCTACGCTTGTATTCATGGTAGTGACAGGATGAAGGAGTATGCAGAGAAGAATGTCCTCACTAATAAGTATGCAAAAGAAGTCTGGGATAACATATCTAATCGTATGAATGGTATCACAGAGATACATAGACCTCAGTATCGCATACATGATGAAGATCTGGGTATTCCTGCCGGACAGATAGAGGAAGAGCCGGAACTTCCGGATGACTTTGAATTCATGGACGAAGAAGATGAAGAGTTCATCGACGAAGACGGCGGAGACGAGGTATTCGACGAGGAAGAGGCTATTGCCCCGGCAGAGGTAGAAGCAGGTCCATTCTAAATAACATGGGGGATGCTTTGCGGCATCCCCCATTACGAAGCACTTAGAACAATGGGAAAGTTTATATATCTTTTTGTGACGATTTTTTGCACTTTGTTTTTCTTCAACTACAAGTATAGCAAGGGCATAAGAATTATTGCATTCAGAGAGGAAGAAACCCCGATGGAAGCTATATGCTCATTCGTTATGATGGTAGTCATTGCACTGCTTTGGGCATTTTATTTCGTCATAAGATTTTAAAGTTTATTAACATAGAAAATTTTGGATTTAAATAAAATATCCATATCTTTGCACTATAGAAACAAAAACACTTAATAAATTTCATAAAGATGACTTACAACAAGAAACAGATGCAGCCGTTGATTGACAAGTTCCAAATCAATCCGGAGACTAACAAGCTTTTCGCTAAAATCATCGAAATGTATGACAATCAGCCTAACTACCAGATATGGGCAGTTAAGGGTGTGTTTAGCAAGACTTTCGACTTCGAGACCCTTGCTAAAATTCACGACTGGGCTGCGCTCAATCAGACGATGATCAAGAGTCTGGAGAAGAAGAATATTGTCTCTTATTCCAACAAGGCGGCTATCACACAGTTGCTCCACGAAATGACTGCGCTTGACAACGTAGCCATTATCAAGGACATTATCTCTCACTTCAACACAGAGCAGAAGAAAATGCTTACACAGGCAATTCTGCCACGTGAGCTGAATGGTCTGGAGGCTTATCAAGACCAGAACGTGAAGGTGTGGGGTGAAATTTTCTCTAAGTTTGACCGTCTGCCAGCATTCCGTAAGACCAATTTCTACAATAGGGCTTCCGAGATTCGTGATGCTGCGGAGTTGCAGAGTCTTATCAAGGACGCTCTGGAGGCTACTTACAGATGGGACAAGGATGACCTTCTCGCCTACGTGGAGAACAACACCAAGGGCTGTGACGTGGTATTCAACCAAGGCCCTTATGTTATCCTGCGTATCCCTAACTTCGAAATGAGTAAGAAGCTTTGTGGTGGTGGTCGTACACAGTGGTGTCTCACTATGGAGAAAGATCACTGGAACACCTACGTAGGCCGTAGTGCTGATCGTGACCAGTACTTCCTCTTCGACTTTACACGTCGTGAGACTGACCCATTCGCCCATATCGGTTTCACAATCCAGAAGGGCTATGGTATCGTAGAGGCACAGAGCTGTGACAACGAGCGCATGATCAACGACTTTAGCAATGGTAGGGAAACCCTTAACATCAATACTGCCCTTGCAAAGGTTGGTGCTAAGATGAGCACGTTCATCCACCTTGACAAGTCTGCTGAGTTCAAGTGGGATATCCAGTCAATGCTGGAGTACGTTAAGAAAAATCCGGGTCACTATGCAATCGCATATGAGAAGGATAACCGCTACGTTCTCAACTGCCTCTCACACGAGGGTTTGAGGAAGATTGCTGGACACACTATGGTTCGTCTGAACGAAAACCCTGTTGACCAGAACAACAAGGTATATGTCATCCTTGATATGAACCTACCTGTCAACGACGATAAGGCAGTTATCGTTATGAGGTATCAGAAAGACCAGTATGGTGATGTCACACTGAGATCAAGTAGAGACCTGTTCAATGCTGATCTTATGAACGGTAAGTATCTCAACGAGATAGGTATATCTCCTAACGACTTCTTGAACCGTGAGGCTATCGACCCATCCATTATGCTCCACAAGCTCATCGACGAGCACGATGAGATTGGTGCTATCAAGCTCATCGAAGAGAATATGGACTCTATCGATGTCAACTACGAGTTCAACATGAGGATTCCTGTATTCGGAGCACTCAACGCAAATATGTTCAAGCTGTTTGCTAAGATGGTGTCACATCCTAAGTTCAACTCAAAGGTTGAAGATGGTTTCGGTGAGACCCTTCTCCAGTCACTCCTGTACATGTACAGTGCTGACGAGGTTACGTCTTCATCAGAGGACGAGAAGAGCCTGGTTGATATGATTACCGCTATTCTTGATAACAGGTCATTCGACTTCAACGCCCGTGACCTCAGCGGTGACACAGCCCTCACAATCGTATGTGAGTATCCGAAGATGGCTTGGATCGCCAAGAGACTCATCAGCGACAGAAACGTTGATGTGAACCAGGCTAACTCATTCATGCTCAGCCCTGTAGCAATCTGCATCACAAGCAAGAACCTCGACATCCTCAAAGAACTTGGTAAACGCCCAGATCTTGTTCTGAGGGGAGAGGACAAGCAGTTGGCTAAGAACAATGGCATAAACCTCGACGAGTTCATCAAACCGGACAATTCACTTCTGGACGATGTGAACTCTATGGAGTCACTGCTTAGCGAACTTGAGAGTGCAGCAACAGTTGCAGCAGGTTAACAGAATTAAGTGGTGTGGTACAAACTACACCACTTTTTTTCTCTTAAAATTTGCATTTTTAATTTTTTTTATATATCTTTGCATTAAAGGTATGTTTAACAATTAAATTTCAACCAACAATGAACATTTATGATTTTAGCAAGACTATGAAAGTTTTCTTCTGTGGTGGTTCAGCAGATGACCAAGAGGGTCTTCTGAATAAGCTACAGGAGGGGCTGAAAAATGGTATAGAGACTGCTGTTCATCCGAAAGAATTAGAAAGACAGCAGAGGCTCAACAACAGGAGATTCAGACGCACTAGGGACGGTGGATATTCCGGATCTGCTGTAGGAATTCCTCCGAAAACACTATCAAGAGGTAATGGCAGATATAACAACTCTGTGATATTCGTAACTGGTGGATTTGGATTCGGTACTAAGGAAGACAGCTTCTTCGAGGATCTCCTCACGAAGATGAATGAACTTCTTGCAAAGAACGACTCCAACCTGGTGTTTGTTCGTGGATGCAACGATAATCCGTCATATTTCACCAAGAACAACCATATGTTCGACCACCTCAAGAATATAATATTAGCTGAGGATTATTCAATAGCGAAACTCGATGGGTTCGATTGTCTCTGTGTTGGCGGTAGTTTGCCAATTGACAGACAGTGGAGGATAGAGCAGGGTAAGAGGCTTGGAAGGAATCTGTTCTTTGAGGGCTGCAACACCACATTCAACCAGGAGTTGATTGACGAGGCGGTGAACAACAACAATATAGCTGTGATTATCAGCAGTGATGCCCCTACATTCCTGCCACCATACGTTGACAACTCACGCAACTCAAAATGGGTAGAGGGAGACAAGAACATCATACATGATCTGACAGAGCAGAGACTCGTCATGGATAATATCTACGGCGAGGTTACAAAACTCAACAAGAAGCCTTACGTGTGGTGCTACTACTCAGTCAATGAAGATGGTAACACCATCAACAATACGAGGTACACATCATCTTCTTCACCATATTCTATGTACGATGTCAACAACATCTGCGAGGATGTGTTCGGACACCTTCTGAATGGGGAGGGTAATGGCGGTGGAAAGAAGAAGATCCAACTGAAAAAGATGGCTTCCTCAAATCGTGTGGGATACGTAACAGACCAGAGGTTAGCACCAGAAGAGCCATTTAACCCATATGATAATGCAGGTCGTGGAATCAACTTCGATCCAGCAGTGTTAGGTGAACTTGGACTAGATCCAGGTGAGCCAATCGGAACACTGGATCATCCGGTAGAAGCACCAACCTTTGAACAGAGGGTTGAGGAAATTGCTGCTAGAGTACACGCATTCGATGGAATGAACGGTGTTAGGGTAGAAAACCTACAGCCAGTCGATTATACCGTTCAGTATAATATTGCCGCCACAGCAGATGGTGTCCCAACAATCGCTGTAGCAACAACAACAGATGATGCGACTCACGAATAATAACAAGTCTAAACATTTAAACAATGGCACAGACAAATAGTAAATTCTTCTCTGTTATGGTCGTAGGTGATGACCCTAAGGCCATAATGGAGGATTATTGTGTTGACAAAAAGGTAGAACCATACGTGAAGTATAAGTTTCTACAAGCAGAGAAATACAAGGACGCTGCCATAAAAGTGTCACAGAAGCTCTTAGACGACGCTTCCCTTACAATGATCACCCCTCAGATGAAACAAGCAATTGAGGACAACGTAAAGAGGCTTAAGATGCTTTCTACATTCGACTACTACCAGCAGCTTACGAAAGGTATGTACTACGACGAGAACGGCAATGCCCTTTCAGACAAGAACCCTAACGGAAAATGGAAGACAGCCCACATAGGCAGGAACTTCTCTCTACCACTAATCACCCACGACGGCAAGGAGGTCTACTCAGCACGTGCAAAGGATATTGCCTGGGAGAGAATGCACCACGTTAACAAGGAGGTGTACGAGGCTGCTTGGGAGATAGTAGTGGAAGGAAGAGAACCAACCACCCCGGAGGAAGAGAAGATCAAACAGTCAATGGGAGACAAACAGGCATATTTCTCCAAATTCCGTGATAAGGAACACTATGTGAACTATTCAACTGCATATTGGAATTTTGCATATGTGGATAGCACGGAGTGGGTAGATATAAGTCAGAACAACGAATCTGCGTGGATCGAACACTTCTACGATTGGTTCGTTACCAAACTCAATCCGGATGACCTCGTATCAATCTACGAATGTACGATAAATGAGGATGATTAACAAACTTTAACGTGGGATATTTGGTTATCTCACGTTTTTTATATAACTTTGCACAAAAATTCAATTCGATATGCAAGTAAACGAGATTAGCCTGGAGTTCAAGCAGCTCCACAGGAAATTCATCAACGACTTTAATCTGCCCTTGCAGGTGGTACAAGAGCCGTTCTTCCACGAGAGGCTATCGCTTCTCGAAGATGAATATGGTGCTCAGACAAAGTATCTTGCCCTTAGTGAGACACTTAGAGACCACTTTGGCAGCAAGCCAGGTAAATTCATGGAGTACGGTCATAGCCTGGCTGATAGGATCATCGGATCTATCATCAACTCTGATGCTTACAAGAATGATTTCCTGTCTAAACTTCCCACCAAGAAGGAGGTTGAGCTGATGGCAAACGAGATTAAGGGCAAGATTACCAAGGGCAGAAAACTCTACACCCAGGAGCAGGATGGATGTATGTTTGTCTCATTCGATATGAAGACTGCTAATTTCCAGCTTATGAAGTATATGTGCCCTGCCATTCTCAAGGACGAAGGCTCATACGAGGGCTTCATCAGCAGATTTACCGACATTGATTACTTCAAGGTGGCTAAGGGTCTTCGCCAGACTATCTTCGGTAAGATTAATCCACAAGATGTATCAAATGCCGAGTTTATCAAGAGTTGTGAGTTCGCACTTAATATGATGGATTCTCTTGAAAGACGCAAGTATGAGCCTTATTCTCTGAATAACGACGAGGTTATATTCAAGTTCAAGGGAACTGAGGAAGAGTTCCTAAAGGATGCACAGAACTCCCTAGTATCACTGGTTTCACTGGGTAGCATAGTATTCAAAGTGGAGAAATTCAAACTCCATGCAAGGAAGTTCCAATTGGCTACCTCAGAGCAGGAGTTATGTGTATTTGAGAAAGAAGACATTTTAAAGCCCGACAAGCGCAAGATTTTTTGTTGCCCTGCAACTTACTACCCACAGGTGTACAAACTCCTTCACGGGCTTGAAATTAAGGAAAACGACCTCGTTTTCTACTACGAACATGAACTGTGTAAGTTCTTAAACCCGTTAAAACTGATTAAGTAAATGAATGACGTTCTATTTAAACACGCTGACGAGAAAGTAATTGCTGTAACCAAGAAACTGGAGAAGTGGTTGAAGGGCAGCATATTCGAGGATAAGGTATACTATGTCGGTGGCTGCGTAAGAGACCTCATTCTTGGCAAACCTGTCAAGGATATTGACATCGTTGTAGAAATGAAGAATGGTGGTCTTATGCTTGCCAACTACCTGGCAGTCAAGGACGGATCATGGGTTATGGATAAGAACCCTGTAGTCTTTGAGACCTACGGAACTGCAAAGTTTGAGTTCCGCAAAGATCCTCAGTGTGCAGGTATCGAGATAGAGTGTGTGCAGACGAGAAAGGAACAGTACCACAAGGAGAGCCGTAACCCAGACACTGTGTTCGGCACTATCCAGGAGGATGCTATGCGTCGTGACCTCACCATCAATGCGATGTACTACAACATCACCAAGGAGGAGATTTGTGATTTCACTGGTAGCGGATATCATGACCTAGCTCACAATATCATCAAGACACCTTGTGACCCGGACATTACTTTCAGCGATGACCCACTGAGAATCCTGCGTGTGATTAGGTTCTCTGCAAGACTCAACTGGGGTATCAACAAGGAGACATGGCTTGGTATGGTGAAGAACGCCTACAGAATTAACATTATCTCACAGGAGAGAATCACAGACGAGATCAGCAAGATCCTCACTTGTGACCATCCTAGTGTGGGAATGAGGAAATTGCTATACTGCGGTATCCTGCATAGGGTACTGCCGGACATCTACGATATGCAGTTCTCCTTCGAGTCAAAGAATCCGGCGGTGTCAACGTTTGACCACACCATGAACGTCCTTGATGCTATCGTGGATAGCCACATTGAACACAGGCTTGCAGCACTTTTCCACGATGTTGGTAGGGCTATGGCTGAGAGTGACAGGACAGTATCACCAAACCAGTTCAGTGCTGATGTGGCAATGGCTGACCTGCGCAAGATGAAATACCCTAACGATGTGGTAAATGCTGTTGCTTGTGCTATCAGACACCACGAGTGGTTCTCCACCTATACTGAGGGATTCCTGCCACCAGACAAGAAGATTAGGAAACTGATGAACTCTTGCGGTGACAACCTTGGTATCACTCTGGATCTTATGAACGCCAATAACCAATGCCGTACCTTCAACAAGAAGAAGACCCAGGTACTACAGATTATGAGGCGTATCGAGGAGCTGGACGAAGTGGAGGAAATGACCAATGTGAAACTGCCAATTGACGGCAACGACCTCATCAAGGAGCTGGGAATCAAGAAAGGTCCTATCATCGGCGTAATTCTTAATGAGCTGAAAGAAGACTATTTCGAGAACCCGGAGATCACGAAAGAGGAATGCTTCGAGAAAGCAAGAGAAATTGTTATGAGTCTGGCGGTCTAACTGACTGCCAGATTCTTGATATATAATAATATTATATTAAAATATATTAAATAATATATATAATACTTTTATATTAGAAATTTTTTCTATATCTTTGCATTATAATGGAGATAGTAGACAAAGTATATGTCATTGGAAGAGGTAATATTGTCGTAGTTGACAACATTAGAGAGTACCCCCTTCATATAAACGACAAGGTGAGAGTTCGAGACCTACAGTTTGAGATTAGAGGGATCGAGTTTGCCGAGCATATGAGACACGGTGGTCTGATCCTACGTCCAAACGACAAAGTTGAAGAAATTAAAATAAACGATAAAATAGAGAAAGTTATGAGTAAAATGTATCTTGGAATCGATAACCAGGACGGTTTTCGAGAGGGTGGAAACCTTGCAGTGAAAGGTGGAACTAAGTGCGGTGACCTGCAAGCTGAGTATTTGAAGAAGAATAAGGGCATCTATGCCGTTGTTGGTGAGACTGTTGACTGGCATCCATCGACCCACTGCTCATTCAAGGAGAATGGCGGTCAGTGGCCGAACCATTGTGAACAGTTCACAAAGGACGCTGCCATCTATCAGCCCCTGTATGACGTTCTCAAGACGTGCTCTAACTTCACCGTGTTCACAAAGGGCTGTGACGAGGATCATGAGGAGTACTCAGTCTTCAAGAATGAGAAGTCACGTGAGAGAATCCTCAAACTCGTAGAACTCTACGGTATTGACGAGATACACGTAGGTGGTATAGCATACGACTACTGCGTAGCTGAGACCGTTAAGGATGGTCTGCGTTACCTTCCTAACGTTAAGTTCGTGGTGTTCGGTAATTTCTGCCCGGCAATTGCCGATGAGACTGCCATCGAGTTCACTAAGTTTATTGAAAGCAGTGAGAGAGTATGTCTAATGGAAGGATAGAAATCCCTATGGACGAATACAAGGGAATGAAAGAGCGCATCGAAGAGCTTGAGAAAACCCTTGCGTCCAAGGATAAAGAGATAGAGATATTGAAGGATAAATGTCTTACGGTTGAGACTCAACTGGAGGACATTGCCTCTTTATCTCTCGTAGAGAGAGTTTTTAGTTGGGGTTCTAACCTAAAATCAATTGTAGGTAATGAATAACACAGCCATAAAGATTTCGGCTGAGAAAAGCGGTTTTGATTTTGGTACTACTGAAAGATCCCAGGAGCTTGTCAGAAGGGTGTATTATGCAATGAAGCGTAAAGGCATCTTCTACAGGTTCACAAGGAATTTCATACCTATGAGGGGACTTACGGCAGTAGGAGAGGACAGGGCAATACACAGGGGCTTTCGCACTGGCGAGGCTGTTAATATCGCCAACGTGAAATACATACCAGAACCGTCTGGAATTTCCCTTTCCAAACCAAAGACGAAATTCATACCGAACATATTAGCCGAACTTAACATGATAGATGCCATGCTACACACAAGGTGGTATGATCATGGTCTTTTCTGGTTTGATGTTGGTGTGTTTGAAGATGGGTATGCCGAGGAAAGAAGGCTTGCATCAATGGAGAGAGCTAATGTTCTTGGATATTACACGGAATACTACCTAAGAGAACGTAAGAAAGATCAGAATGTTAAACCAACAAACCTCACGGTGGAGTTCGCATTCGGAATGATAGGTGTGTGCCTTGCAACCGTTGCACTCTTCTACCTCCTGTCAATCATTATCCCAGGAATGGTGATTCTGATGTTTTGCCTTGTCATCTTCATACTAGCAGCACTTGCTCTGTTTATGTTATTGGATTAAGATTTATTAACACCAAATATTTTGGCAATTCGTTTTTTTTCCTTATCTTTGCACCCGAAATCAAAGATAAGAGTATGACACAGTATGAAATTGATTACAGAGGTTTGTATGAGTCAAGCACAATGCTACTCCTCTACAACGTCGTTAAGGACATTGCAGCCATTGTTTCCGCAGTAGGCATGGTGAAGCTCACCAGGAAGAACAAGATTGCTTGGAATGATCATAAGATTACAGGGGTGATTCTACAGGAGGAAGGTATGTTCATCGTTATGGACGATAAGACTATCTTCGAGATTTCGGATGAAGATCCGGACTTCAAGGAGTTTTCCTCAAACCCTCTCAACGTAGTGACTCTATACGAGAATATTATTAAGGAATTAAAGTTAACTGATAAAAAAGATAAAAAAGATGGAGACGTACACGAAAATTGACACAATCTATAAAAGATACCAGTTCAGTGGTAAGGATTGTCCTAACCAGAAGTGGTTGAAGTTCAGAAACAAGATTATCCTTGGTGCTTTCTCAAACATCGAGGCTAAGTATCTGTTTGACTGCATGTGGGAGGCATACAGCAAGATCGATGGTACTAACTCCAAGATTGCTTTCTTCCCATCAACTGGCGAGATCAAGGTTGGTGGTAAGACTGACAACGCCGAGTCCATTCACGGACAGTTCGAAATGCTCCAGAAGATCGGTGACAGAATCCAGCCGGAACTCGTAAAGATGTTCCCGAAGGAGTCTGCACGTTTCACCCCTGTCAAGGATAAGGAGACCAACAAGGTTGTTTACTACTATCCAGAGGTGATGCACCTTCCAGAGGGTTGTCTCCCTGTTCGTGGCAACAAGGTTGATGTTATGGAGGTTGGCGGTAACTACATCACTGAGCTTGAGGAAGTTCCTGTATACATCTATGGTGAGTATTTCGGCACTGGTGTAAACAAGGTAGGTAATCGTTACATTCAGAACGGCAACGACTTCCTCGTGTTCGACATCCGTCAGCAGGGATGGTGGCTTCCAAGGGAAAGACGTGAAGCAATCTGCAAGGGTCTTGGTTTGGAGGGTGTACCATACCTTGGCAATATGACACTGCGTGACATTGAGCAGCAGGTGATGTACGGATTCACTACCCAGTATAAGAAAGCTGCTGACAAGGCAAACCTTATGGAGGAGGGTATTGTTGCACGTCCTGTCATCCCTCTGTGTGATGGCGGTGGAAAGCGTATCATCGTCAAGGTGAAGTATTGCGACTACGTTGAATATAAGCGTGTCCGTGATGAGTTCACAGACGAGGAGTTCAGAGAGTTCAGTGAGTGGTATAAAACTATTGAGAACGTATGATTGAGGTAGGTCCTGATTACGAGTATAACGACTATGATGACTACGGTATTTCATTTGTGAAGCCGAGGAAATCAAAGAAGGTGAAGAAGCCAAGAAAGCCCATTGTAATCCAGTGGAGAAAGTTGTTCAGACTCTTCTTTAGACTAGCTCTCATAGCTCTCATAGTTGGCAGTTGTACCCAGAGTATATCATGGCTTGGGGAAATGAGTGTGGGTTCATCAAGACGATATAAGCCCAACTACTATCACCACAACTCATATCAATACCAGAACAACGACGAGGAGGAATACAAGCCTCCTCGCAGTTCAACAAGGTACAACGAGTATCAACAGCCAATAGAGGAAGACGAAAACAACAATACCTATTATGGATACTAGTTTCACATATACATTTAGTAATGGAGTAGAGGAAAAGCTTCCTTTCAGAACAGGTGATTTGGTGCAGATAATAAGCAGTGGAGGAATTTATCCAGCATATACATCAGCATTTGTGCATTTCACTGGATCAACAGCAATTCCATATTATTGCAAAGACAGTAATAGCTTTGTTTTACCCACAACCAGACTGTTCAAGGTAATGGGCATTGCAGAACACAACATATGGAATCAACTAGTCTGTTACCTAATAGATAATGAGAAACGTGGGGTTGTTATAGAAGGTGCTAGTGTGAAACCGTTCAAAGTATATCCTCTGAGAGAAGGAGAAAACAAAAAAATAAAATTAAAAAAAATAGAAGAATATGAAGCAGATTAAGAGAATTATCAATCATTTTCTGGACGACGACCTGTACAAGATTACAATGTGTCTTGCCGTCCTCGTGAACTTTCCTAAGGCATGGGTAATCTATGAGTTCGTAGACCGTGCTAAGCTGATTTATCCGAAGGGCTTTGCCGACGAGGTGAACCGCCAGATCAAGATGCTGGAGGACGTGGTAATCACAGAGCAGGAGATAGCCTTCATGAAGTTGAGGTGTTACTTCCTCCCGGAGTGGTTCTACACGTTCCTACGTGGCTTCCGCTACAACTCCAAATATGCTATTGCCTGGCAGGATGCAGAGGGACATCTGGGTATCAAGTTCGAAGGCCCTTGGTGGCATACGATTCTGCTTGAGGTTAAGGTGCTTGCAATCGTCTCAGAGTTGTACTACATTATGACCCAGAAGGACATAGCATTCGACTACGACGCTTACTACAAGAAGTCATACCAGAAGGCTTACAAGCTGCTTGAGGCTGGTGTTACCTTCACTGACTTCGGTACTCGCAGACGTAGTTCGTTCCAGACCCAGGAGGTTGCTATCAAGGCGTTCAAGGATGCCTATGAGTCAAAGGATTGGACGAATACCACAGGAGGTAAGTTCGTAGGTACTAGTAATGTGTACCTCGCAATGAAGTATAACCTCATCCCTGTTGGTACGATGGCTCACGAGTTCGTATGTGGTATCGCTGGTCTGAACGGTGGTCCTACCAACGCCAACAAGTTGGCAATGGAGGCTTGGGACAGAGCCTATCACGGTGCTCTTGGTGTATATCTGTATGACTCCTACGGATTCGACATCTTCCGTCTGAACATCAACGAGGCTTATGCCAACCAGTTCAAGGGCATGCGTGTGGATAGCGGTGACAACTTCGAGCAATTGAGCAACATCATCCAGATGTACAAGGAGTTCAACATCAACCACAAGGGCAAGCAGGTGATTTTCTCCAATGCCCTAGACACCGACAGGACGATACAGATCCACAACTACGCAAAGAACGTGTGTCTGCCTAGTTTCGGTATCGGTACACACTTCACCAACGACTGGTCTGGAATCGCCGACGGCATCGATCCAATGAACATCGTCATCAAGCTCGTGGCAATCAAGGAGTGCGAGGAGTGGCCGTTCTATAACGACACCTGCAAACTCTCTGAGGATGAGGGTAAGCACACAGGAAAGCATGAAGTCGTTATGCGTTTCATGTCACAGCTACCTCAGTATAAGAACGAGTATGATAAAATGAGGGTCGCTGAAATAGCAAGGTATGCTTCAGCTCATTAAGAAAAATTAACGTGGGATACTTGTTTATCTCACGTTTTTTTTATATCTTTGCACATATGACTAATAAGGAATTTCTTGATAACTTGAAAGAGGGTGATTTCATAACCGCAGTACATATAACGACTGGTGGTAAATTGGTCGCTTGCTTTGACAGATATTGTGAGCATGATGATATGCTTGATGGTAGATATCACAGGGTATACACGAAGTTCTTTATCGGTTATTTAGGACGCTTTGCAATGGGTATTCCATTTGGATGCCACGACGGATATACCCAGTTGAGAAGAGCGACACTTTGTGAGACGTTTAAGATAATAGATGAACTTAGGATAAATGGATATACGTACAACAGAAAAACAAAACAGATATGCAAAAAATCTGTTTGAAGGACTTGAGAAAGACGAGTTTAAGGGTAGAGAATACACTGTTGCGTATCCAGAGGAAGGCGACATCGTTAGGATAAACCTGCATACACAACAGGGGGTCTTTATCACCTCTCCCTGGGGAAAACCGGAAAAGTTGAGAGATCATTTCGTGTTGATGTGGCCTAGCGGTGAAAGAATCATTAAAAACGGATACATACGCCCCGACAAAAAACAAGCATACATAGTCAATTGTTATGGTCTTGACCTTGGTGGAAGGTTTGGATGGGGTGGCTTGTGTTATGTCCCAGAGTCCGATATAGTGGTTAAACCCACGATGATAGACCTGT